>Ga0222713_10000679_pt1 | contig 38314 bp, 40 predicted proteins | sample C33_649DmetaG_FD_165061 | JGI IMG/M metagenome (GOLD analysis project Ga0222713, IMG submission 165061) | Estuarine water microbial communities from San Francisco Bay, California, United States - C33_649D | ecosystem: Environmental > Aquatic > Marine > Unclassified | place: USA: California... | reverse complement strand
AATTTTACTAAAATGGATATAGCGATTATTGATAAAAATTTAAGTAACAATTATTTAATTAAATATATCTATAAAAATTTTAAGGGTCGATGTTTATTCATCAAAGGTCATGAAAAAATAAAAAGTATAGATAACTACTCCAAAATTTCTGAAAAAATAATTAAAATAGGAATTCAAAGAAAAAGTAAAATTTTTTCCATTGGCGGAGGCACGATTGGAGACCTTTCAGGCTTTATTGCTTCAACACTCCTAAGGGGGGTTGATCATATTATGATACCCACTTCTTTATTGGCTATGGTAGATAGTTCAATTGGAGGGAAAACTGGAATTAATAGTAAATTAGGCAAAAACTTAATAGGAACATTTTACTTGCCAGAAAAAGTTATAGTTTGCACGGATTTTTTAAAAACTCTTCCTTCAAGAGAAGTTAGTTGTGGATTTGCTGAAATAATAAAATATGCATTCATTGACTCTAAAAAATTAAAAAAAATATTAATTAGATCCAATGATTTGAATAAAGACCTAAATAATATTATTAAGATTTCAATTGAAACTAAATTGAAATTTATAAAAGATTTTATGGAAAAGTCCGAAGGTAAAAATGCAAGAGCAATCTTGAACTTTGGGCATACTGTGGGACATGCAATAGAAAATTCTAATTCTTATAGCAATAGAATTAAGCACGGTGAGGCGATTGCCCTTGGTATGATTATTGAATACAAATTATCAAACTTATTAGGTCACAATGATGAGAGTATTGATACATTGATATCTTTATTAAAGAAATACAACCTCCCTACCAATTTTAAAAAATTTATTAATTCAAAAACTATTACAATATTAATAAAAAAAATGATGCTAGATAAAAAAGCATCAGATAATTATGTTAATTTAATTAGCATTAAAAAAGATCATGGATTTATAAATAAAATTAGTTTTCAAAATTTGTATAAGCTTTTAAACAATATTAATTAATGACGTTTATAATTTTATTAAAAATTATTGGAATAGTAATTCTATTAACTTTATCTGCTATTTCATCAGGATCAGAAACAGCATTAACAGCCGTTTCTAAATTAAGAGCTCATCGTCAAAATGAACAAGGAGTTGAAAATGCCAAATACATTTTAAAAATCAAAGAGCTTAAAGATGAATTTATAACAGGTATTTTACTAGCAAATAATTTATTTAATATTTTAGCAACCGCGCTTTTTACAGAATTACTTATCTCACTTTTTGGAGGATATGGAATTACTATTGCAACAATTATTATGACTTTATTGATAGTAATATTTTCTGAAGTTACACCAAAGATTTTTGCAATAAATAAGCCAATGTCCTTTGCACTTTTAGTTTCAAAGTTTTTTTATTTTTATACTAAAATTATAAAACCCGTTATTTATCTAATAAATCTAATTTCATCACAGATTATGAAACTAATAGGTCTTAATTTAACCACAGATCAAAATAAGATCCTTGAAGAAGAGTTTGAGGGGGCTATTCAATTACAAAAACAATTATCTAAAAAAGACGAAGTTGAAGCTGAGTACATGAGTAATCTATTAGAGTTAAAAAAACTAAAGGTAGATGAATTAATGACCCATAGAAATGAGATTTTATCAATTGATCTCGATGAACCGTTCAAAAAAAATATAAGAATTATTAACACTTCTGCTTACACTAGAATTCCTGTGATAAAAAAAAACTTTAATAATTTAATTGGTATTTTAGATATTCGGGATTTTCTTAAAGATGATAAAATTGATGAAAATGCTTTAAATTCCGATATCGAAAAAAAAGCATTTCAGCCAATATTTATCCCACAAAATAAACTAGCTATTAAACAACTCATAGATTTTAAAACCCAAAGAGAACACATGGCTTTAATTGTAGATGAGTATGGAGAAATACAAGGACTGATTACCTTAGAGGACATAATTGAGGAAATCATCGGTGAAGTTTTTGATGAGACTGATACTGATGAAACCTATTTAGAAAAAATAGATGATAACAACTATTTATTTAATGGCAATTCAAGTATTAGAGAAATTAATAGAAGTTTAAATCTAGAATTACCCGATCAATACGTTACTTTGTCTGGATTAATACATGATTTAGCCAAAGAAATTCCAAAAGTTGGTAAAGTTTTTTATTATAAAGATATTAAACTTCAAATTATTTCTAGAACTATTAGTAAAATAAATAAAGTAAAAATCTCAATTTAATATTTTTATTTCTATTGAATGAAGACCTTGTTTAATAAACAAATCTAATTTTTCATAAACGACCCTATGAATATCAACTTTTTTTAATGCATTTTTATTAATAATATGAATTTCAATATGTGTTAAATCGTTCTCTGTATTTAGGACACCCGCATGGTGTTTATGCTTAAAGCTATTATCAATAATATTTGAAATTTCAAATTGACTAATAGTTAATAAATGCTTTTTAATATCTTCAATATTCATTAATTTGAAAAAATACTATATGAAGAAAAAAAGTAATACAGAAAATTTATGTAATCATCCTGACTGTCAAGAGTTTGGCGACTACAGGGCTCCAATTGGATATGATAATTTGAATAATTATCAATGGTTCTGCTTAGACCATATAAAAGATTTTAATAAAAATTGGAATTACCATAATAAGATGAACGCTGACCAAATTGAAAATGATATTCGATATGACACAATTTGGAGAAGGCCTACCAAACCTTTTGGTTCAGGAATGAAATACTTCAATTTCACTTTAAATGGTGAAGAGATGGGGTCAATTGAGAACCCCAATCAAGATTTAAATAAAAAAAATAAACTTTTTGGGTCATTATCCGTTCTAGATTTAGATATTAATGCCGATATTAACTTGATAAAAAAGAGATATAAGGAGTTAGTTAAAAAATTTCATCCAGATATTACTGGAAATAGTAAAAAAAATATTGATAAATTTAGAAAAATTATTGAAGCCTATAACTACCTACTTGAAAGATACAAATAATGAATAAAATTGAACCCATCAAAATAGATACTGAAAACCCAATAGAAGAAGTCTCATCAAAACAAACTTTTAATATTAAATCTGATATCAAGATTCCAAAATTTATTAATCATTCAGAGCATTGTCCAACAATAGATAAAAACTACCTTTTTGATGAAAATACAACTCTTGCTATTTTGCTTGGCCTTAAATTTAACAAAAGGGTTTTTTTACAAGGTTTACATGGAACTGGCAAGTCATCACATATTGAACAAGTTTGCGCTCGCTTAAATTGGCCATGCATTAGAGTAAATTTAGATAGCCACGTATCAAGAATTGATCTTATAGGTAAAGATTCGATTGTTCTTAAAGATAACAAACAAGTAACTGAATTCCAGGAAGGTATTCTGCCTTGGGCATTTCAAAATAATATTGCATTAGTATTTGATGAATATGACGCTGGTAGGCCAGATGTAATGTTTGTAATTCAAAGAGTTTTAGAAAGTGAAGGTAAATTAACTTTATTAGATCAAAGTAAAGTCTTATCACCCCATCCTTATTTTAGAATTTTTGCAACTGCCAACACGGTTGGTTTGGGAGATACCTCAGGTATTTATCACGGGACCAATCAAATTAACCAAGGACAGATGGATAGATGGAACATTGTAGCTAAGCTAAATTATTTAACTGAAGAACAAGAAGTAAAAATTATCTCTAGTAAAATTAATGCTAATGAGGATGAAATTAAAGTCATCAAATCAATGGTGCAATTAGCGAATTTAACTAGAAAAGGCTTTGAACAAAAAGATATTTCTATTTTAATGAGTCCGCGAACTGTCATTATGTGGGCTGAAAATTATAAGTTAATCAATGATATAAAAATTTCATTTCATTTTACTTTTTTAAATAAATGCGATGAAAGTGAAATTGACATTTATAAAGAGTATTTTCAAAGAGCTTTGGGAATAGACTTATAATTGCCTGGAATTAAAAATAGCCATCCCCCTAAACAGTTATCAAGTACGTTAAATACTGTTAATAAAACCATCTCCGAAAATAAAAACCTCAAACTAAACATAAACTCTAATATTATTTTAGAGAAGGAGGATACACTAAATCTGCCAAATATTTCGAACATTTTTGATTTCACTGATATGCGAGGTGCCTCAGACTCGTTTGCTTTAAAAAAAAAATACCACAATGAATCTGCTTTAAATCAATTAACTAATTTTAACATCGATATTAAAGATGAATTAATATTTTTAGAAAAAATAAGATATGAGTTTTATGGATCACAATCGTACATAGGGGTTCAAAAAAATATTATTTTAAAATGGATAAGAAGAATTGAATTACTTAAACAAAAAAAAAATACTGAAGTCAAAGATATTTTTTATGTATCTATAACTAAATATTTTTTAGATTTATTTGAAGGTAAACAAAAAATTGATAAAAAAAGTTTCGAAAGTATTGTCACTAAAGAAAATCAAGAAGAGTTTTTCACAGAATTAGAAAAGCTACCCCATTTTCTTAACTCTCAAGAACTATTTTTAAAAAAATCTTTAAAACTACTTAGATTAATTTATCCCACTGAAAGAAATATCGAAGATGAAGATGATAAGAATATTAATGATGGAAAAGATGATGAAAATTATGATCAACAACAAAATCAAAAAGAAGAAGAGTCTAAAACTCCTGAGGAGAATAAAAATGAGGAAAGTTTTAACCCTCAAGAAAGTGATTTAGACAATAATCAATCTAGCGTTCAAGGGGAAGAAGTTGATGTTGAATTCAACGATCAAATTATAGAGGAAAATATTAAATCTATAGAAAGTTATAAAAATTTAGGAACAAATTATAAAGCAGCTACTAATCAGTTTGATGAAACTATTGAAGCTGCTAAATTATGTGATTTTGAAGAACTAAATGCATTGCGCAAACAGTTAGATGAGAAATGCGACTTATATCAAAAACAAATATCTAGATTAGCCAATAAACTTTATAGAAAGCTTCAATCAAAACAAAATAGATCTTGGAACTTCGATCTAGATGAGGGTATTTTAGATACCTCTAAGCTTACCCGAATAATCACAAATTCTTCTAATTCCTTGTCTTATAAAAAAGAAAAAGAAATAAAATTTGAGGATACCATCGTAACTCTATTAATTGATAATTCAGGATCCATGAGGGGTAAGCCCATTATGATAGCTGCGCTTACAACTGATATGATCGCCTCCACCCTGGAGAAATGTAAGATAAAAGTTGAAATTTTAGGATTTACTACTAAGGCGTGGAAAGGAGGCAAAACAAGAGAGTATTGGTTAAAAAATGGAAAAAATAAAAATCCCGGAAGGTTAAATGATTTAAGACATATAATCTATAAATCTGCGGATCAAAATTCAAAAAAATCCAAAGTTAATTTAGGTTTAATGCTTAAAGAGGGTCTTTTAAAAGAAAACATTGATGGTGAAGCTTTATTATGGGCTACATCACGATTATCTAAAAGACCAGAAACTAGAAAAATTTTAATTGTTATTTCTGATGGCGCTCCAGTCGATGACTCAACACTTTCGGTAAATAATAGCAACTATCTTGAAAAACACCTTAAGAGCACTATTATTGCAATTGAAGAAAAGTCAAATATTGAACTTTTAGCAATTGGTATAGGTCATAATGTAGGCCAATACTACTCTAAAGCAATTACAATTCATGATATTGAGGAATTGGGTGGGATTATGTTTGATAAAATTGAGTCCCTATTTACTTAATGAATTTTGGATAAAATTTCATTTTTATAAAAACTGAAATTATTATCTTTGATTGCTTTTCTTATTTGAGTGAAAAACCTATTCATAAACCATATATTGTAAATCGATAGTATAACCATCCCTAAAATTTCATTAGATTTAAAAAGATGATGTACATACGCCTTTGAAAAATTTTTAATCTCAGTTAAATCACACTCATCATCCAACGGAGAATGATCATTTTTATAGAAAGAATTGTTAAGATTATGACCATTAATTTTATCAAAAGAAAGCATTATACCATGTCTTGCAATTCTAGTTGGGGAAACACAATCAAAAGTGTCATATCCACAACTTACACCATGTAAGATATCGTCTAATCCGCCTATCCCAAGTACGTGAACGGGTCTAGTTTGATCAATCCAATTGGAACACATTGAAAAAATCTCATGCATCTGTTCTTTGGTGCCTCCTAGCGATCCTCCAATGGCAAGTCCATCATAATCATATGCGCACGTTTCTTCGCAGGCAATTTTTCTGAGGTCTTGGTAAACCCCACCTTGAATAATGCCGTAAAGTTGTTGATGGCCAGCAGATCCATATTGGTTTTCATATCCCGCAAATGGATTGTTAAAAGATTTTAAACACCGTTGTGCCCAACGATGACTTAAATACATAGAATTTTCAGTATATTTTTTGGATACGTTATATGGAGTACATTCATCAAGAACAAATATTAAATCAGCTCCAAATTTTCTTTGTAATTCAATGGATCGTTCTGGCGTCAGTGAAATCAAATCTCCATTTAAATAGTTTTTAAAAATAGCCCCTTCTTCATTAATCTTAATTAAAGATTTTCTTTTTGAGTTTGGATTTTTACCCTTGATTTCCTCCGAAACAGAACCATGTCCTAAAGAAAATATTTGATATCCCCCACTGTCTGTCATCATTGGTCCTCGCCATTTAGTAAAATTTTGTAAACCACCCTCATCTGCTATTATTTCTTCACCTGGTTGGATCATCAAATGGTATGTATTTGACAAAATTATTTGTGTATTGGCATTTCTTATTTGATCTGGAAGAACAGATTTAACTGTTGCTTTTGTTCCACAAAAAATGAAAGCAGGTGTCTCAACAACGCCATGAAAAGTATTAATTAATCCTACTCTAGCTCTACTGTCTTTAACCTTGTGAGTAATTTGGAAAAAGTTACTCACTTTTTGGCACAAAGTATTTTGCTAAATAAATAAAAATAGTATCAAAAAAACCAAGAAAAATTCTCAAAATATAAATACCGATCCCATAAGAAATAATTAGATCTATGATTGGCACGGGATTTGACGAGAGAAAATTAAAGGCTAATAGGCTAAATATCAAATTATCAACAAACTGTGAAAAAATTGTTGAAATGTTATTTCGAAACCATAAATGTGAAGAATTTTTATTTTTAAAATAAGAAAAAATAAAAATATCAATTTTTTGGCTTACGAAAAATGCAGATAAACTAGCAACAATAATTGGAAACTGGGGTAAAAAAATATTTTGCATTGATTCATGCATTTGCATACTCCACGACCATTCAGGAAATGAATTAATATCAATTGGATTAAAAGAGATTGTGATAAACATAATTAAAGTTGAAAAAAGATAAGCAGAAATTCCTAAATAAATACACTTAGTTGCAGAGTTCTTATCATAGTATTCATTAAGAATATCTGTGCATAAAAAAATAGATATAAAAAGTATAGTACCCAAAGCCATCGGCTCTGGAAAAAATGGAAACTCTATAACTTTTAATACTTGAATATTAGCTAGAATAATTGCTACAGACACATAAACATAGATGCCTAATTTTCCAAAATATTTTAGTAAAAAAAGTATTGCGAAATAACAAAAAAGAACTTGAAAAGCCCACAAGGTTAAAACTGGAAAATTTTGAAGATAAAGAGAAAGATTAAAAAAAACTTCTTGAAGCATTAGTTAGCTTGATGGCTAACGTTTTTTTCAATTTGTTTTTTTATTTTTAGTGCCTTATCGGTTAATGTTCTGGAACTTGCTTTTGCTAAAAACTGATCTAAACCACCGTGCTTATCGATTGTCCTTAATGTTGAAGAGGCTATTCTAAACCTAAATTTTCTCTTTAGAGATTCACTAAAGAGAGTCACGTTGTTTAAGTTGACTAAAAAACGTCTTTTTGACTTGATGTTAGAGTGGCTAACATGATGGCCAGTTTGATGTTTTTTACCAGTAATATCGCAGCTTCTAGACATGAAGTGAGTTTATAATACAAAAGTTTGTTTTTTACAACACCCGTTATTATAGTTTTAGGTCAGAAATTGCATATTTGGGCTTATATTTCGATATTAAAGGATCAATTTCTTTTTTTTTAAGAAGTTGAGGTTTATGAACGCCATTTTTAATCCATAAACTATCGAATCCCATCTCATTACCCCCAGCTATATCGTGCCAAAGAGAGTCCCCTATTACCAAAACCCTTTTATTCTTAGTTATATTTTGATTTTTAATGATATTTTCATAAATGGGTTTAAAGGGTTTCCCGTATCGATAAACCTTACCTCCCATATCTTCATAAAGTTGAGCAATCGTTCCTCCAGCCATTGATAATTTTTTCTTATCGTAAACCATGTAGTCTGGATTTGAACAAAACAAAGGTAGATTATTTTTCATCATCAAATCTAAATCTTCAACAAAATCTAAAATATTTAGATTATTGCTTAAATCTGCAATCATAGCGAAATTTGCCTTATTAATATTATGTGTGCATTTTAAGTTAAAAATATTTATTTTTTCTTTTGAAAGTTTTAAGGGGTAACATTTATTACCATATATTTTATAAATATCACTTTGTAATGCTTTTAGCGCTATCTCTCCACTTGTGATGCAGTAATTGTAAAGTGATTGACTATATCCAATTTTTTTTAAATTATTAATGGAATGTTGAGTTGGATTAGATGAGTTTGAAATTAAAATAACTTTTTTATTTAGTTCTTTTAATAATTGCAGACATTTTTCAGCTTTAATAAATTTATCATATCCATTATGCAATACTCCCCATTGATCAAAAAGAAAAACATCATATAAATTAATGATTTCAGTAAAAGACTTTAAGGTTTTCAAGATGACTGACCAATTAAATCAGAAATATTTCGATAACCCTCTTGATGAATTAAATTTTTTAAATCGGAAATTAAATTTTTAATATGATAAGGTCCTCGATAAGCAAGGCTAGTATATAACTGAACTAAAGAGGCACCTAATTTCATCTTAAGCAATATATCATTAGCGTTAAAAATACCTCCCACACCAATGATTTTTACTTTGCCAGATGTTAAAGTATAAAAATCCCTGATTAAATTATTGGATTTTTCAAATAAAGGCTTACCACTAATACCTCCTTTGATTTCATAATCTAAAAAGGATTTTTCTACTGTCGTATTTGTTAATATTAGTCCATCAACATCATTTGCTAATGCAATTAATGCAATATCTTTTTTATCTTGATCTGAAATGTCAGGTGAAATTTTGAATAAAATCGGTACTTTTGAATGGTTATCTTCTCTAAACTTAATAAGACTAGTAACAATTCTATTAAAGTTTTCTGATTTTAGATTATCTCTCAAACCAGGCGTATTAGGTGATGATAGATTTACTACTATATAATCAGAGAGTCTGTGTAGACGATCAAATAAGATTTTAAGGTCATCTAATATATCGATGGAGTCTTTATTATTTCCAATATTAATTCCCACAATTTTATTAGGGAGGCTGCTTTGCATATTAAACTGATTAATATTTTTTTCAAAAACATCCATTCCCAAATTATTAAAACCTAGCGAATTGGCTATTGCTTGATGCTCCCTCAATCTAAATATTCTTGGTTTAGGATTGCCTAGTTGAGAGCGGGGTGTGACAGTGCCCACTTCAGTAAAACCAAAACCTAAATTTAATATTGGCTCTATGACTTCTGCATTTTTATCATAGCCAGCAGACAGCCCAATAGGATTTTTGAATCTCCTCCCCCAAATCGACTGTTCTAGTAATGTATCCTCTGACTTATCGATTAATTTAGGGTAGATACCTAATTTAAGTGCCCTGATAGATAAATTATGAGAGAGTTCTGGTTCAAATTTGCTTAGTAGACGATGTGCTAGATTATACATCCAGTTTAGAGTTTATTAACTCTATGGTTTTATTTTTAGTATAAATTTTCGTAAAAGAACCTAATCTAGGGCCATTTTCTTGACCAAATACAACTTCATAAATTAGTTTAAAAAAGCCTTTTATATCATCTTTATAAATAGAACTTTTACCAATAGAAAAAATAGCAGATTGAAAATCATCTGCGTCAGCTTTTTCATCAATTAAAGAGATACTATTTACCACCTCCAGTAGTATAGATTTTTCCACTGGGTTTGGTATTTTAAATTTAAGGTTAGGTTGAATAAAATCTTTAAAATAATTTATTCCACAAAGTATCATTCTATTAACATAGTCTAACTCTGATTTGGAGAAGGTCGACTGGTAATTTTTAATTAAACCTAATATAACCGCAGGGTCTTCAGATTTACAAACAGATATGACGTTGAGTATAAGACTATAATTTATTTTTGATTGATATTGAGGATTAATGGATTTGTGAATATGCCATACTGGGTTATCAGCATTTTTATCATCTTCATTAAATTTATTTAAATGAGACAGATACTCATCTGTATTTTTAGGTATAACGTCAAAATATAGCTTTTTTGCAGTGGTTGGTCTTTGATACATGAACATGGCTAAGCTTTCTTCAATGGAGTATTTTAGCCATTCATCAATGCTAATGCCGTTACCTTTTGATTTGCTTATCTTTTCAGCATTTTCATCTAAAAAGAGTTCGTATATTAAATTCTCTGGAGGGGTTGAGCCAATTATTTTGCAAATTTTGGATGAAAGTGCATAACTATCCGTTAAATCTTTACCGCACATTTCATAATCGACTCCGAAAGCGGCCCACCTCATCGCCCAATCTACTTTCCATTGAAGTTTACATTTACCGTCCATAACTGATTTAGACTCAATTTTACCATCATTATAATAACTTACCGTGAATTCATCAGAGTTAACTTCCTCAATTGGCACTTGTAAAATTTTACCTGAGACAGAGTCTATAGGAAAAAATGGGCTATAAGATTTTCTTCGCTCTTCTCCTAGAGTTGGTAAAACGACATCCTTAATTTCCTCATAGTTGATAAGAATTTTTTTTATCGTTTCATTAAAAATACCAGACTTATAGGCGTTTGTAGAACTTTGAAAAGTAAACGGTAAATGAAAACGATCTAAAAACTCAATCAACATTTCATTATTGTGCTGTCCAAAACTAGGAAATTTTTGAAAAGGATCAGGAACTGAAGTTAATGGAAAATCAATAAATTTTGATAATAGATCCTTATTCGGAACATTATCAGGAACTTTTCTAAGACCATCCATATCATCTGAAAATGCAATTAAATCAGTTTTACGACTAGTGAGTTTTTCAAAACAAAATCTAACCATATTTGTTCTTAAAACTTCTCCAAAGGTACCTATATGGGGTAAGCCAGATGGCCCATATCCAGTTTCAAAAATTATTGTCTTGTTATTGTCTTTTAAAGACTCAAGTCTTTTAACGATTTTTTTAGCTTCATTAAAAGGCCAAGATTTATAATTATTATAATCTGTCAAAATTTTGGAGCCAAAGTGACAGTAATACCATCTAAGTTCTCAGTAAATGGTATCTGGCAAGTGAGGCGTGAATTTTTTTGAACATCAAATGCTTGATCCAGCATTGATTCTTCGTCATCATCTGCGGCTGCAATTTTATCTTTCCAGCTATCTTCAACATAACAATGACATGTAGCGCATGCACAACAACCGCCACAAATTGCTTCAATATCAAGGCCTGCATCTCTGATAATTTCCATAATAGAGAAGCCTACAGTTGCATCTAATTGATGATGATTACCATCATGATCTATTACATTGATTGAATATGGCATTGTTTAAGGTTGATAAATTACATATTTTTAAACTTCAATCAATAAAATCATGATAGTAATGCGACCTATTCACTACATCCAATTTAATTGAGCTATTTGTATAAAATAAATAATGGCTACAAAAAAAATAGATTTAATATCAATTTGGTTAATATTTTTATCCCTTTCTGTTCTTATAATGATTGCGGTAGGCGGGCTCACAAGGTTAACGGAGTCCGGCCTCTCAATGGTTGATTGGAATCTTTTTTTGGGAGCTATCCCCCCTATGTCTGAAAATAGCTGGGTAAAACTTTTTAAGGATTATCAAAACTACCCTGAATACAAAATTAAAAACCTACATATGACTCTTCATGAATTCAAATTCATTTTTTGGTGGGAATATATCCATCGAATGATTGGAAGGTTTATTGGGCTTTTATTTTTAGTTCCTTTTTGTTTTTTTGCTTATAAGAAATATTTTACTAACAAAGAGCTTAAGATATATCTAATACTTTTTTGTCTTGGTGGTTTTCAAGGTTTTATCGGATGGTGGATGGTTAAAAGCGGATTAAATATCAATCCATATGTTAATCATTTTAGATTAGCAATTCACTTATTAATGGCTCAGTTGATACTTTCTATTATTTTTTATTTATTGCTCAATAGGCTATTTGGTTCAAAATACTCTTACCAAACAACAAGTCATAAAAAATTTATATTTTCATTTAATTTAATTATATTGATTGTTGTTATTTACGGGGCGTTTATGGCTGGATTAGATGCTGGTATGTCATTTAACACATGGCCGCTAATGGGGGATCGTTTCATACCTGAAAATTTATTTTTTATAGAAGAAAAATTTTTTGGTGTATTTGATAATACAGTTTTCATTCACTTCTTTCATAGGATACTTGCCTATTTTTCGATCATATTTCTATTGATTATACTTTTTAAATTTATTAAGAATATCGATAACCCAGTCCAAAAAAACCACCTTTTAATTATTTCTCTATTGGTGTTTTTACAAATTATCTTCGGAATATTTGTCGTTATAAGCGAAGTGCAAGTGGCTTTAGGTAGTATACATCAGTTATTGGGTACATTTATATTAGTTGGTATAACTACTTATACTCTTAAAATATTTAAATCCTGAAATCTAAATATTCAAAATATCGAATAAAACACTATGAGTAATATTATTATTGTTGGTGCAGGTGGTGCGGCAGGTCAGTCTTGCATAGAACATATGCAAGATGAAAATGAGTTATATCTTATATCTCGAAGTGAAATTGATTTAAGTAAAGTTAAAGAAATAAATTCTAATAAAATCACTACCTCTTCAATGAATATTAATGATTACGACCAGGTGGCTGAATATATAAAAAACATTAAATTTGATATAGACGGTATAGTTTTTGCGCTAGGTTCGATTACTTTAAAGCCTTTTTCTAATACATCTGTTGATGATTTTAAAAATGTGATGAATGATAATTTTTATAATATTGTTAACTTTATGAAACTTTCAATATCAAAAATGGCAGATAATTCCTCTGTAGTTTTTTTTTCAACTATAGCTGCTACAAAAGGATTTAAAAATCATGCTGCAATATCATCTGCAAAAAGTGCATTGTCTGGACTGTCATTATCATTAGCAGCTGACTATGCTCCAAAAATTAGATTTAACATCATCTCACCCAGTTTAAGTTATTCAAAAATGTCAAATTTTATTACCAATAATGATAAAATTGCCGATGGACTGGGAAAAATGCACCCAATGTCCAGATTGGGTAATGGGCATGATTTAGGTAGTATGGCATCATTTCTAATTTCTAAAAAATCTTCATGGATTACCGGACAGAATTTTAACGTGGACGGTGGTAGATCTACGTTGATTACAAAATAAAAAATCCTCATGAATGAGGCTTTTGTAATATTAGGCAATCAACTTTTCCCCTTAGCTAACATAGCTAAGTTCAAAAACAATAACTATTTTTTTATGCAAGAAGACTACGGTTTATGTACTTATGTAAAACATCATAAGCTTAAAATTTACTATTTTTTAGCTAGTATGAGAGAATATAGAGATTTACTTAAGACTAATAAATACAGTATTAAATACATTGAGTTAGAGGAGAATATAAATAAATACAAAAACTATTTTCAAGGATTACATAATTTTATAAAAAAAAATAATATTCAATTAATTAATGTTTTTGAAATTGAAGATCATGATTTCAGAGAGGAATTTATCAAATTCTCTAAAAAAAATAGTATAAAAACTAATTTTCATCACTCCCCAATGTTTTTACTACCTTATAAGGGTATTGAAAAATTCACCAATCAAACAAATCCGAAATTATCAAATTTTTACTCAAAAATTAGAAGTGATTTTAATATTTTAATGAGTCAAAGTAAGCCAATTGGGGGCAAATGGAGTTTTGATGAAGAAAACAGAAAAAGAACTCCCAAATTTTACGTCCCTCCCAAATCAGAACTTTTTGAGTCGAGATACTACGAGCAAATTGAAAAAATTATTAAAAAATATTTTACAAAACATTTTGGCAATCTTAATAAAAAAATTGTATTCCCCTTCAATTCAAAGGACTCACGAAGAGTTTTATCAAATTTTATAAATACTAAATTAGTAAATTTTGGGAACTATGAAGACTTTGTTGACCAGAACGAGATTTATTTAAATCATAGTTTACTAAGTGCCCCTTTAAATATGGGCTTAATTACCCCACTAGAGATCCGAGAGGCATTAGATGGGTGTGATTTTAATAAATATGGATTAAATAATTTTGAGGGGTTTATTAGGCAAATATTTGGATGGAGAGAATTTATAAGATTTTTAAATATTAAACATTATAAAGATTTTCATACATCAAATTTCTTCTCAAATACTAAAAGCTTGACTAACCACTGGTATGAGGCCTCAACATCTATACCAATACTCAACGATATGATCAAAATATTAAAAGATTTTGGTTATTTGCATCACATTCCAAGGCTAATGATTATAAGTAATATTATGAATTTAACGGGAATTAAGCCCCAGGATGTGTATAGATGGTTTATGGAAACTTTTATTGACTCCTCAGATTGGGTGATGACTCCAAATGTATTTGGTATGGGTTTATACAGTGATGGGGGCATCTTTGCTACCAAACCTTATATTTGCGGTTCCAATTATTTATTAAAAATGAGCAACTACAGTAAAGGGCCATGGATAAAAGAATTAGATGGTCTATATTGGAATTTTATTGATGAAAATAAAAACTTTTTTAAATCAAACCATAGGCTTTCTATGATGTACTATGCTCTAAACAAAATGGATAAAGCCAAAATTATAGAGCACAAAAATTATGCTAAAGAATTCATTAAAAAATTCTCAAAATAAAAAAATATTTTTGACAGGTGCTACCAGTGGGATAGGATTTGCACTTGCAAAAATTTATCTACAAAATGATTGGAAAGTTATTGGGTTAGGTAGGAACGTAGACAAACTCAGTGAACTTAAAAAAGAATATTCTGATAAACTAGATATCTTTCAAATAGATTTAATAAATTTTGAAAATAGTAAAAAAATACTAAATGAAATATTATCTCAAAATAAAGATATTGATACTTTTATATTAAATGCAGGTATTTATATTCCTGATACCTTTAGAGAGCTAAATTTTTTAGACTCAAGGAAAACTTTTGAAACAAATGTTTTAAGCAACTATTTAATTTTAGAACTTATAAGAGAGAATATTTATCTAAAAAAGCATCATACTATTGGAATAATATCCTCAGTTGCAGGATACAGAGGACTTGCAAGGTCAGTTACATATGGCCCAACAAAAGCTGCTTTAATTAATTTAGCTGAGTCATTGAAAATTGAACTTGAATGTAATGTTAAATTAATTAACCCAGGATTTGTTGATACCCCAGCCACAAAAATTAATAAATTTAAAATGCCATTTATTATTAAACCTGAAATAGCTGCTAAAACTATTTATGAGAGAATTTATAAAAATGGTTTTGAAATTAGCTTCCCTTTTCCTTTTAATTTTATAATGAAGTTTGCTAGTATAATGCCCTATAATTTATATTTTAAGATTGCAAAAAGATTTCAATAAATGCCAAAAAAAAATAATAATGTTGTAATTGCCATGGGAAGCCAAAGTGATTGGTCAACTCTAAAACATACAAGTAAAATTCTGCAAATTTTTAAGATACCACATACTACAAAAGTAATATCCGCCCATCGAACTCCTAAAAGATTATATGATTTTGCCAAAAAGGCCCATGAAGAAAATGTGCAAATCATTATAGCTGGTGCCGGTGGTTCTGCGCATTTACCTGGAATGATCGCTGCTCTTACCCATATTCCTGTAATTGGGGTACCTATTGAATCAAAAACTTTAAAAGGCCTTGATAGTTTACTATCAATTGTGCAAATGCCATTTGGTATACCAGTAGGAACTGTTGCTATAGGAGAGAATGGTGCTAAAAATGCCGCCTTATACGCAGCATCAATATTATCAATAAATGATAAATCCCTTGAAAAAAAACTTGTTAGCTGGAGAGTTAATCAAACTAGGCAAGTAAAAAAATCTCCTAAATAATGAATTTAGGAATTTTAGGAGGTGGGCAGCTTGGCATGATGCTTTGTCAAACAGCATCAAAATTAGGAATTAATACCTTTATATATACTGATAGCAATGACTCACCAGCAATAAATTTTTCAAATTCCTACCTAGTAAAAAATTATGATGATTTTAAAGAAATTGATAATTTTATCAAAGGCTGTGATATTATTACCTACGAGTTTGAAAATATTCCTTTTACAACTCTAGATTATATTAATAAAAAATTAGAAGTTCATCCCTCACCTAATATTAATCTTGTAATTCAAGATAGATTAACCGAAAAAAAATATGTAAACCAACTAGGTATACCTACAGTTCCGTTTGTTGAAATTAAATCTTCAGATGAAATTTCAAAACTACCAAATAACTACTTTCCTGGAATTCTCAAGACTAGAAAAATGGGCTACGACGGAAAAGGACAAACTGTTATTGAAGATCCTAATCAAATTCAAAATGTAAATAATGATCAGTATATTTTAGAAAAAAAAATAGATTTAAAAAAAGAAATATCTGTCATCGGTGTGCGCTATCTTGATGGAACACTTTTTACTTATCAGCCAATACAAAATATTCATCAAAATCAAATATTATACAAATCATCATCCCCTGCTCAAATTGATCCTAAAATTTATAATCAGTCAATTAAATGGTCTGAGAAAATTATTGAATCAATGGAATACGTGGGTGTTATTTGTTTCGAATATTTTATCGATAAAAATGAAGAATTATTCCTCAATGAAATTGCCCCTAGGGTACATAACTCCGGTCATCTAACCATTGAGTCCTACAACGTTAGTCAATTTGAGTCACATATTAGGGCGGTATGCAATTTACCCAAAGTAGAACCGCAATTAATAAATCATTCTGAAATGTATAATATATTGGGTGAAGAAATTGAAATTTATCGAAAAAGAAGTAACTTTTTAACTAATGAGTATTTTCATGATTATCATAAAAAACAGCCTAAATCTGGAAGAAAAATGGGTCATTTAACAAAGTTAATTAGTTCTTAAGCCTTTATCCAAAACTCTTTGAAATGATTATAATTTATTAGGAAATCATCCTTAAATTTAGTTAGTTTTTGGAACCTATGTCCTTTTAGTTTTTTATAAGTAACCTTACTTTGGTTATGGTTTAAATTATAATGTTTACATCCATTTAAACTCAAAAAATTATCTAACTGACTTAGTTTTCTATTGGAGTAAAAAAATTGAATAATATTAGATACAGCATATTTAGTTGAATAGACACCTGCGCAACAACTTTCTGAAAATTTTTTACTTAAAAGATGTGGTGCAGAGTCAGATCCAAAGAAAAATTTAGAATTACCTGAAAGGGCAGCTTTCTGTAAAGATATTTGATGGTCCCTATTTTTTATTATCGGTTTACAGAATAATTCAGGTTTTAAATAGTTGCCTAAAAAAGTGTAACTATTCTCAAGTAGATGATGAACAGTTATAGAGGCGGCAGTATTTGTATTAGATTTTACAAACTCTACCGAATCTTTTGTAGTGATATGTTCTAACGTTATTTTTAAATTTGCAAATTTTTTAACAATCCATGAAAGCTCTTTATCTAAAAAAATCTTTTCTCTCTCATATGGATCATCATTATTGTGAATATGTTCTCCATGGATACATAACGGGATATTATTTTTTTCAAGAAAATCGAAATATTTAGCCATTTTTTTAACATCCGATACTCCTGATTGTGAATTTGTTGTAGCATTGAGAGGATAAAGCTTTGCTGCAAAAAATAAATTTTCTTCTTTGGCTTTCTTGAGATCGTTAATATTACATTTTTGATTAAGATATATAGTAAATAAAATTTCAGTTTTTTTATTATTCTTTAATATTTGAGATCTGTATTTTTTAAGTAAATCAGAATTTGTGATTGGAGTTGATAAATTAGGCATAATTAAAATTTTCTGAAAATATTTATTATTTTCAATTAGGACATTTTTAGATAAGTCGCCCTCTCTTAAGTGGACATGAAAATCACAAGGTTGATAAATTTTAAGCATTCAATATTAGATCTATTTTTTCAATTACTTGATTATAATTTACATCACCCATTAAACAATTATTTAAAGAATAATTATTTGTCCTTTTAAATAGATCTTCATAAGACTCTGATGATCTTACCAAATGACAGTGAGAGAAGATTTCTGGAAAATAGATTTTATCATTAGTTGGTCCAAATAAGCATACAGAAGGAGTTTTGCTTAAAGCAGCCATATGCATCATAGATGAATCATTTCCTATAAATAATCTTGCTTTTGAAAGCAAACCATAATCATTTAAAATATGCTGCTTACCACATCTATTAATAACATTAGACGCAAGAGCATTTGAAAAAAATTCAAATTTACTACTTTCCTCAGCAGAACCTAATATATAAATTTTACTTACTCCTTTGCTAATTAGATATTTACAAACATCTATGTATTTATCAGTTGGCCATTCTTTAGGGGGCCAATTACTAAACGGAGCTATGCATGCGTAGTTTGATTTTGGAAAAATATTTCTAACTCGATCAGTGAGTATTTTAAAATCTCTATTAATGTCTGTCTCAAAATGTTCATGAATTTGTCGATAAATATTTTGCAATCTTTTCATTTTAAAAATTTTTCTTTTTTTTGTTCTTAAAAAATAGGAAATTAGTGAAGATCTAAAATCAATAATTTCATCATACTTATCTTTAGATAATTCTTTATATAGATCCCACCAATGAAGATTGTATTTTCGTTTAGTTAAAATCACTCTTTTTTTAATCATATTATAATCGTCATAGAGGGGCAAAGGAAGCGATCCTGAAACTAAGGTGATTTCAATATTCTTTCTATTGTTTCTAATGTATTTATTTAATACTTGAAGATTTATGAGCGCGTCACCAATTCTATTAGATGAAATAAAAAGTAAATGCATGTATATACATATAAATAATATAAATAATGAAAATTGAAACCTTAAATCCAATTAAAATTCAAATTTCAGGTTTAGAGAGTTTTGACTTTCTACAAAATTTAATCACTAATGATTTAAAAAAAATAGTCACTTCAATTAATAGCTATATACTTACGCCCCAAGGTAAAATTTACTATGATATTCAAATTAATAAGCTTGAAGATGGGTATGAAATTTTTTGTTCACATGATCAGTCAAATTTTTTTACATTTTTTGAAAAATATTCAAGATTATCAGAGGTGGAACTAAAAATTATTGAGATAACCCAATTAGAAAGTAATTATATTTTACATAAATTATCAAAAGGAATTATTGATGCAAATATCTTACCACAAGGCACTGTTTTGCCTTCTGAAGTTTATGATAACTACGTGGATTATCAAAAAGGGTGTTATATAGGGCAAGAGGTAGTTTCAAGAATTAAACATCGGCAACTAACAAAAAAAATAATTAAAGTTTATGAGTTTGATAAAAATGATTATGAAATAATCAAAAATTTGGAAGTATTGTTTGAGTTTAGAAACTATTTGATTATTCGCTTCTCAATTGATGATTTTAAAAATGAAAGTTTCTTAAAATACAATTTAAAATTGATTAATTAGATTTAAAATAGCTAAGATAGTAGTTAGAAACCTCAGAAATACTTATTGTTTCTTGACTCATTGTATCTCGATCTCTTACAGTTAAAGTCTGATTTTCAAGACTGTTAAAATCAATAGTAATACATAGTGGAGTCCCAATTTCATCATGTCTTCGATAATTCTTTCCAATATTACCCGAATTTTCGATCATAACTCTCCCTAGTCCAAGGGATTGTAACTCAGTTTTTACCTTATTTGCTAAGTCGACTAATTCCTTATTATTTCTTTTTAGAGGAATCACGGCTGCCTTGATTGGAGATAAATGAGGCTTAAGTTTTAAAACAGTTCTATTATTATTTTCTTCTACTGTATAAGCTTCATTTAATATAGCCAACACCCCTCTTTCGACACCAGCTGAAGGTTCTATCACAAAGGGTATATACCATTCTTTGGATTCTAAATCTTGTATTGCTAATTTGGTTGTTGAGTGAGAATTTTTTTGAATTTTTGATTTGATATTAAAATCAGATTGATTTTTAGTATGCGATCCCAAATCAAAATCAGTTCTATTTGCAACACCCTCCAATTCTTCGAGACCATGAGGAAACTCGTACATGATATCGAATGTAGCTTTAGAGTAATGAGACAAATCTCCCTTGGGAACTTCAAAGAGTTTTATTCTATTTGAGTCAACGCCCTGATCGGCCCACCATTTTAATCTTTTTTCTACCCAATATTTATGCCAGTCCTCGTCTGAGCCTGGTTTAACAAAAAATTCTAGTTCCATTTGTTCAAACTCTCTAACTCGAAAAATGAAATTTCGTGGGGTTATCTCATTTCTGAACGATTTACCAATTTGTGCTATTCCAAAAGGCGGTACTCGGCTAGTGGAGTCGACAATATTTCGAAAATTTACAAAAATTTGTTGAGCGGTTTCTGGTCTTAAATAAGCATAAGAGCTTCCATCATCTACAGGTCCTATTGCTGTTTTAAACATCAGGTTAAAAGGTCTTGGATCAGTTAATTGTTTTGACCCGCAGTTTGGACATGTTTTATTTTCTATTTGATCATCTCTAAATCTAGATTTACATTCTTTGCAATCCACTAAAGGGTCAGAGAAAGTGTCCTCATGCCCAGAATATTTTAATACGGTAGGTGAAGTTAGAATGGTAGCATCTAAGCCTTCTACATCATCTCTTTCATAAACAATTGATTTCCACCATGAAGACTTTAAGTTGAGCTTCAATTCGACGCCCATAGGCCCAAAGTCATACAAGCCCTTCATCCCTCCATAAATATCATTTGATTGATATATAAAACCTCTTCTTTTGCAAAGAGAAACCAAATCATCCATATTTTTTGCTGTCATATAATGTTAAAGACCAAAACGATTAAAAAGTAATTCCTCTTTAATTTTAGAAAAAATATCATTTGCAATAGCGCTATTAAGACCAAGACCAAGTTTTTGCTTTAGGGATTTTGGCTGTTTAATTTTTTTTATTTTAGTTTTGTCACCAAATTTTTTTTTAAAAAAATTGTTTTCATTATCAATACCATCAATTAAACCCAGATTTTTAGCTTCATTAGATAGCCAGAAAGAACCAGAAAAAATCTCTTTAAAATTTTTTGAGTCTAATTTTTTCCCCCTTCTTAATTTAACCCAATCAATAAAGTTTTGGTGGATTTGAGTTTGAAGAGACTTTAATTTATCAAGATCTTTTTTATTAACGTTTAAAAAAGGATCTAAAAAACTTTTATTTTCTCCAGCCGTAAAAATTCTTCTTTCAACTCCAACTTTTTTAATTAAATCTTTAAATCCAAAACCTCCGGAAATAACTCCTATGGAGCCTACTATTGAGTTCATATCAGCATAAATCTCATCAGATGAACAAGCCAACCAATAGCCACCTGATGCAGCTACATCTTCAATAAAACAATAAACTTTGCATTTTTTTTTATCTGCAATTTCACGTATTTTTTGACCAATTAAAGATGATTGGACAGGGGACCCGCCAGGTGAATTAATATTAATTGATAGTGCATCAAATTTTAATTTTAGAATTTTAGAAAATAATGAATTTAAATTATCAATATTTAAGGGAGCTCTACCACCTGAAGCTATCATCCCTTTTAAATCAATTGAAATTATTGTTTTTTGTTTATTAAATATCATTTAAACCAATTTTGAATTTTTTTTGAGTATCTAGATGTTTTAGTATGTATTATAAGATTTTTCAATTTTTTCTCTTTGTAAAAAGTACTATTTTTAAACATTATCAATACATTTTTAGGCTTAGAGTTCCTAAACGATAAAATAGGTTTTACCCTTACTTCTGCATTTAGATTTTTCAATATTTCTAACATATAATTTAGATTTTCAAATCTATTAATTAAGTAACATTCTCCATTAATTTTTAAGTACTTGAGTGCATTTTCAATCCAAAGATAAAGGTTATTCTTTGTTATATATTTAGCATCTTTTAAAGATTTATTTTTTGACATAATGACTGAATGAGTAAAAAAAAATGGTGGATTTGAAAGTATTAAATCAAAAGTTCTCAAGTATTTTTTATTGAATTTAGTTACATCTTGATTAGTAAATTTTATGTTTTTAAATCCATTTGTGGTTTTATTTAATTTTGAAATCTTTAGGTGAATTGTATTTTTTTCAAAACCATGAATGTTCGTACCAGGAAAACGATGAGCAATAATTAATGAAATTGTTCCGTTTCCACATCCTAAATCTAGGATATTTTTATGATTTTCATTAGCTTGTGCAGCCAATATTATGGGTTCAATGCCACTTCTATAACCCTTTTCTAACTGGTAGTAAGTGATTTTGCTCTCTAAGAGGTAATCTTTGGTATATAACATTATAAGAAATGGTTACTAGCTCTTTTGATAATATTATACATCTAATTCATAAAGAAATTAGCATCAAGTTAAAAAAAACTAATCAAATATTAGATTTTTATATTGAAAGTGAAAATCCATTAATCCTAAAACTCAGTAAGTATTTTTTTAAAAAAAGAGGAAAGCAATTAAGACCTGTTATGAGCCTACTTTCTTCAAAAATGATTAATAATAATTATTCGAAAATAAAAAATGATATTTATATGGCAGCAGCATTAGAATTTGTTCATGGAGCAACACTGTTGCATGATGACGTGATAGATCAAGGAGAGATTAGAAGAGGTCAAAAAAGTATTAATTCTATTTGGAATAATAAATATAGTGTCCTGTTAGGTGATTTTATGTTTTCTAAATCTTTTCAGCTAATGGCAAAAAGTGAGTCTATTAAGTCTATGGAGGCAATGTCTCTAGTAAGTAGTAAAATTTCTGAAGGAGAATTTTTACAACTAACAAATGAAAAAAATATAAAGCTTACCGCTAAAGAGTATATTCAAATTATATCTTTAAAAACCGCTGAACTATTTGGCGCAGCAATGAAAATACCTGCAATTTTAGGCAATCATGATAATCAAATAATTAAGCGACTTAATACATTAGGAATAAATTTTGGAATAATTTTTCAAATTATTGATGATTCTTTGGATTATTTTGGTCAAAAAGAATTTGGTAAAAAAATTGGTAAAGATTTTATAGAGGGAAAGGTAACTTTACCTATCATTTTATTACTAAAAAAATCAAAAATAGAGGAAAATACTTTGGTTTGCTCAATATTTGATAAGAAAAAAAGGTCTAATAAAGATCTGAAATTTATCTCAAGTTTATTAAGTAAATACGAGATAAAAAAAGAAATTATTAAATTTCTTGAGAAATATAGATCTAACTCATTACAAATATTAAACCTTTATAAAAATAATCAATCAAAGCTAATGAAAAAATTATTAGAAGAGTCTATTTCAAGAACATATTAATCATAACGAAATTTTTTATTTGGAAATTTTTTTTCATTTACCTCATCAGCAAATTTTTTAACCGCTATCTTCACTGACTTTGCTAAATTAGAATATTTTTTTACAAATTTGGGGTGATATTCAGTAAATAAACCTAGCATATCTTCAGAAACTAATATTTGACCATCGCAGTACTCTGAAGCTCCTATTCCGATAGTAGGTATCTTTACTTTTTGCGTTATTATTTTGGCTATATTAGTCAAAACTCCCTCTATGAGTATGGAGATTGCACCTGCTTTTTCCAATAAAATAGACTCATTTAAAATTTTTTCTAAATCATTATCGTTTCTTCCATATATTTTAAAATTTTTAGAATTAGAATATTTTTGTGGTTGAAGCCCTAAATGTGCCATTACTGGTATATTTTTTTTAGTTAAGTATTTTATAATATCTATTAATTCTAAATTACCTTCTATCTTAACACCATCACATTTAGTTAAATTCTTAATCTTAATAACTCTGTTAATGATTTCACTTTCATTAAACTTTTTTCTAAAAGGTAGATCAAAAAAAACTAATGATTTAGAAGCTGCTTTTTTAACAGCACTAGCATGATTAATCATCATCTGATCAGAAACAGTTCTAGTATTATTCATTCCATATAAGACCATTCCCATGGAGTCTCCAACTAAAACAATGTCAACTAGGTCATCTATAATTTTTGTAAAGTTATAACTGTAGGATGTTAAACAAACTATTTTCTTTTTGTTTTTTTTGTTAAATACTGATTTAATTGTCCTATTCATGAATGAAACTCTAAAAAGTATTCGAATTATAAAAAACTTTCCTAAAAAAGGTATTGCTTTTTATGATATATCTTCAATTTTATCAAATCCCACTATTTTCAATAAAGTAGTAAATCAAATGGCCTCAGAAGTTAAGAGAATAAACGCTTCAACTATTGTCGGTATTGACTCAAGGGGTTTTATATTTGCAGCGGCAGTCGCATATAAATTGAAGAAAAAATTGGTTATGATTAGAAAAAAAGGCAAATTACCTGGAAAAACTTACTCTACTAAATATGTTTTAGAATATGGTTCAAATGAATTAGAAATTCAAAAAGACATGATAAATGCTAAAGACAATGTAGCTATCATAGATGATATTTTTGCAACGAGCGGCACCATCAAAGCCTCGATAAAATTAATCAAAAAATCTCACGCAAAGATTAGGGGTATAGTAGTATTGTTAGAACTATCTTTTTTAAATGGTAGATCAAAATTGGATGAAACCTTAATTAGCTTAAATAAAGTTAATATTTAGAATATTCTTTTTCCTCAACAATATTGGAATTCGACAGTAAATTAATTTCCTTTTTAATTTCAGCTCTAATATCGTTTTTGAAATGCACATCTCTTGATAACTTAATGAATAATTCTCCAAAATCTTTTTTAGCCTCACACTCTCTTTTAAGATTTTCAATATCCCATAATTCTTCATTTATATTTTGAAGTTTTGAGGTTAAATCAAAAAGAATTTTTTGATCTAAAACTTTAACTTTCTTGGATTCAGCATTTAAAACTTCAAGCTCTTTAGAAATATTAATTAATTTTTCATTATCAGTTATTTTTTTAAGTTTAATATTCAGTATGGTTATTTTATCAAACAAATCCCCAACAGATATTTCAACTAAAATTTTCAATCTTTTCTCCCGTAGATGTCAGAATATCGCTTTATATCTGACTCTAAAAATTTAGTTCCTGTTTGAACTTCAATAATAATCAGATTTTTTTTGGCGCTTTCATTCAATACTCGATGTTTAGCTTTTTTGGAGATAAATATATGCTCATTTTCTGATCTATAATAAGTTCTATTATTAATAATTACTGTTGCCTTTCCTTCAATTATCACCCAATGCTCTGAACGATAATTATGTGATTGATAAGAAAGAACGCCCTCAGGGTTAACTTTGATTTTCTTGATTAAAAAATCTTTAGATTTAGCTAAAACAATATAACTACCCCAAGGTCTTTTTACTATTGCGCTCATCCAAACATCCTCTTTTTTTCTTCTATAGCCATAAAGTTCATTAATAATGCACAAATAATCATATTACTCAACAATGAACTTCCACCAAATGACATAAAAGGCAATGCCACTCCAACCACTGGCACTAAACCAACTGTCATGGAAATGTTTATTAAAAATTCAAAAAAAATTTTAAATGAAAGAGTAAAAAGAATAATTTTATTAAATACCTGCGTGAGTTTAAATGTCTTAATTATAGGAATTATAAAAAAAATAAAAAATAAAAATATAATAATAATAGAACCGATAAAACCAAACTGTTCTGAAAAAATAGAAAATACAAAATCAGTTTCTTTTTCAGGGATAAAATCTAAACTGCTTTGAGAGCCTTCTAAAAATCCATTACCATTAAGTCCCGCTGAACCAATTGCAATTTTAGATTGGATAATATGGTATCCCTTGCCTAATGGGTCTAAATCAGGATTCAAAAATATTTTTATTCGATTTTGTTGATAAGGTTTTAATAAGGTCCATAAAAATGGGCTTGATGCTACCACAGTTCCTAAAGCTATTAATGGGTAAACTAATTTAATTCCTGCATAAAATATAGCCAATAATCCAAGGGATAAAATGATCACAGCAGTTCCAAGATCAGGTTGTATAGCAACAAGAATAAACATAATTACAGAAACAATGAGAGGTATAAGAGATCTAAAAAACCCGATTGTTTTCTCTGCATTTAATTTATGAAAATACTTTGCCATAAATATTACTAAAGCAATTTTGGCAAACTCTGAAACTTGTAAATTGAAGTTACCAACTCTTATCCAACGTGTAGCCCCCATACCCGTATAACCAAAAAATAATGTGATAATTAAACCTAAAATTACTACTAATAAAATTATTTCACTAAAATTATAAATAAATTTTGGCTGAAGGAGTAAGACAAAAATAAACAAAGGAAAAAAAAGTAAAAATCTTTTTAATTGGCTTGATGCCCATGGGTCTAAAGAACCATTAGCCGCTGAATATAAATTGACTTCGCCAATCCAAAAAATAACTAAGATAATAAAAAAATAAACCCAATTGAGGTCTAGTAAGGACTTAATATTTTTAAACATCGATTTTATAAGCGTAATTTAAAATTTCATGCGCTATAGGGGCTGCGACAGCAGAACCAGATCCGCCGTTTTCAATTATTACAGCAGCTATATATTTTGGATTATCGTAAGGTGCATAACCCACAAATACAGAATGATCTATAAACCTTTCATCAATTTCTTTATCTTTATATAGGTCATTTTCCCTTTCGCTCTCTTTAATTCTAATTACTTGAGAGGTACCTGTTTTACCTCCAATTTTTACATAATTTGGATTAAGCATATTTAACCTATTAGCCGTTCCCCTTTGTTCTTGCACTACAGCGTTTAAGGAGTTGATAATAATTTCTTTATAATCGTTATTATATTCTTTGCCTAGATATCTGGTCGGCATATTCATATTTATTTTAGGAGAAGGATAAAGACCCCCATTAATTATGGCTGAATATAAAACTGCTAATTGGAGAGGTGATGTTAAATTATAACCCTGACCAATAAATGTTATGAGTGTTTCGCCTGTATACCAGCCCTGATCTAAAAAAGCTTTTTTCCATTTTTTATTGGGGATTAACCCTTTATCAATATTAGATAAACCAATATCATAAGATTGGTTTAGACCAAGATTGGTAGCTAATTCAGATAAATCATCAATATTACATTTTTTTGCAAGTTCATAAAAATAGACATCACACGACTCTTTAATAGCCCTTTTTAAATTAACATTGCCATGGCCCTCTTTTTTCCAACAATAATAATTTCGATCGCCTAAAGATGAATGACCTTTGCAAAATACTTCTGTATTTTCATTAATTAAATTTTTTTGAAGCCCAAGCAATGCAGGAATTGGTTTAAATACTGAACCGGGAGGGTAAAAACCAGAAAAGGCCCTATTGAACAAGGGTTTATTTTTATCTTCAAACAATGATGATATCATTTCATTATCCCTATCCTCAAAAATCTGACTATCAAATGTAGGGTTAGAATTCATAGATAAAATAGATCCATCAAATCTATTAAGCACTACCGCTGAACCTTTTTTTTCTAGGGGCAAAATAGATTGTACATAATTTTGTAATTCTAAATTTACCGTAAGTTTTAAATCATTCCCTTTAACCGGATTTTGGATAGATACTTCTCGAATAATTTTACCCTTAGAGTTAACTTCATTAAAAATTTTACCTGGCTCACCCTTAAGTTGATCTTCATAAGCTTTCTCAAGGTGAAATACCCCTTTTGAGTATAATACATCATCGCTTTTAGGCATGCCCATATAACCAATTATTTGAGACATATTTTTATAAGCATAAAATCTTTTTTTGGACTCAATAATCTTAATAGCAGTAAATAAAAATTTATTTTTTTCAAACTCTACTAATTTATCCCAGGTGGCTCTTAATAAAGAATAAGGCATATAAGAGTTAAATTTATTTAATTTTGATTTATGATATTCAAAATCAAGTTTCAAATTCAATTTCTCATTGATTAATTTTATTTCCTCAAGATAGTCCTTGCTAAGATTTTTAAAAATTACAAATTCATATAGTGAAGCGTTTCCTGCCAAAAGAGTATTTTTTGAGTCAAAAATATCACCTCTTAATGGCGGAATTATTTTTATAGATATTTTATTATTAGAGGATTTTTTTTTATAAAAATTAGAATTTATAATTTGTAAAGAAAATAGCCTTATTACAACAATTATAGAAAAAATTAAACCTAGGAGGACTACAATAAACGATCTTCGATTTAAAATCTTAATACTGTCTAAGCTAGTTCTGTTTTTTTCCATATAACTGCAAGCCTAAAAATACAAAAATAAATAACATAAAAAAAATAAAATAATCAAAACTCAATGCTCTGGGATAAATATTTTTATCAATTCCAAATATTGTTAGAAGGCTCATAATAAATATCACGAATGACTTATAAAAATTATTAAAATTAAAGTTATAAATTAATCTATTAATCCCCAACATTGGTAATGACAAAATTACGACTCCCAAAAATAATGGTAGGTTTGTAAATATTTCAACCAAAAAAATTGAGCAAATAAATATTAAATAATCTGATAAATATAAATTTTTTTGTCTTAAAATAGAAAAAAAACTTATATTGACTAAACTAAACAAAATTAAATCATTTAAAAATATACTTTGAACTCCATATAAAATAAAAAATAACAATAAAAAAAATAATCTAATCATCGCTGTACACTCTTAAATTATTTAAATTTATATCATCGTTAGTTAATAGTACCGGTTGATCATCAATAAAATCAACCCTTCCTAACATAAGATTTACGTGATTTTTTTTGATAATTGCAATATCCCCAAATCTAAAATTAGGAATATCCATACTTTCTTTTTGCCTTAAAAAACTTAAATATTCGTTATTTGTTCCGCTGACGATATATGATCGGCTATTAATTTCTACTTCATCGCCATAATTAATGCTTTTAACAGTAATAACTTCTGAGGTGTTGGCAGTAGTGCTTTTAACTCTTCCTACAACGTTCAAGACATCAATAACATAATCTCCAACTTTTATTCCACTATTAGAGCCTTTATTGATAATAAAGCTTTTATCATAAGTTAAGTTTCTATTTCCAATTATAGAAACTCCTACGGATTGAGGTAAAGGAATTGTGCTTTCATGAAAAATTTTATATTGCTCAGCATATTTAGAGGTTATTAGTCTTAAATAGCTGTTTACTTCCTTCAAATAGATATTTTCAGACTCAAGATTATTAATAATTTGGATATAGTCTTTATTGGTATTAATAGTATCAAAATAATTACCAATTTTTGAATATAAATATTCAAAGGGTTTTTCTATTATACTTTTTATAAAGAATACATTTAATCGTAATTTATCGCCATAATTAGGGAAAAGCGCTAATGTGGTAAACGAAAAAAAGCAAATAATAAAAACTAAAAAAACTTTTTTATTATTAATCACTTAGGAAAACATCTTGATGTCTGTGGTTTTCCTCTAATGCCATCCCTGTACCTCTAGCTACACAGGTCAATGGATCATCTGCAATGGACACTGGAAGTCCTGTAGTGACTCGGATAGCTTCATCTAGTCTCTGAAGCAGTGCTCCGCCACCGGTTAACATTATCCCTTTATCAACAATATCAGCTGCTAACTCAGGAGGGACAACCTCTAAAGATCTTTTAATTGCCGTAATCATTTGAGAGAGAGCATCAGATAGTGCTTCCGCAACTTGTCTTTCTGATATTACAACCTCCCTTGGAAGGCCATTAATTAAATCTCTACCTTTCACGGTCATAGTTTTGCCATCCCCGTTATCAGGAATGCCGGCGCATCCGATTTCATGCTTTATTTTTTCTGCTGTTGCCTCACCAATAGCAAGTTTATGAACACTTCTCATAAAATTAACTATTGCATCATCCATTGTGTCTCCACCTACTTTAATACTACTAGCGTGCACCACTCCACCAAGAGATAGAACCGCGATTTCTGTTGTACCTCCACCGATATCAACAACCATTGACCCTGAAGGATCAGAAATTGGGAGTCCCGCTCCAATAGCAGCTGCTACAGGCTCCTCAATTAAAAAAACTTTTTTAGCCCCTGCCGCTTCTGCAGATTCCTTAATTGCTCTTCTTTCCACGTTAGTTGCACCCGAAGGTACGCAAATAACTATATTGGGATTTGCAAAGAAACTCTTTTTATGAACTTTTTTAATGAAATGTTTTATCATTGCTTCAGCGATATCAAAGTCTGCTATCACACCATCTTTCATAGGTCTTATTGCTTGAATTGATCCGGGGGTTCTTCCTAACATTGCTTTAGCTTCACTACCAACAGCTAAAACTGATTTATTATTTTTGTGGTCTGTTGCAATAGCAACAACAGAAGGTTCATTTAAGATGATCCCTTTTCCTTTAACATAAACTAGTGTGTTTGCCGTGCCTAGGTCTAGGCCCATGTCTTCACTTAAAAATGAACTAATTGCTTTAAACAACTATATACCTTTAATATTTGAGATACTTATCTCAGATACCCCTTCTTGTAAATTTGAATTTTTTTCCAAGTTTAGTATTTTATTACATGCATTGATATAAGATTTTGCAGAAGCAACAATAATATCAATATCTGATGCTTTACCTGTATACTCTCTACCAAGATGTTCAAGTTTGACCGTTACTTCACCCTGAGCATCAGAGTCTGGGGTGATCGCATTAATATGATACTGTTTTAGTTTAGCCGAAAAACCTACCACATTAGATATACAACTAAACACTGCATCAACTGGACCATTTCCAGAGCCACTCACTTCTTTACTTTCCCCTTTAAAATCAAGTTCTAAAGATGCAATATGTTTTGAATTAGTACCAGACATAATACTTAAACTAACTAACTTTAAATGATTAGATTGATTAATATGGGTGTCATCAACAAGAGCTATAATATCTTCATCGTAGACATCTTTTTTACGATCAGCTAAAAGTTTAAACTTTTCAAAAATCTCATTAATATAATTGTCGCCAACTTCATAACCTAAAATCTTTAATTTTTCTTTAAAAGCGTGTTTGCCAGAGTGTTTTCCTAAAACTAAACTAGATTTTTTTAAGCCAATAGACTCAGGGGACATAATCTCATAAGTTTCAACATTTTTTAATACACCATCTTGATGAATACCCGACTCATGAGCAAATGCATTTTTACCAACAATGGCCTTATTTGGTTGAACAGGAAAACCAGTGATAGTAGAAACTAGTTTGGATGTTTTCGATATCGCTTCTGTATTGATATCAGTATGAACTTTAAGTAAATCTGATCTGACCTTCATTGCCATTACTACTTCTTCTAAAGCAGCATTACCTGCTCTTTCGCCAAGACCATTAATAGTGCATTCGATTTGTCTTGCTCCATTTTCAACTGCATTTAAAGAATTTGCAACTGCAAGCCCTAAATCGTTATGACAATGGACAGAAATAATAGCCTTATCAATATTAGGAACATTATTTTTTACTTTTTTTATAATCTCCCCAAACTCAAAGGGTAAGGTGTACCCTACTGTATCAGGAATATTGATTGTGGTAGCGCCACTAGCTATGGCTAATTCAATACACCTATATAAAAATTCTACAGAAGATCTTCCACCATCTTCACAGCTCCATTCAATATTGGGACACAAATTTCTAGCAAAGGAAACACTATCTTTTATTTTATCAAGAACCTCTTCTTCAGTCATTTTAAGCTTAAACTGCATGTGAATGGGACTAGTTGCGATAAAAGTATGAATTCTTGGATTTTTTGCTTTTTTTATTGCATTCCATGCAGTTTCAATATCCTCATGTTTTGCCCTAGCAAGACCTGCTATTTGACAGTTCTTAATCTCTTGAGCAATAGCTTGAACAGATTGAAAATCTCCTTTTGAAGCAATTGGAAACCCCGCTTCTATAATGTCTACTTTTAACTCCTCTAAAAGTTTAGCGATAGATAGTTTTTCTTCTTGATTCATTGAGGCACCTGGAGACTGCTCTCCATCTCTCAAGGTAGTATCAAAAATTAAAACTCTGTCAGACAAGACTAGATGTCCTTAACTAATTTATTTGAACCAATCCACGGCATCATTGATCTTAACTTAGAACCAACTTCTTCAATTTGATGTTTCGCATTCTGATCTCTCATTTGTTTAAATTTGATTTGTCCTGATTTGTGTTCGGACATCCATTCTTTAACAAAAGTTCCATCTTGAATTTCTAAAAGTACTTTTTTCATTTCAGCTTTAGTAGCATTTGAAGGAACTACCCTTGGGCCCCTAGTATAATCACCATATTCAGCTGTATTAGAGATTGAGTAACGCATGTTTGCCATTCCCCCCTCGTACATCAAATCAACTATTAATTTAACTTCATGGAGGCATTCAAAATAAGCCATTTCAGGTGCATAACCTGCTTCGACTAAGGTTTCAAATCCATTTTTAATCAAAGACATTAATCCTCCACATAGAACAGTTTGTTCACCAAATAAATCAGTTTCACACTCTTCTTTAAAAGTAGTTTCAATTATGCCTGATTTACCACCGCCGATTGCTGAAGCATACGCCAAACCTAATTCTTTAGCATTTCCACTAATGTTCTTATCAACAGCTATAAGACATGGAACACCTCCGCCTTTAAGATATTCACCACGAACTGTGTGTCCAGGCCCTTTAGGAGCAACCATAAAAACGTCTAGATCTTCTCTAGGGTTGATTAATTTAAAATGGATATTCAAACCGTGAGCAAAGGCTAGAGCGGCTCCCTGTTTTATATTATTATGAATTTGATTTTGATAGATTTCTTGTTGATTTTCATCTGGCGCTAAAAACATCACGATGTCTGCATCTTTGACAGCTTCTTCAGGTGTCTGAGTTGTTAATCCAACATTTTTTGCTTTAGCAATAGAACTAGAACCTTCGCGTAATCCTACAACAACGTTTGTTGCTCCAGAGTCTTTCAAATTTAAAGCATGTGCATGGCCTTGAGACCCAAAACCAAGAATTACAATTTTTTTATCTTTAATTATGTTAAAATCAGCATCCTGTTCGTAGTAGACTTTCATTATACCCCCTAAAAAATATTATACTCCGAGCCCTATAGGCCCGCTGCGAACTAATTCGACTTTTATACCACTGATGGTATTTAAGTCATCTAAAAATTTGTTAATTCGCTCACTTGTGCCTGATATTTCGTAGATCACAATATGTTGTCTTTTTTGAACCGTTCTAGTTCTATAAATATCGGCAAAATTTAAAATTTTATGATCCTGCTCTTCATTCTCAAATTCTACTTTAACTAAACAAATTTCTGCCTCATAAGACTCTTTGAGTTTAGCTAAATTAGTTGCACTATGAACAGGGACCAGTTTTTCGAGTTGAGCTATAATTTGTGTAATAACTCTCTCTTCTCCTAACGTTTCAATTGTGATCCTTGAAAGATTATTTTCAATATCAACAACTGTAACATTTAAAGCTTCAATGTTATATCCACGACCAGAAAATAAGCCTACTATTCTAGCAAGAATACCTGGTTCGTTATCAACAATAACTGAAAGAACACTTCTTTTAGACTGTTTAAACGCGTTGATTGGTGTTGGATAAACAGATGAAGATGACATTAGACTAGAACCTTACCCTTTTCCTGGTTTTCAGGTTTTTCTTTATCGTATTTTGATAAAAGCATTTCATTATGGGCCGCTCCACTTGGGATCATCGGAAAACAATTTTCTTTTTTATCTACCCATATATCCGCAATGACCGGGCGGTCAACCGATATCATTTCATTAATAGCATCATCTAATTCAGATAAATTTTTAGCTCTCACTCCGACAGCATTAAAACTTTCAGCGAGTTTTTTAAAATCTGGCAAGGCATCAACATAGCTTTCTGAGTATCTACTACCATGAAGTAGTTCTTGCCATTGTCTAACCATGCCCATGTATTCATTATTTAAGATAAAAATTTTTATAGGAAGTTTATATTGCACTGCCGTTGCAATCTCTTGAATATTCATTAAAAAAGATGCCTCTCCAGCAATGTCTACCACTAGTGATTGTGGGTTAGCCATTTGAGCACCAATTGCAGCAGGCATTCCAAAACCCATGGTTCCTAATCCACCAGATGTTATCCAACGATTTGGTTTTGCAAATTTATAATACTGAGCAGCCCACATTTGATGCTGCCCTACTTCAGTAGTTACAATTGTGTCTTTGTGATTAGTGAGTTGATAAAGTCTTGTGATTGCATGTTGAGGTTTAATAGTTTCTTCACTTTGCTCATAATGTAAACAATCTTTAGATCGCCATTCATTGATACTATCCCACCACTGGTTGTATTGATTTTTATCGAACTCTACTCCTTGAGCATCGATAAAATCATTAATAGCCTTTAAAGATATCGTGATATCTGTATTGGTATGGAAGTCCACTTTAACATTTTTGTTAATAGAGCTCTGGTCAATATCAAAATGAAATTTAACGGAGTTAGGAGAGAATGCATCTAATCTACCTGTAACTCGATCGTCAAACCTAGCGCCCACATTAATCATCAAATCACATTGATTCATGGCTAAATTTGACTCATACGTGCCATGCATACCAAGCATACCCAATGACTTATTGTCTTCTCCCGGATAGCAACCTAATCCATGCAATGTCATTGTAATCGGGATATTAGTTTTATTGATAAGTTTAATTAATTCTGCACTTGCTTGCGGTCCAGAATTTAAACAACCACCTCCTACATAAAAAATTGGGCGTTCAGATTTTTTAATATGGTTGATTAATTCTTCAATAAAAACTTTTTCAATATTTTTAGAACCTGCTTTAATTCGATGTTCTTTAAATGTTACATCTTTTTTAGGAGTGTATACTGACTTTGCGAATTGCACATCTTTTGGAATATCAATTAATACTGGACCAGGTCTTCCTGATTTTGCAATTTCAAAAGCCTCATGAATTGTGGAAGCTAGCTTGGTAACATCTTTCACTAAATAATTATGTTTCGTGCAAGGTCTTGTAATGCCCGTCGTATCACATTCTTGAAAAGCATCTGTTCCAATTAAATGCGTTGGAACTTGACCGCTGATACATACAATCGGGATACTATCCATCAAGGCATCTGTTAAACCTGTAACTACATTTGTTACCCCTGGCCCTGATGTAACTAATAAAACTCCAACTTTTCCACTTGATCTCGCATAACCTTCTGCGGCATGAACAGCGCCAGCTTCTTGTCTCACTAAAACATGTTTGAGGAAATTTTGTCCAAATAAGGCATCGTAAATAGGAAGTACTGCTCCACCTGGATAACCAAAAATCGTATCAACATCTTGGTCTTTAAGGGCTTCTAGAATTATCTCAGCACCAGAAATTTCAGAATTAATGCTCATTTGTTTAGATATATACTTATATTTTCAATTGAATCTTTAGGGAAGCTTTTTTTATGATTAATTCTTAAATTCAATGAGCTGAATTTTTGATTATTCCACCAAGTAAACTGTCTCTTAATATACCGCTTAGTATTTTGGATACCTTGATAAATTGCATCGTCTAGTGACTCTTTACGTCTTACATAAGCCAATAATTCTGGTAGACCGTGGGCTTTTAAAAGTGTTTTTGATATTTTTTTAGACTCATGAAGCGCACGAACCTCTTCAATAGCCCCATTTTTAACCATTTTATGAAATCGACTTTCTGCCAACTCATATAAGTCTTTTTTCGGTTTAGTGACCTGTATTACCAACGGGTTGGGTGTAATAGGAGTTTTATCACCATAGTTATTTTCAAGCGTATCATTGTATTGTAAGGAAAAAGCTAAACGATTGATAAGTCGCTGCTTATCTTTTGGAAAAATTTTTTCTTTGTAATATTTTTCTAATATGTCTAAACAATAATCAGTGCCTTTTGAGTAAAATAAATCTTCCGCTTGTTGTTTTGATTTTTGATTTATTTCTGGTGTTTGGGAGAGGCCCTCTATTAAGGCTTGAATATAAAATCCTGTTCCGCCTACAAAAACAGGTATCTTACCTCTATTAGATATATTTTCTAAAACTTTTTGAACCTCACTAATCCAATGATTTACAGAATATTCCTGATTATTTATATGACCGTAAAGATGATGAGGGGCTATTTTTAGTTCTTCATCGGTCGGCCTGTTGGAAAGTATACGAAGCTGTTTGTAAACTTGAATACTATCAGCATTTATAATTTCAATATCAAAAAATTTTGACAGTTCATATGCAAAGTCATTCTTTCCTGCACAGGTCGGACCAACAACAAATAAATATTTATTCAACAACAAAAGGATTAATGAGCCAGAATTCGTTTCCTTCTCTAATAACCCTGAGTAGTAACTTATCTCTTTTTAGTTTTAAACTATCTTGAACTATTTTTTCAAAAGAATTTAGACTATCTATTTTTTCACTACTAACTTGAATAATAATATCCATAGATCTGAGTGATTGGTTTTTTAAGCCCACATCTTTTACTAAAACGCCTTGGGTTTTCATATCAATTCCCATGCTTTGCTTAGTCTCATTGTCTAATTCAGCTAAAGTGACATCTAAGTCTTTTAGATATAAACCCTCATTTGAAGCAACTTGGACACCTTCGTTTAATTCATCAATTATAACAGTTACATCTGTCATGGCGCCGTTTCTCCAAACCTTGACTAATACTTCCTTGCCAATATCGGTCTCGGCTACAACTTTTGGCAGATCTTTAAACGAACTAATAGGCTTTCCGTCAAATTCTATAATTATATCCCCTGCTTGAATGTTAGCAGCAGCAGCTGGACTATTAGGCTCAACAGATGCAACAAAAGCTCCATCAGTGGAGTCATAACCTAAGCTGTCTGAAAACTCTTGTGTTAAGTCTTGAATTTGCACCCCTAGCCATCCTCTTTTAGCCTGTCCAAATGAGATAATTTGATCAACGATCAATTTTGCAGTTTTAGAAGGAATGGAAAAACCTAGTCCAACACTTCCCCCCGTTTGAGAAATAATCATGGAGTTAATGCCAATCACTTCGCCGTCAAGATTAAATAATGGCCCCCCAGAATTTCCCCTATTAATCGGAGCATCTGTTTGGATGAAATCTACATAGGGTCCACCGCCTATATCTCTATTAATTGAAGAAATTATTCCAGATGTAACTGTGCCTCCTAAACCAAGAGGGTTACCAATGGCCAAAACAATATCTCCCACTCGAGATATTTCTGAGTTACCCCAGTTGACATGTTGAATATTCAAATTTGAAGGATCAATTTTTAAAACAGCAATATCTGTTTTGGGGTCTGTGCCTACAAGTGTAGCCGCTACTTCATCTAAGCCATTGTTAAAAATTACAGTTATTTCATCTGCGCCACTAATTACATGATTGTTTGTCACTACATAGCCTTCATCACTAATGATAAATCCAGATCCTAAACCGGTTAAATTTTCTCTCTTAGGCATTTGATTGCCAAAAAAATCTTTAAACATATCATTAAAAGGGTGACCTTCGGGCAACTCAGGAATAGGACTTGCTTGGCGCTCTACAATTTGAGTAGTGGCAATACTAACCACTGACGGTAATAATTTATCAACTAAATCTGCATAGCCTCGCTCAAAACTAGCATAGGAATTTGAAAAACATAAGATAGCGATAAAAAAAATACTGAAAAAATTTTTTTTCATTTTTTAAAGATACTCCTGATGAGAGATATTATTACTATTTATTTAATTTCAATAGGTCAAATTTATTATTTATTACCCTCAGAGTTCTCAAAATATTCAAAGAAATCACTATCGGGAGAAATTACCATGGTTGTTGAACCATCTTTAAAGGTATCGGTGTAAGCCTCCATGGAGCGAATAAATTCAAAAAATTCTGGATCCTGGGCAAACGCA
>Ga0222713_10000676_pt1 | contig 38373 bp, 30 predicted proteins | sample C33_649DmetaG_FD_165061 | JGI IMG/M metagenome (GOLD analysis project Ga0222713, IMG submission 165061) | Estuarine water microbial communities from San Francisco Bay, California, United States - C33_649D | ecosystem: Environmental > Aquatic > Marine > Unclassified | place: USA: California... | reverse complement strand
GATAAGTATTGCTAATATAGTTGGCTCGAGCGTCTTTTTAGAGACGAACGATTACTATTTGGTAACGCTATACAACAACCGTGTAACAGCAGACGGAGGCTATTACGAGGGCACTGGATGCCTGCGCAATAAGCTAGGAGGCTGGTCCATCAAATCATCATACGCAACAAGAATAACACAAGACAGCGGGTACTATGAGGCGTTATCATGCGCTGAGAAGGGTCTCCAGGAATTGTCTGTGTTGTCATGACCAAAGTGTCCGTACTGATATACTCTAGTGAATCTCCAGTAGAGAAATCCTTGTTTAAAAACTGCTCTAAATGCAAGCAGTTTACTAACCAATTTTCAAAAAATAAGTCTAGTGCCGATGGCTTAGCCCATGAGTGTAAGCCGTGTAAATCTGTTTTAGACAAGCGCTACCGAGAAAGCAACAAGGAAAAGTGCATAGAAAAAAGCAAAAAATACTACCTAGAGCATAGCGATGAGATAAAAACAAGGGTCAGGCAGTACGAAAAGGACAACAAAGAGAAGATAAGGGAGTATAGAAAGAAATACTTTCAGGACAACAAAGAGAGGTGGAACCAGTACGGAAAGGACAGAGCTAAGATCGACCCTGTGTACCGAATGAAGGTCAGCGTAAGAAAGCTTATAATAAAAGCCCTAAACGGCCACTCTAAGTCAAAAAGCACAGAACAGATTATAGGCAGCAGTTACCGAGAGTTAAAGGACCATATTGAGGCGCAGTTCGAGCCGTGGATGAGTTGGGAGAATAAGGGTTTATACAACGGCAGCTTCAATTATGGATGGGACATTGATCACATAGTGCCGTTGTGCACAGCAAATAGTCCAGAAGAAGTGTTATCTTTGAACCATTATACAAACCTGCGCCCTTTGTGCAGTCACATTAACAGAAATATCAAAAGAGACAAGCATGAGTAGCCTACTTGAAAAAGCGTCCCTAGTAATGATCCCGAGCGGATACAAGGAGGGCGTAGTATATTCTGAAATCCCTATCGACGGAAGCGCGGACCTTGTTTTTACAAGGGCCTCTGACGGCACCCGTGTAAATTCTTCGGGGTTGGTTGAGAATGTGCCTTGGAATTTGTTTCAATATAGCAATGATTTTAGCAATGTCGCTTGGACAAAATATAACGCAACATTAACAAGCGGCCAAAGTGACCCTTTTGGCGGGACAAATGCTTGGAAATTTGAAGCAATTATATCAGCTCAGGCAGATTTTCGTCAAACAGTAACTGGCGCAAATTCTTATTCATTTTATGCCAAAGCGGGAACCTCTCCTGAATTTCGTTTGTGGAGTGGAACAAGTGGAACGATTTTTAATTTATCAACTGGCACAATATCAAGCGGTAGCGGTATTATTGAAAGTGTTGGAAACGGGTGGTATAGATGTACTATATTAACAAGCACGAGCGCAAGCGTGACATTGATTCCATATTTTGTCGGTAATGCTGGTGATTATATTTATGTAGCGTTTGGACAAGCACAAACAACAACAACCGCAAAGCCCTACTTCCCCACCACAGACCGCCAAAATGTTCCCCGTTTGACTTATGATGGAGGGTGTCCGAGTTTGTTGCTGGAACCGCAGAGGACGAACCTAATTCTACAAAGCGAGGCCTTTGGTAGCGCATCTTGGAGTGCTTTTAACGCATCTGTTTCATCTAATGTAAGCGCAACACTTGACCCACAAGGGTACTATGGTGCTGACAAATTAGTTGAAGATTCAAGCAGTGCATATCACGATGCAGACCAAGTGCAGACCTACACGGCTGCGGCTTATACGATTTCTGTATTCGCCAAAGCAGCAGGTCGCAATCATATCTTCCTTCAGCATTTTGATGGCATTACGTTCTTTACCAGTGGCACTTTTAACCTTGCTGACGGAACCATAAGCGGAGTTGGCAGTATTGAAAATTACGGAAACGGATGGTACCGATGCTCCTATACAGCCACAACCGCAAGCGGAACGGGGAAATCATATATCAATTTAAGTAACGGAACAACGGGGAACTATCAAGGCGACGGAACAAGCGGCGTTTACATTTGGGGCGCACAATTGGAAGCAGGTTCATACCCCACATCCTACATCCCCACAACTTCGGCAGCGGTTACAAGGGTGGCGGATGAGTGCTATAAGACGGGGATTAGTTCGTTGATTGGGCAGACGGAGGGAACTATTTTTGCAGACATTACACGGATAACATCAACCGCAAATGATGCTTTTTGGATAAGTATTAGTGACGGAACTACAAACGATTGGCTTTTTATGGGTACGGAAGCAACTGGTGGGCGTTTTTATGTTCGTGTTTCTAATTCTGTAAAAGTTGACGAATACCCATCTTTTTCAATTGGTAGGCATAAATTAGCCCTTGGCTATAAAAGTGGTGAAGTTGTTGGTTATATGGATGGTGTTCAGTTGTTTACATCAACAAACACATTTAGCATAACAAGTTTGACAAAAATTTCAATTGGCCCATCAAGCGCAAGTTCAAGCCCAGTCAATACGCCTGGTGAAGTAAACCAAGCCGTCTTATTCAAAACCCGCCTAACCAACGCCGAACTGGCCGCCATCACCAGTCTTTAATGGCAGTAGTTTACATACATATGAAGCCAACTAATCGTGACATCTTTTACATTGGGATAGGTAACGACATCAAGCGCGCTTATCGCAACGAGGGAAGGAACGACCATTGGACTAAAGTATATAACAAGTACGGAAAGATTGTTGACATCATTGCAACAGATTTGAGTCTTGATGCAGCAAAAACAATGGAAAAGCATCTAATCGCTTCCATTGGTCTTGATGCTCTATGCAACAAAACACTTGGTGGAGAGGGTTTTTTTGGTGGCAAACACTCAAAAGAAACAATTGAAAAACTTCGCATAGCAAGTACTGGAAAAAAGTTATCGGAAGAAACAAAAAGAAAAATAGGAGAAAAATCAAAAGGTCATCCTAACTACAATTATTCACACACTGAAGAGGCAAAGCTAAAAATTTCAACGGCCTTTAAGGGTAAAAAAAGAAGTGAGTATTTTTGTCAGCAAGTAAAAAGATCTAAAATAGGATATTGCCCAAGCAGAAAAGCGATTGAAAATGCAGTACTTAAAAGAAGAGAAAACGCCATTTTAATAAAAGAATTGACAAGTGGATTTATTGGGAAAATTTGGGAAATTGAAAACAAATTCAACATAGACAGAAGAGCAGTATATTACAATTGTCAATTAGGAAAACCAATAAAAAAAGGAATGGGCAAAGGACTGCAATTTGAAAAGATAACAACTTTATAAAATGAATACCTTCAAAAAATACGAAATGAGCCCAGCAACTTGGGCAACCCTACGGGCCAAGATTCAACAAACCGATGAGGAAGGCAATAAGTCCTATGTCGGTTGTGCAGTCCACGAGATAGGTTTTATTTGCCTTGAATGGGGCAAAGATGCCGAAGATATGCCCGTGTGCATCAATCAGTCCGATAAATGGGCGGTGGATATTCTTTGGTATGTTGAACCTTTGGCCGACTTCACCGCATACGAGGTATGGCCAAAACCTTGCGGGGTGCATATTTTTGCGGGTTGCGAGAGCGAGTACTTGAAAGGGTATTGCGCCAAGTTTCCCGATAGTGAGTATTGTGTAGTTCCTGATGCCGAAGAATAAGATCATCGGAAAGAACAAGCGCCCTGGCTCTAACAAGGCCACTGGGCGTGACTACTCTAAGGACAAGGAGTATCAATCGTCTCCTGCCCGGAAGAAATATCGCGCTGAGCTGAACGGCAAGGCACGCGAGATGGGGGAGTACGGAAAGCGCTGGGCAAAAGGTAAAGACTTGAGCCACAAGAAGAACGGTGGTATGGTGCTAGAGAAGCGTAGCGCCAATAGGGCCCGCAATAGAGGTAAGAGGTAATGCTTATCTTTGTAGGGTGAAACTACCAGTATCTTTTTCGGAATTCTCTAAAGACCCTTCCAAGGCGGTGACATACCTAATGATCTTCGCCGTTATTTTTTTGTATATTCGTATGGAAAATCAGGACAAAGCAGTCAACACTGGATGTGAAGATCGCTTGAGTAAATGCGAAGCTAAACTGGATCAGTTTTCTTCCATGCTCAAGACGCAAGACTCCATCTCGTCTGCGCTTCGTGCTGAGTTAACAACATACCAAAAAATGGGCATTATCAAATAATGAAACACATCATTTTGCTTGCATCTTTGACAGCTGCTGCTGTTCCTGTCGCTCCAGAGCTTAGCTCTGCTGATCCGTACAAAAAGTACTCCATGCAGCTCGATCACGCTCGGGCCAGCATTGAGATGACCAAGGCTGCCATCGAGGAGGTCAAAGAGATGAACGATGCTGCCATTGAGGAGGTCGTTACTAAGATGGAGGAGGTAAAGCAGGAGGCTGAGGAGATGAAGAAGAAGACCGAGCTTTTGATGGTCGTTCTCGAGACCAATAACATTGAAGTTCCAAAGGATCGTGAGCAGTGGTTTGATGACTCTGTTCGCACGTCCAACATGATGAAAATAAACGAGAAATGAAAAACTTTTTTAAACAAATGATCTCTTCAAAGGACGGAGACATCTCACACAAACGAGTCCTCGGATCCATCGGTTTCTTGGCTTTGGTTGCTACTATGGTCGCTAATTCTTTTTCCAGTATTGATATTGCGCCTAGCCCTGAGCTGGTGAGCGCTGTTGAGTACCTGGTAATGTCAACCGTCTTCGGCTCTGTGCTGGAGAAGTTCGCAAATAAATAACCCTTTTAAAAACAAAAATATGAAAAACACAAAGTCTACTCCCCCTGCGGGAATGAAAAAATTGCCAGCCACTCGTAGAGCTGTTGGTAAAGTTGTTGGTAAGGTTGCTGGTAAAAAAGCCGAGTACAAATACTTGGCTAAGAAAGCAGATTACGCAACACCGAGCGGACAGCTTTATAAAAAGGCAAAGAAAAGGTAAGATCCATTTTGGGACAGGCTTTAATGCCTGTCCCAAAATAAAAAAAAAAACAAACAAAATGGCTAAAGATCCTCGCTTAGTTCGAGCTGGCGTGTCTGGGTTTAACAAGCCTAAGAGAACTCCAAGTCACCCAAAGAAAAGCCATGTTGTTGTGGCTAAAGAAGGTGACAAGGTAAAGACTATTCGCTTTGGTCAACAAGGCGTAAAGACCAACCAAACGGCTGGTCAGCGTGAGGCATTTAAGTCTCGTCACGCAAAGAACATTTCTAAAGGAAAGATGTCTGCTGCCTATTGGGCAGATAAAGTTAAATGGAGTCCTAGCAAGACCGCTTCTCCAAGCAAAAAATGGAAGAAAGGAAGTTAATATGAAGAACCCAAAGAAGAAAATGATTAAAGAGTACGGTGGGATGGAGTCCTACGGCTCAAAGAGACAAATGAAAATGCATGAGAAAGCCGAAGGCAAGAGCATGGAAAAGAAAGAGAAAATGATGATGTCTAAAAAGAAAAAGAAATGAAAAGCAAACCCTGCACCTCAAAAATCAAGGCAGCTACGATGCCTAAGCCTAAGAAGTAACTAGCATGCGCGCACTGCAATCTATTTTAATTGCGCTGCTTCTTACGTCCTGCTCTGCCAACTGGCACATCAAAAGGGCCGTAAAGAAGGAGCCTGGAATCCTAACGCACGTTACGGTTTTCGACACGATCATTATTCGTGAGGAGAAGGTATTGCACGACACCTTCTTGACGACTGAGTACGACACTGTTACATTGGAAGACTCGTTCGTATATACTCAAGTGATACGAGAAAAGGATATCATAAAAGTATATACCAAGTGTAAGGCGGATACGGTACGAATCACCAAGACATTACCGCCACAGGTCATGATCACTGAGAAGAAGTGTGACTGGCAGGTAACCCTCAAATGGTTACTTATTTTGTTTGCATTGGTTGCCATCACAAATTTGCTTAAATTTGTAGGCAAATGGATAAGCAATTAGAATCAAATGAATTTGACCAGTTGAGGCAATTGGTCGAAAGACGCAGAACCCTTGAGCAAGACATTGCCCAGGTGGAGATGCACAAACTAAAAAAAGTCGTCGAGTATGAGGCGGTGATGACAGAGCTAGGAGACTTCCAAGCCGGTCTACACACCAAGTATGGAGACGTAAAGATAAACATGCAAACAGGACAAATCAATGACTAAGATCTCTTCATACGCTGCCGTCACTCCTACCGGGACTGACCTTCTCATCGGAACTGATACAAGCGCATCTGACGCTACCAAGAACTTTACGGTATCAAGCATTGCTGCTTTTGTTGGCGGACAAATGTCTGCCACCCAAGTGCTTAATGCTGCCAGCTATAGCGATCAAGTGCCAAGTGGACTTGATGTCGCTCTCCAGGTAAACTTTGGAGCCGCACAAGGAACGTCTTCTGACCCTGTAATGGTTAGCGCAGCTGGTTTAGTTACGTTCAACCAAACAGGACTTTACCTTGTGAATGGAATGGGTAATGTAGAGCGCTCTGGATCTGGCGGGGTCGCTACTTTGTTGTTTCGTCCATTGGTAAATGGAACTCCTGTTGGCGTTGTAAAAGGGTTTGACATTGGAACAAGCCAATCTATGATGCCATACGAAATCACCATTCCTTTTTATGTATCTGTAGCAGGCACTACATTTACATTTGAAATCTTGCGTGATAGCTCTGGAGTAAATGATGGCGGTTTGTACGATCACGTTACTGCAAGTAGCTGGGACAACGTGCCATCTGCTAATTTGCAGATTTGGAAGATAGGAGCCTAATATGGACATTCGCAAAATTTCAATCGGATCTGACTACAAGAATGCCATGAACTATATTAAGGGTCAAACAATCCTTAATGGCACCCATACTGTAACCAACATTATCCAAACAAAAGAAGGAGCTGTCCAGGTTTGGGTTATGAATGAAGGTAAAGAGATCATGTTGTGGAAGGCTTTCATGCCATCTATGCCATGCTCAATCGAATACAATATAGATTTTTAATATGCAATCGCTCTACTATTTTGTGGTAGAGCCTGTGGATGGAAAAAGGTACGACAACACTCGGAACTACGGAGGCAAGGAGTTCATCATCAGCACCTCGCAAGAGGACCATACCGTCACGAGCAGGCTCGCCAAAGTCATTAATGTCCCCTTCGGATATAGCGGTCCTATCGCTATCGGTGATGATGTTATTGTTCATCACAATGTTTTTCGTAAGATGTTTGATATGAGAGGAAAGGAGATTGACTCCTACTCCTTCATCAGAGAGAACCTATACTATCTTGACGATATGCAGATGTATGCATACCGAAAGCCTGGAGAGACATGGGTCCCTGTTGGGCGTTACTGCTTTGTAAAGCCAATCAAGCACGAAGAAGACACATTCATAAAACGCAAGGGTGAAGAACGTGAGCTATGGGGCCACATGGTTTACCCAAATGCAAGGCTACAGGATCTTGGTGTAGAACCTGGAGCTGTTATTTCGTTTCAGCCAGAGTCCGAGTATGAGTTTCGGATAGACGGCGAGAAACTTTACAGAATGTACGATTCAAATATATGTCTAATACAAGAAAGCTAAAAGAGGAGATTATCTCAGCTGGCGAGCATGCTGTAAAGGAGCTCATCAAGGTCGCTAAGGAACCTATTGTAACTGGCGACATGGAGAGTGATCTGGCTGCCGATAGGCTAAAGAACGCTGCTGCTGCCAAGCGATTGGCCATTATGGACGCGTTCGATATTCTTCGCAGAATAGACGAGGAGCGCAATATGCTAGCCTCTGAGGACTCTGTGGTATCAGAGTCTATTACATCTACAAAAGGATTTGCGGAAAGGCGTAGCAAGTGAACTATGGCTTGTATGAGATATTAGACGAGAAGCTTCCAAGGCGCAAGCACTGGAGCTACGGCTATGACGCTGATACCGACATGGTTGTCATCTCTAAGGATGGAACCGTTGGAGAGGTGTATAACATCAATGGACTCAAGGTTGGTCTTCCTAAGCTTAGTGACCCAATAGACACCAAGTCTAACAAATGGGCTCCAAAAGAACTCCCAAAGGAGCTCGAGAAGGTCAAGAGCATATTCGACTGGAACCGCAGAGACAATGCGTTCAAGGCTAAGTGGGTAGACTACATCGAGCAGGAGTTTGATCGTAGAGACAATGGTCACTGGTTCATGAACAACGGCAAGCCTACTTATATCACAGGTAGCCACTATATGTACTTACAGTGGACGAAGATTGACGTAGGTCACCCAGAGTTTCGTGAGGCCAACCGAATATTCTTCATCTTTTGGGAAGCATGTAAAGCTGACATGAGAAGCTTCGGAATGTGCTACCTAAAGAACCGACGTTCTGGTTTCTCGTTCATGTCAAGCGCAGAGATGGTAAACCAAGGTACAATCACCCGTGACTCACGCTTTGGCATACTCTCCAAGACAGGTGCTGACGCCAAGAAGATGTTCACCGACAAGGTGGTGCCAATCTCAAGCAACTACCCATTCTTCTTCAAGCCTATCCAAGACGGTATGGACAAGCCAAAGACAGAGCTAGCATACCGTGTTCCTGCGTCTAAGATTACACGAAAGAACATAGACACGAAAGAGGAGGAGGACTTGGAGGGTCTTGATACCACCATTGACTGGCGCAATACAGACGACAACAGCTATGACGGCGAGAAGATGCGTATGCTGGTCCATGACGAGAGCGGAAAGTGGGAAAAGCCTAACAACATTCTAAACAACTGGCGTGTAACCAAGACGTGTTTGCGCTTGGGTAGTAAGGTCATTGGTAAGTGCATGATGGGCTCTACCTGCAATGCATTAGATAGAGGTGGTGACAACTTCAAGAGACTATACGAGGACTCTAACCCATCTAACAGAAATGCAAACGGGCAGACCAAGAGCGGCCTGTATGCTCTGTTTATTCCAATGGAGTGGAACTTTGAAGGGTACTTTGATGAGTACGGCTGGCCTATCCTTGAGACTAACGGAGAGGACGTGATAAACTCAGAAGGGAACTACGTGGACATCAGCGTAGTCCAGTACTGGGAGAACGAAGTCAAGTCTCTCAAAAGCGATTCAGACGCACTCAACGAGTTCTATCGTCAGTTCCCCCGCACAGAGGCGCACGCATTCAGGGACGAGAGCAAGAACTCTTTGTTCAACCTAACTAAGATATATCAACAGATAGACTATAATGACACACTTATTAAAGACCGTGTGCTCACTCGTGGGCGATTTCACTGGAGAGATGGCAAGCAAGACACAGAAGTTATTTGGACGCCTGACCCAAGTGGTCGATTTCTCGTTTCTTGGCTCCCGTCGCAGCACCAGCGAAACAAAGTCATCACAAGAAATGGACTGAAGTATCCTGGCAACGAGCACATGGGCTCATTTGGCTGTGACCCGTATGACATCTCTGCTGTAACATTTGGCAGGGGGTCGGCAGGTGCTCTGCATGGCATGACGAAGTTCCACATGGACGAGGGTCCAAGCAACACATTCTTCTTGGAGTATGTGGCAAGGCCACAGACAGCAGAGATATTCTTTGAGGAGGTTCTGATGGCCTGTCACTTTTATGGTATGCCGATCCTTGCCGAGAACAACAAGGCTCGACTGCTGTACTATTTCAAGGAAAGGGGCTACAGACCGTTTTCTATGAACAGGCCAGACAGAAAGGTAAATATGCTCTCTAAGACCGAGAAAGAGCTCGGGGGTATACCTAACTCGTCCGAGGACGTGAAACAGGCTCACGCGACCTCTATTGAGGCTTATATCGAGAAATACGTTGGCTTTGACATGGACGGGACATACAGAGAGCCCGACGAGATAGGGAACATGTACTTTTCAAGGACTCTACAAGACTGGGCTCGCTTTGATATTAACAATCGAACAAAGTATGACGCAGCTATTAGTTCTGGTTTAGCACTGATGGCAAATCAAAAGTTCATACTAAACACAGACACTAAAAGTGAAAAGATTAGTATCAAGCTACCTACCTACTCCAACAAGGGTTATGTTAGCGAGATAAGGAAATAGCCTTATCTTTGCAGAAAGCCATGGCGGATCAGAAAATTATTCTACCATACGTATCGTTCCCAAACCAGTTAGCCACGGATGCCGAGAAGGCTTCCGAGAACTATGGCTTGCAGGTTGGACAGAGCATTCAATACGAATGGTTCCGTAACGGAGGAGGTTCCTGCCGTTACTACGATCAGTGGATACAGTTTCATAAATTGCGTTTGTATGCTCGTGGAGAGCAGCCTGTTGGCAAGTACAAGAACGAACTTGCAGTTGACGGAGACTTGTCCTATTTGAATCTTGATTGGACACCCGTTCCTATTATTCCAAAGTTTGTTGACATTGTTGTCAACGGAATGGCCGATCGCTTATTCAGCGTGAAGGCATACGCACAGGACGCTATGAGCGCAGAGAAGCGCTCCAAGTACCAGGACATGGTCGAAGCCGACATGGTGGCTAAAGACTTCTTGCTTCAGGCTAAAGAAATGTTTGGCCTAGATGCATTTAACGTGCCACAAGACGAGCTGCCTGGTAGTGACGAGGAGTTGAATCTGTACATGCAGATCAACTACAAGCCAAGCATTGAAATTGCAGAAGAAGAAGCTATACACACTTTGCTTGATAAGAACCGCTATGATGAGGTTCGTAAGCGCGTTGATTATGACATTACAGTCCTGGGCCTTGGAATGGTTAAGCATTCCTTCGACATGGCCAATGGTGTTAAAGTTGATTACGTTGATCCTGCTAATGTCGTTTATTCATACACGGAATCTCCTACGTTCGATGACTGCTTCTACTACGGAGAGGTCAAGACGGTCCCAATTACAGAGATTAAGAAGATTAAGCCTGATATCAAGAAGGAGGAGCTGGAGGAGATTTCGAAGATTGGGTACAACTGGTGGGACGCTTATCCTGCAATTCGGCCATACCGCGATAGCGTATTCGACCGTGACACTGTTACGTTGCTCTACTTCAGTTACAAGACTGACAAGAAGTTTGTATACAAGAAGAAGTTCCTAGACAATGGTGGTGAGCGTGTAATCCGCAAGGATGACACATTCAATCCTCCAATGGATGAGAAGGAGCGTTTTGAGCGCATCGAGAAGCGCATTGACGTTTGGTACGATGGTGTGATGGTTATGGGTTCAAACTACTTGTTGAAGTGGGAACTCCAGTCCAACATGGTACGTCCTAAGTCTGCATCTCAGTATAGCATTCCAAGCTATATCGCTGTAGCCCCTCGCATGTATAAGGGCGTGATTGAGTCTTTGGTTCGCCGAATGATTCCATTCGCTGACTTGATCCAAATCACCCACTTGAAGCTACAGCAGGTTCTTTCTAAGATTGTACCTGATGGTGTGTTCATTGACGCAGATGGTTTGAACGAGGTTGATCTTGGAAATGGAGCCGCTTACAACCCAGAGGATGCACTTCGTTTGTACTTCCAAACGGGTAGTGTAATTGGTCGCTCATATACACAAGACGGAGAGTTTAACAACGCTCGTGTTCCTATCCAAGAGCTTAGCAAGAACAGTGGTCAAGCCAAGATGGCTAGCCTCATCGGAGCATACAACCAGTACATGCAGCAACTGCGTGACGTAACTGGATTGAACGAGGCCCGTGATGGGTCTATGCCAGATCCTAACTCACTAGTTGGTCTACAGAAGTTGGCTGCCGCTAATAGCAACACAGCCACTCGACATATCCTTGAGGGATCATTGAATATCACCAAGAGATTGGCGGAGGCATTGTCTTGCCGTGTGGCTGACGTTTTGGAGTACGCTGACTTTGCCGAAGAGTTTGCTATGCAGATTGGCAAGAACAATGTTGGTGTTCTTGACGAAATGAAGGACCTATACATCTACGACTTTGGTATCTTCATTGAGGTTTCTCCTGACGAAGAGCAGAAGGCTCAGCTTGAAGCCAATATTCAGATGGCTTTGAGCCGTGATCAAATCTCATTGGAGGATGCCATTGATATCCGTCAGATGAAGAATATCAAGCTGGCTAACGAGTTGTTGAAGATGAAGCGCAAGCATAAGCAAAAGCAAGACATGGAGAACGAGCAGCAGAGGGTTCAGATGCAGACGCAAGGGAACATCCAGTCTTCTCAAGCCGCTGCCGAATCTAAGCTCCAGCAGATCCAAGCAGAAGCTCAGGCCAAGATGCAGATTGAGCAGGCCAAGAATCAGTTCGAGATTGAGAAGATGCAGTCTGAGGCCAATCTGAAGTTGCAGTTGATGGAGCGTGAGTTCCAAATGCAGATGCAACTAAAAGGCGTTGAGGTCGATAGCCTAAAGAATCGTGAGATGGAGAAAGAGAAGGCTAAGGACAATCGCATTAGCTTACAGAACACACAGCAATCAAAGCTCATTGAGCAGAGGAAGAAAGATCTTCCTCCAATAAACTTCGAGTCAACTGAGGACACCTTGGATGGCTTCGATTTATCGCAATTTGAGCCTAGATAAAAATACCTAATTTTGTAACAAAATCTAATATCATGGCAGAAATTAAAATTAAAGAAGTTTCTGCTGAAGAGCCAAAGTCAATCCAAGAGGTTGAAGAGGCACTTTTGCAGAAGCATGAAGAACAGCAAAATGCTGTAGAACAAACTACCGAGGAAACTCCTGTAGTTGAAGAAACCCCAAAAGTTCAACCCGTTGAGCTTTCGGAGGAAGACGTTCTTACATTTATCAAAAACCGCTACAAGGATGTAGAGTTTAATTCGATGGACGAAATTTTGGCCAAGCGAGAGCAGCCGTCAGAAGAACTTCCAGAAGATGTCGCTACATTCTTGAAGTACAAAAAAGAGACTGGCCGAGGGTTAGACGACTTCATGAAGTTGAATCAAGACTTTGAGAAGATGTCACCCGAACAACTTTTGGCATCTTACATCAAGGACACCAATCCTATGTATGACGATGAGGATGTAATGATGGAGCTGGAGAACTTCAAGTATGACGAAGACTTGGACGACGACAAGACTATCAAGAAACAAAAGCTGGCTATGAAACGTGAACTTGCTAAAGCCAAGGGTCACTTCGAGAAACAGAAGGAGCAGTACAAGGTGCCATTAGAGTCTAAGGCAACCTCAGTTCCTGATGCCGATCGTGAGGGATACGAGGCTTACAAGAAGTATAACCAAGATCTCACCCAGGTGCAACAGGAACAGTTGAAGCGGTCTGAGTTTTTCTTGCAGAAAACTAACGAGGTATTCAATGACGGATTCGAAGGTTTCGAGTTTAGTGTCGGAGAATCATCCTTGAAGTTCAAGCCAGGAGACACTGAGAAAATTAAGACTTCTCAATCAGACATCAACAACTTCATCTCCAAATTCATCGATGAAAATGGATATGTCAAAGATGCAGCTGGTTATCACAAAGCAATGGCGGCAGCTTTAAATGCTGATGCATTAGCTAAGTTCTTCTATGACAAGGGCAAGGCAGATGCAGTTGATGGCATGAGCAAAGAAAGTAAGAACATTCAAATGGGTGTTAGACAATCTGCTCAACCAGCCAGCAACTTCAGCGGACTAAAGGTGTCATCGTTGGATAGCGATTCGGGTAATGGTTTACGCATAAAGATTAAACAATAACAACAATAACCTTTTAAAAAAACACAAAAATGGCTGTATTAAGCGTACCAGGTTATGACCTGACCCCTAGTTCAGTGAAGGCTACATTGCCCACGAACTACATTACTAACTTTGACTTCTTGAACCAGTATCTTCCCGATACCTACGAGAAGGAATTCGAGCGTTATGGAAATCGTTCCATCGCTTCTTTCTTGCGCATGGTAGGTGCAGAAATGCCCTCCAACTCTGACTTGATCAAATGGGCTGAGCAAGGCCGTTTGCACACTAAGTACACCTCTTGTACTTCTGCTGCTGCTGCCGCTGCTGACACTGCTGTTTGGACTGTCGCTGACCCTGGTGTTACTGCTTGTAACTTCCGCGTAGGTCAAACTGTTTTCATTTCTGATAACACCGCTTCTTCTACTTTCTCTAACAAAGCCATCATTACTGCTGTATCTGGCTTGACTTTCACCGTTGCTTACTACGAAGCTGGTGGCCAAACTATGGCTGCCTCTACTGCTTCTACCTGTTTCGTTTACGGTTCTGAGTTCAAGAAAGGTTCTAACGGTATGGTTGGATCTTTGGAAGCTGAAGACGATATCTTTGAAAACAGCCCCATCATCATCAAGGACAAATATGCTGTTAGCGGTTCTGACATGGCTCAGATCGGCTGGGTAGAAGTTACTACTGAGAATGGTGCTACTGGTTACTTGTGGTACTTGAAGAGCGAGCACGAGACTCGTTTGCGTTTCGAAGACTACTTGGAAATGTCTATGGTAGAAGGTGTTCCTGCTGAGACTGCATCTGGTGCTATCGCTGCTACTGGTGATGTAGGAAACAAAGGTACCGAAGGTATGTTCTACACCATCGAAAACCGCGGTAACGTATGGGGTGGTGGTAACCCAACCACTTTGGGTGATTTCGACGCTGTTATCCAGCGTTTGGACAAGCAAGGTGCTATCCAAGAGAACGCTTTGTTCGTTAACCGTCAGTTCAGCTTCGATATCGACGATATGTTGGCTGCTCAAAACAGCTACGGTGCTAACGGAACTAGCTACGGTTTGTTCAACAACAGCGAGCAAATGGCTTTGAACTTGGGCTTCACTGGCTTCAAGCGTGGTTATGAGTTCTACAAGACTGACTGGAAATACTTGAACGATCCCACCTTGCGTGGCGGTTTGGTAGCTGGTGCTATCAATGGCGTTTTGGTTCCTGCTGGTTCTACCACCGTTTATGATATGGTTTTGGGTAAGAACGCTAAGCGTCCTTTCTTGCACGTTCGTTACCGTGCTTCTGAGACCGAGAATCGTCGTTACAAGACTTGGATGACTGGTTCTGCTGGTGGTGCTAGCAACAGCGACTTGGACGCAATGGAAGTTCACTTCTTGTCTGAGCGTGCTTTGTGCACTATGGGAGCTAATAATTTCTTCCTATTTCAGGATTGATAATTAGTGTATCTAACAAATAGAGGGGGAGAAATCCCCCTCTTTTTTTTGTATTATCTTTGTATCGTTAAATCTAATATTATATACAATGGAATTTAAAGATCGAATCTACGTACTAAAGGGAAAGAGTAGTCCCTTGACGTTTACATTGGCATCTCGCCACACCCACAGAGCCCCTCTTCTTCACTTTGACCCCAAGACCGGTGTCAATCGTCCATTGCGTTATGCTCGAAATCAAAAGAGCCCGTTTATGGATGAGCAGGACGAGCACGCAATCTTGGAGCCTATCGTATTTGAAGATGGTGTTTTAAGAGTTGACAAACACAACACCATTTTAAATAGATTCCTTGAGCTTCACCCAAAGAATGGAACATTGTTTGAAGAAGCAGACATGGAGAAGGATGCTGAAAAAGCCCTCGACAACATCAACTACGAGATTGACGCTTTGATTGCGGCTAAGTCTTTGCCCATTGAAAAGGTGGAAGCCATTTGCCGAGTAGCGCTTGGCTTGAACGTAGCTAAGATGTCTTCTTCTGAACTTAAGCGAGACTTGTTGTTGTTTGCCAAGGAGCGTCCACGTGACTTTTTGGAGATGTTAGATGACCCAGACATGGAGCTGGATGACTATGCTCATCGCTTCGTTAGTGATGGCTTGATTACAATCCGCCGAAACAACGACATTTACTTCAGCTTACCAGACAATAAGAAGAAGATCTGTTCAACTCCTTATGGTCAAGATCCTATTGACGTGTTGTCAGCGTGGCTGATGACAGAAGATGGTATTGAAGCAAAAGATATGTTGATTAAACTCCTTTAATAGCAATAGCCTACAGGAAAGGGCCATCCGACCTCGGGTGGCCTTTTTTTGTTATCTTTGTGCAAATGATCAACGAGGTCAGAAATACTGTGATGGCGATCCTCAGCAAGGACAACAACGGCTACATTACGCCCGAGGAGTTCAACCTTTTCGCCAAGCAGGCCCAGCTTGAAGTATTTGAGGACTACTTCTTTCGTTATGTTGATGGTGTTGTAAAGCAAAACAACAGAGCGTACAATAGTGGCTATGCAGATAAACTGAAGCAAACAGCAGAGGTGATTGACTCATTCTCAGCCAATGCTTCGCTCACACTAGATGCTGGCAGCAGCTTCAAGTTGCCATCTGACTACTACTCCATCAATGTGGTTTACTACAACGGGAAAGAGGTTGAGCCTATTACGCAATACAAGTCACTAAACCTTTTAGCTTCTAATCTGACTGCCCCTACCACAGCTTACCCTGCCTATGTTAAGCGTGACAGAGCAGCTGATGGTAGTGATTTGATTACTGTATATCCAACAACCATTACCGCTGGAGTAAGCGCATTCTATGTGCGATACCCACTGGATCCTAAATGGACATATACTCAGATTGGTGGAAACCCATTGTTTAACCAATCGGCAGTTGATTACCAAGATTTTGAACTACCTCTCTCTGATGCCAATGACTTGATTCTGCGAATTCTACAATACGCTGGTGTCAACATCCGCGAGTACGAAGTGACTCAGTTTGCAAAGCAAGAAGAGATGATGAATAAACAACAAGGAGAATAATGGCATACATTAGTAATTATCAATACTACACCAACAACGGAGTTGCGCCAACGGATCAGAACTGGGGCGAGTATCAGTATGTCAGCCTTGCTGACCTAGTGAACAACTTCATGTTGATGTATGTCGGTGACGACAAGCTCGTCAATAACGTCAATCGCTACAATGTCTTGTTCCATGCTAAGCGTGGTATCCAGGAGATTAACTACGATGCGTTGAAAAATACCAAGGTGGTTGAGATTGAGGTTGGAGATGACCTTCGCCTTATTCTTCCCCCTGACTACGTGAACTACATTCGAGTATCCGTACAGATCAATGGTGTGCTGTATCCATTGCACGAGAATACTCAAGTGAACTACGCCTCCGCATACCTACAGGACAACAACTTGAATGTGTTGTTTGACCAAGATGGGAATGTACTTACTGGCACATCTGACTTAGACGCCAACCGCCTAGCTGGCTTGCCCCAAACACTTTACAATGGAGCGGGCCTTTATGCTGGTCAATACGGATGGGAAGTTGATGGTGCGTGGTACTTCGGTTACAATGTTGGAGGAGCCTTTGGTTTGAACACCGAGACTGCTAACATCAACCCAAGCTTCCGTGTAAACAAAGCCGGTGGCGTGATAAACTTTAGCTCAGGCGTAGCCAACCAATTGATTGTTCTTGAGTACGTATCAGATGGAATGGAGAACGGAGATGACGATAGTGTAAAGATTCACAAGTTTGCAGAAGAGTTCTTGTATGCCTACATCAAGTGGGCACTGCTCAACAACAAGTTTGGAATCCAAGAGTATGTTGTCAACCGAGCCAATAAAGAAAAGACAGCAAATTTGCGTAACGCAAAGATTCGTTTAAGCAACCTTCACCCCGGTCGTCTCTTAATGAACCTGAGAGGACAGGACAAGTGGATTAAATAAATATGAAGATAACCAAGAGCTTCGTCGCAGGGGTCATGAACAAGGACCTCGATGAGCGTCTGATACCAGACGGCCAGTATGTGGATGCTATGAACATTCAAGTGGGTTCTTCTGAATCCACGAACATGGGCGCAATAGAGAACGAGTATGGCAACCTAAAGAAGGGAACATACTCTCACACCAATGGCATTTCAATTGGAGCTGTTACCGCAGAAGAAGTTGGTTGTATATATTGGTTTGTCAAGGCTAATGATGCTAATTATATCTATGAATATAACCAATCGACAGATGCTGTAAGTATAGTATTAAAAGATAGTAGACCTGGCGCAAATAATGTTCTGAACTTTGATAGCGAACACTTAATAACCGGCGTAAACTATATCAATGGATTCTTGTGTTGGACTGACGACTATAATCCTCCTAGAAAGATAAACATACAAAGAGCAAAGTCTTATGGTGTTAATGGATTTTATGAAGATGACGTCAATGTAATAGTAAAACCCCCTTTGAATCCACCTACCATAGTTGGAAGAAACGACAGCACCGTATCATCAGACAGTCTTTCTGATAGGTTCTTGTATTTTGGGTACAGATATAGATATGTTGACGATGAATATAGTTCTCTATCTCCTTTCTCGGAAGTGGCATTTTTCCCTAAAACATTTGCAGTAAATGGAAATAGTGGTGTAAACGAAGGGATGTTGAACGCTAACAATGTGTATGATATATCGTTCAATTCTGGAGAAGACTCTGTCACTGACATTCAATTAATCTTTTTTGACACAAGCAAGATCAATGCTTATATTATTGAAACCTTGAATAAAGCAGAGTTAAAGTATGACGACAATACTGTTTATTCATTTTCTTTCTCTAACAACAAAATCTACGCACCATTACCAACAGACCAATTAACTAGACTTTTTGATAATGTTCCTCTAAAGGCAAAGGCTCAAGAGATCATAGGAAATAGATTGGCATATGGAAACTATGTTCAATTTTATGATATTAGAGACTGCGATGGAGTTGGCATTTTCCCGTCATTTAACATAGAGCTTAATTCCGAGACTTATGATGAGCTCTCTTTAAACTCCGGATCTCCACAAGAAACATGGAAATCAAATAGGGACTACGAATTTGGAATTGTTTACTTGGACGACTATGGAAGAATGACAACTGTTCAGACTAGTCCAACAAATAGCATATTCATTGACCCGAGCTATTCTGACGATAAGAATAGTCTTCGAATAAACATTTACAACGAGGCACCATGTTTTGCTACCCATTATAGACTAGCTATAAAGCAAACAAAAGGCGATTACTATAATATTTATCCCACCTTTTTTGTCGAGGACGGGTCTTTCAAATACTTCAAGATAAACCAATCTGACGTAGATAAAGTAAAGACCAATGACTATGTTGTATTCAAAACAGACTCAAACGGAGTTGTTAATATTGGAACTCAATATAAAGTCCTTGACGTTTCATACTTAAGCAAGGATGCAATAGGCACTGGAATCCCATCTGTTGAAGGTGTTTATATAAAAATCGTCATAGATAATGACGTGTCTATCAATAAGGACATCATACAGGTATCTAAATACAAAGGACAAGGAGCAAACTCTACCGATGGATTGAGAGCTGTAACTGGTCTAAAGTGTCACAGAAAAACAAGAGGACCTGTAATGGCTGGAAGCTGGAAACCAATGGTAGAAAATCCAATTGGATACACCGCTTCCCCAAACTCTAAGACAAAGCTAATTGCCGCTAGGGGTAACAACTTTTTTGGCACATCGGATATTCGATATAAAGTCGAAATCACAACAGCAACAGGATCTGCTAACCCAAGCTTTAATTATTATATATTTGGATCTTCTGTGCCTGTAATGGCTTCAGATCAAGTTATTACTGCGAATACAGAATATTCTTTAAAAGACACGCCAAATGGAACTGATGTAGCATACATCATGTTCACGTCAACTAGCGGTCTTGTTGCTGGCGATTATTGGATTGTAAATGCGCGATCAGCTAACGGCCCTAATGTATTTGGCCTTCCAACTGTATTCGACCCAAATAAACGTGAAGGTGGTTTTGCTATAATACCATCAGACTATACGATTAATACTGGAGCTCAGATAAAGTTCAAGATATCAGAAAGCCAAAACGTACAAGATCAGCCAGAACAAATATTTACTTCTTCTAAAACTTATGAAAACTTAGAGGAGTGGTTCTTTGAAGATGGCATTTACAACAACTTTAAGATGCTCTCTGGTCCAGCCGTAGGCGATGCTCCAAATACAAACAAGGGTGCCAAGAGTGTATTTTTCAGAAGAGGTAGCAGTCTAGATACTGGACAAAATGATGGAGCGCGAGTGGACATGTTGTTCCAAGATTCTGGAACTCCATTCCTTACGGCTAAAGATTCCTTATACATGGTATTGAAGGGATATGGTGATTCTAGGAAGAACTTTACCAGCAATGCCCTAAACTATCTTTCTTGCGAAAGAAACTTTATTATAGTAGAAGTTGAGGTATCGCAACTGACTGACTCTGTAATTATAGAGACAGTACCCAATGATACGGACATTGATGTCTACCATGAACTTCCATATACTTATGAAATTGTAGATGGTCTTCATCAAAGTGCTGGTCTTTCTGGGGAGCAGAATCAAACAAGAAGCAGCGTGTCAACAACACAGAAGCCAGCTATTGTACAGATTCCTTCTTTTAATGCATTCACATTTGGCAATGGAGCAGAATGCTATCGAATTAGAGACGACTTTAATTCGTTTACAATGAAGTATAGCCCTCGAGCTTTAACAACTACTGACAAGTATGCAGAGGAGAGAGTTAAAAACGCTTTGACATATAGTGGGGTGTACCAAGTTACATCTGGCTTAAATAAACTTAACGAGTTCAATTTGTCAAATGCCAACTTTAAATACCTAGACCAAGAATTTGGTAGCATCCAAAAGTTATACTCTCGAGATACGGATTTGATTGTTTTCCAAGAAAACAAGGTATCCAAAGTGTTATACGAGAAGAACTTGCTTAGCGACTCTGTTGGTGGGGGGACCGTGGCTTCAATACCACAGGTTCTTGGCACTCAGATTGCGTATAGCGGAGAATACGGTATTTCAAATAACCCAGAAAGCTTTGCTCAATGGGGGAACAATGTATTCTTTACTGATCAGCGTAGAAATGCTGCGCTTCGTTTAGGCCAAGATGGTATGTTTGAGATTTCATCTCAGGGCATGAGAGATTGGTTCCGTGATCTATTCATTGCGGACGGAGATACTCAAAAGATTGGAGCATACGACCCATACCACAATATGTATGTTCTTACGTCTACGGAAACTCCAGCAGTTGCCTGTGAGTTTGACATTTCTAGGAACAAGCTGCTTGTGTCCAAAACAAGTAGCAATATGTACTTGTTCTCTATTAGAAGCAATAGCTCTTGGACTATTACTTACTCAGCAGCATGGCTAACCAATGTAGTTGTTAGCGGTAGCGGTAACCAAGATATATATGGAACGCTAGCTCAAAACAACGGATCCACAGTTAGGTCTGTTGTATTAACTATTGCTGGTTGTTCTGGAAACGAATCGTTCACACTAGAGCAATCGCCATCATCAAAAGTGCAACGTGTTGCTGTCGTGGTTAATAATCCAATTGATGCCACAAAGGTTGCTACACAACTTTACAACATGACCAGCACTGGTGGATTGGGGATTCAGTTCGTGGACACAGTATTGAAAAACACTAGTGTTTCTTTGTATGATGTATATGCTGGGTATTCTGGAGATGGACAAATTCCTTTGCCATCAGAAACTGTTACTGTTCGTGGATACGATGAGACGACAGGGATAAACGGAGGTATTGCAAAGCCATTTGTTCCCAGTATTGGAAACAAAATGTATTATTTGGTTTCAAATACCAAGTACGAGCAAGGGGACTACAATGCGTTAATTGCTGCCTCTACGCCAATAACGCCATCTCTTGTTGGAGGAAACTATGACGCCACATTCTCTTACTCGAATCCATCTAACGATGATTATTTGTATTTGATATGGGATTATCGTAGCGGGTTGAGCTGTGGAACATCCGGTTCTTATGTTGGTACTGAGGGTCAAACATCGATTGAATACACTATTGGGGGTAACATTGGTTTGGTTGACGTGTCATACACGGTAAACTCGGGTAATATGCGGTTCCAAATTCAATACGATGGAGTCGTTGTGGCTGACTCTGGAGTTGTTTCCACCAGTGGAACTCTTTCATTTGTAAAGAGAACATCTACTCCAACGACAGCTCTTTTGATTATAACTAATGAAAACATTGGCGGAGGAACTATAGACTTTTCTGCCACTATGAATTGTCCAGCGTTGATACCAATTGAGATCGATCCAACAAATGGCACATCTTCAAACGTTTGTTCGCAAACATCGTATGGTACGTATTATACAGATAGCACCACTGGATCTGTTGACTTAGGTGCTCGTATTTACACAGACTCGGCTGGAACAACGCCATTCAATGGAGCGAATGCATACCACAGAGTGGGGCCTGCTGGGAACGATTATACCGTAATTGATACAGATGGATATGTAATATCATTCGAGTCGTGCACGTGCTCTGAGGTTGCCGCTCCAACAATCACTCAGTCAGACGTATCTTTCGCGCCTAACGAAAGTATATACGTATCACTAGAGGCATCAAATAACCCGATTGAGTGGGATCTTGTTTCTTCTTGCGTTAGCTATGAGCTATACGGAGGAAATAGTGGCGGTGTCTTTTCTGGTATAGATTGTGAAACAGGCTTGCCAAAAGTGGTGTCTGTAAATGCAAACGAAACAATATATTCTTGTTCTTCTGCTGTTTTTATCAAAAACATCGGGGTTGATGCAATATCATCTAGTAATGGAGTTTGCGTAAACGAGGTTCTGCCAGATGGTATTTCATTTGATGGATTGAGCGGGGTTATTTATGGTGTATCTGAAACCATTGGAACATTTGAAGTAACAGTCAATGCGACCAACTGCTTTGGAACTAGCGCAGATGAGACCTTCTTGATTCAAGTTCAAGATGAGTCTATCGTTCTTACTCCATTTGGATTAGACTCAACCGGATATGCAACATCGGCTTTATCTTGCGGAGTTGTGGCAAACATAAACATTCGATACCACAGCGGTGAATATACATTCCCTGTAATTGATGACTATATTTATGCAGACCAAAACAAAGTAGCACCTGTCGATGGTAGTAACTTGTGGTATCAAATGAACAATGGTCAAACCATTCAGATTGACGCAAACGGAAAAGTAACAAACATAGAAAACTGCTAATGGCTACATATACACTTACATATTCACCACAGGCTGACGGATGGACGTCCTTCCATTCCTATTATCCAGAGTGGATGATTGGGATGTCTGGCCGATTCTATACCTTTAAGAACGGTGAGATATATGTTCATAACGACCCAAATGAAGATAGGAATACATTCTATGGAACATTCACGCCTTCTCAAGTAACAATGGTATTTAACCAAGACCCACTAGAGGCTAAGATGTTTAAGACCATGGAGCTTGAGAGCGACAGCCCTTGGGACACCGTTATCACTACAGACATGTCGTCTGGGTCTATGGATGCTGCTTACTATGATCTGAAGGAAGGTAACTACTTCACGTATATCCGTAGAAACACAGGTGCCACAGATTTGGATTTGTTATCTGCTCAGGGAATAGGTGCATTGCAATCGATAGTAGGCACTACTCTTAACTTTACATTCTCTGTACCTTCTGCGATTAGCGTAGGTGATGTTGTTTATTATGACAACGCAGGAACTATCCTGCAAGTTGGTGTTGTTACAGCACACACAGGGTCCTCCATAACTGTCGCAACACTTTTGAGCAGCCCTTCTCCAGGAGCATTTATTCTTTATATCAAGAATAGCCAAGCCGAATCATTTGGTGCTCGTGGATATTATATGCAAGTCGAGCTCACCAATGATAGCATTACAGACGTTGAGTTATTCTCAGTATCTTCAGAGGTCTTCAAGAGTTACCCATAATATATAGTATCTTTGCAATATGCCGCTACCAGCACTAGTAATACCAATAGCCACTACGCTTATAGGATCTGGCCTAAACGCAGCTCAGGCAGTAAATGCATCTAAGCGACGTAAAGAAGCCGAGGCTGCAGCAGATGCTGCCGCTGCCAAAATGCGTGCTATGCGTTTTGAAGACACAATGGCTGGTCTTCAAATCCCCATGATGGGAGCAGAGCAGTCTGCCGAGAAACAAGCTCAGCGTGAAGCCATGCAGATCCAGGCCCTACAAGAGGCTGGAGGCGCTGCTGTTCTTGGTGGAACACCAGGACTTGCCGCTATGGGCGCTGAAGAAGACTTGGCTAGAATGGCTGAACTTGATCAGCTAGAATATGCCAGGAATCTTGAACTAGCCAGAAACCGTCAAGCAATTTCAGAGGCCAATATTAACAAGGAGCTTGGTATTCAAGCCATGGAATTGGGTGGCGCTCAACAGGCTGCCGCTCAAGCTGAATCAGAGAAGCGAGCCGCAATTACTAGCGCGGCATCTGGCATTGCGCAGGCTGGTCTTGATATTTATAGCACGATGCCGTTGTATAAAGAGCAACAAGTTGGAAAAGAACTACAAAAAACAGGGTACTCTCCGTCTAGTTATGGGCCGCAGACGTTCGATCAATCACTGGCTGCTAATGCTCCACAAGGAACATTCTTTACTCCAGAAGCCGCATATGCTCCAGGAACTGCATTTCCAATGTCACCATATGCTGGATTGACGCAGCCTAAGTCACCATACACTGGTTCTGCATTTGCTGCACCAACAAATCAATTTACCCCTCAGTTCTTGCCGCCATCTGATTTTAGATATAATCCATACGCCCCAACTGCGTACAATCCAATGTCTGCATTTACAAACCCGCTTGAATTCTAATGGCAACATTTGCACAATACGTAGCACCACAGGTTCCTCGCACAGACTGGGGAGCAATCACCCGTGAACTCTCAACTGGGCTGCAAGAGGTATATAAAGATCGTGAGAACCAAAAGGCTGAGCTTGATCAGATGCAGTCCGACGCCATGGCGGAGGTCAACAAGATCGAGATGGGCAAGTCCCAAACAGTCAACGAGTTTACGCTGAATGGTATCAACACCATGCGTGACTACATGGCCTCTCAGAACAAGCTACTCAAGCAAGGAATGCTTACGCCAGCTCAGTACAAGATAAATGTATTGAGAGCCCAAGAGGGATGGGGTGCATACGCCAACAACATGAAGACCTTCAACCAAGACTACGCTGACTTCTTGGAGCGCGTAGATGGTGATACGGCTTCTGCATTGGAAAAGTTTGCTCGTGAGAAATATCTGTCAATGACAGACTTGGTGAACAAGCAACTATACATTAACCCCGCTGACGGAAATCTATACATTGCTAAAACAGATCCAAAGACTGGTCAGGTGATCACAGAAGGCCTGATGGACGTTAAGACCATCAACAACGCCTTGAACCAAAAGGTAACTAAGCTTGATCTTGGCGCTGCTGTAAATAACTATGTGAAGCGCTTCGGCCAGTATGGAGGAAAAGATCCTGTAACCGGGAAGTATGTTTTGGCTGGTATTGACTTGAATCAAAAGGACAAGATTCTTACAGAAACCACAGCGGCAATTCTTTCCAATAACAAGGCTATAGCGTCTGTGTTGTTGGACAATGCTACTGGATTCGAAGCAGTAAGCCCAGAAGATTACGCTAAGCTTTCTCCAGAAGAAAAAAGAAAGGCTGTAGTTGTAAAGCCAAACGCTCAAGGTATATACACTCCAGAGATCACTCCTGAGCTTATGGCACAGGCAGAAGAGGTTGTTAAGCAGGCTATCATGGCACAGGTTGACTATAAGGAAGAGCAGGGGATGACTGAATATCAAAGAAAGTCTCTTGGACTTCAATATACGGCCCTTTCTGAAGGTAGAAAAGCGGCAGCTGGAAAGAGTGCACAAAAGGGTAACCTTATACAGGAGAGGGTAAAAAACATTAACGAGTTTTTGGTAGACCCAACTAACCCACAAGGCCCCTGGAAATATATCAAGGGTGCTAAAGTTGAAGGACTAGGTACTGTGTCTAAAATTGAACGTACGCTTGGTGGCCAATACAAGGTTACGTTTAAAACCCCGTCTGGAGATAGTATCATTGAGAGCTCCCAGGATTATAATTTAGCCGAGTTAAGTTCATTGTACAATGATGCTGCAAACGCAAAGGCTACTGATCCTGAGTATAAAATATCAATGGAAGAGTTCCAAAATCTACTTGACACAAACCAGGGCATAAGAACAGCACCATGGCTTAGACCACAGCAAGAGAGTCAGTCAAATGATATTTTGGGATACTGGAGAAAGGCTTCTAGTCCTGGAAGATATGAATATCTTTAAGACCGCAATGGTAATATTGCGTATATTTGCAGGAGTCGCAAAGACTTCTAGCAATGCCCGGAATAGATAATCTTTATACCGCCCTAAAACAAGATGGATTGTACACCAAGAGTCTTGAAGAATTCAAGAATCAGTTCTCAACTCCAGAAAGTATTCAAAAACTGCATACTGCTCTTAGACAAGATAACCTGTACACTAAGCCATTAGCTGACTTTCAGAACCAATTCTTTGGCGATATATTAAAAAAAAAAGAAGAGGGCTTGCCTTTGCAGCCTTTGGCAGACGGTGGTTTATTGGGTACCAGTGCAATGGCACAGGATCAGCAGTTGGCGTCTTCTGGAGAAGGTCAACTATATGATCTAGGTCCAATCTACCAACAGTATCAACAGCAGCAGGCCCAGCAGCCCAAGGCTCAAGAGTATATTTCATTTGAGGAAGAGGCTCCTAAGACGGGCTTGTTTGGAGAAGCTGCCCCGGTAGCTCCTGCGCCTATCTCTCTATCAAAAGCAGAACTTACAGAGTTTATGCCTTTTGTAACGACTGATCAGATTATAAGAGGGTACTTGCCAGAAAATTATGATCAGCTTAGCGCAGTAGACAAAGTCGAAGCAACTAAAAACGTACTAAATATACCAGAAGTAAAAAATAGGCTTATAGATGAAGAGGCAAAAGACTTGTCTGCTTCATCTGACGAAGCCTCTTGGTTTGATGCTGTAAATAAATTTAATGCTACGGCTGCAGAGTTTACCGCTGGGGCTTTAGATTTCCCATGGACCAAATACAAGTCCATGCAAATGCTAGGCTATGGAGGATTATCAAAAGATCAAATAGCTAGAATAAATAAACTACCAGAAGAAAAAAGAGACGAGGCCATGGCCATCGAGCTTGGCATTCCAGTTGTTGGTCAATCCGGGGTTGGCGGTCTTGGTGCATACTTTTATTCGCTAGGGGATGTTGCTGAAAGGTTTAGGAGGTATGCAAAAAGCCAAAGGGAAAAAACAAAGGAATACGACACATCTATACAATCAGATATAGCTAACGGAAATATTGCTCAAGCTGCATTTAGAACAGCAACAGAGGCCATCGGGAGCATACCGTATACACTAGCGGCAATGACAATGGGCCCAGCAGCTGGGACAGCTGGTATAGAATCTTATTTTGCAGCTGGTCCTATACTTGGACTTGGAGCAGTAACGGCTGTAAACAAGATAGACCAAGAACTGAAGGAAGGGAATACAATATCTAAAGAATTGCTTGGCACGGCCGTTATTAATGGTCTTGCAGAAGGCGTTCTAGAAGGGGTTGGATCGGCTGGTATGAATAGATTAGCCAGAGCGTCTATAGGAAATTCAATTGCGTCTAAACAGATTTCCGAAAATATAGCTGGCGAATTTATTAGCGCAGTTGGACTAGAGGGAACGACAGAAGGGCTTACATCTGTTGTCCAAGAAGGTGCAGACGCTTTAGTTTTAGGCAAGCCAATCACTTTACAACAATTCTCTGAGCGTGTTTTTGATGCCGCACTCATTGGTGCTTTTAGCGGAGGGGGAATGTCGGCTCCATCACTGTCAATATCCGCATATAAAGAAAAGGTAAAGCCATATCTTGAGGTTAGCGCAATGACCAAAGAAGCTACAAACTGGCTTCGCGAGTCAAACCAACAACTAGCGAGTCTACAAGGTGCTATGACTAGCACAAATGATCCAGCAGAGTTGGCTGCTTTGTCATTTGCAGCACGATCAATTGTATTAAAGAGAGAAGAAGTTCTTCAAGGAGCTTCTGATTTCGTTGACAATATGACTAATCAAGACATTGTTGAAATGCTTGAGATAAAGTCAAAACTAAATAAAAACATTGCAGATGCCGATGCTATTAAAGCTAGCACTACAATGAGTGAAGATGCAAAGAAAATTGCACTTGAGAATCTTAAGTCAAGCGCTATTTCATTAATAAACAAAAGACAAGAACTAGTTCAAAGAGTAAAAAACAATGCCGTTCAAAAGCAAACAACAAGTGAAGTTCCTGTTCAGCCAGAAGCCCGAGTTGGCGAAGAAATGGCGGAAGGAGCACCCGAAACAAAACCTGAAGTCGTTACCGAAGAAGGTAAAGTCGAAGAAAACATAATCCCAGTAAATGAGATAGAAGACAGAAGAAAAGAAACAGAATCTAAGATAGAACAAAAAACTTTTCTCACAGCTGGTAAATTCTCTAGAGCACTAGGCAAAAGCAACATTGATGCAGTTCCTGTTGATTATGCAAAAAACAATGGAATTGAATTTGTAAAATATGCAAACCCAGAAACAGGCTCTATTGATGTGGTTGTAACAGGAACTTCAGCTGGTAATTTTGTAGGATTCTATCGTCTTTATGAAGACGGGAAACCAACTAATAAATGGAGCTCAAAACTAGAGAATGCATCTAGAAACAAAGAGAATTTAAAAATAATGTTGGCTGGCGTCCAGTCAATGCTCCCCATTGGACACGAATACACAGAAAAAACAAGCATATCTACAGATGGACTTAGGTTTTGGAATCAACAATTAGATAGAGGATATGAATTGCAATACGACGAAAATGGGAATGTAGAAACAACTGAAGTGCGTATTAATGGAGCCTCTATAGTTAATGATTTAGGAGTACCCATTCCTTCTGATAAATTTTCACCAGTAGGGGTATATAATGATGAGCAATTTAACAAAGTCAAAGAAGCTGTATTGCCATATATTCAAAAACTTGGACTAAATGAAAGTAACATACGACAAGATGGAAACGTCGTAAAGATAGATTTGCCTATCCTGAAAAAGAATGGAGAAACAAAAACAGAAACAAAACCTAAAGTCGTTATCGAAGAAGGTAAAGTCGAAGAAGTAACGCCCGAGTTTTACGTACAGGAGCTCGACCGTACAAAAGTGTCTGACCCAACACTTTACTGGAGCGTAGATCCAGTTGAACTCGAAACAGCAAAGAGTGGTACTATAGTATCTGTTGATGGCGGCTATGGATTTGTATCTCCAGAAGGCGACATTAAGGGCGTGTTTAAGACTCCAGAAACTACTCGAAAAGGAGTGGCAGATGACGTCTTGAAAGAGGCTGTAAAAAATGGTGGTATCAAGCTAGACAACTTTGATACGTACCTAACAAAAGTATACAAGAAAAACGGTTTTAGGATTGCTTCAAGAATGGAGTTTGCTGAAGAGTTTGCTCCAAAAGGATGGAACAAAGAAGTACATGGCACACCCGATGTTGTAGCCATGGTGTATGATCCAAACAACCAGCTTGATATTGAGGAGAAGACTTTTGATAATTACGACAAGGCTATGGCCTATCGTGACTCTTTTGTAGAGCAAGCAAGGGCTCTTCAAGAAGCTCCTGCTGTAGAGCAAATAACAGTAACATCAACCCCATCTGAAGTTAAGCAGAGCATCGACGCAGCGTCTACCGCTCTTGGCGTTGCATTCCCAGAGGTTGAGTTTATTGTTGGGGATAAGCTGCAAGACACGAAGGCTCGCATTGTAGAGGCATTGACTCCTAGGTATGGAGCAGAAAAAGCCCAAGCGGTAGCCGATGGCTTCACAAATGTCCGTGGTCAGGCCCTGTTTGCAGGAGCAAAGCCAATTGCTATTGTAATCAACAAGACACAGGCCAATAACCGCACAGCTGGTCATGAGGCCTGGGAAGTGATGCTGAACGATGCGTTTGGGCAAAACCCAGAAAAGTTTGCAGAGTTTAGAAAGGCCATAGATGCCCAGCTGAAGGTATCTGGATACGAAGATGTAGCGGAGGCTCTTACAAAGTTCTCAAACGAATATGCTGATCAGGGCACAGAGGCTATGTTCCGTGAGTACATGGCTGAGTTTGGTGGCATGTTGGTAGAGGGTGGTCTTGATCCTAAAAACCTAACGCAGCAAGAAAAGACTCTGCTTGAAAAGATCAAGGACATTATCAACAAATTTGCTCTTGAGCTGACTGGCAAAGAGGTATTCTTAAAGGATGCCACACCAGAGAACATCATTGACTTCATGGTGACCATCTCTGAAAAGGTGTCAAAAGGCGAGACAGTTGAGCAGTTCTTTGAAGAGAAAGAACAAGGCGCTACTGAAGAAGACATTACAGCTAGAAAACAAGTTATCGATGCCTTTGATGGCGCAATGGAAAAACTTGGAATACAGGTTGGAACAATAAACCCAAAGACAGGGAAATCAAAGGTAACAAACTATGACATTGCCTCTGCAATGAATGAGTATTATGAAAAAACATACGGCTCACTAGGAATTACTGATTTTTCTGACAATGCAGTGGATATTGTATCTGACTATGCCAAGAATGAGATATTGTTTGCGATGTCAAAATTTGGCTCTGATTCTGGAAAAGGATGGTATACGGAAGACTATGCAAAAGCACTTGACATCCTTTCAAAACTGGATTCAGATATAAAAAATAACCCAGCCATAAAGGAAGCCGCCACTGCTATTATCGCTGTTGCTTCAAACTCAACAGCCGTATATGAAAATCTAACCAGGGTAATATATGGAATAGATCAGTTTAAGAAAACTAGGAAAGTACCTACAGATGTTGGAACAGGCAAAGGTGCAAGCGCTATTGCATCTGGTATAGATAGGTACAATAATATATTAAAGAAATTTAATAATGATCCTGTAAAAACAGCCGAGTTCTTACAGCAAATTGACACGGTATCAAATTTAAGCAAAACCCTATTAAAAGAATTTGGTCTTAGCAGTTATGCACAGGCGAAGTCACAGAACTTAGCAACAGACCCAGAGTGGAATAGCAATGAAATGTTGCCAATGTCCGTTTTAATATTTGGGCCTAAGATTGGAGCGTTTTATTCTAACCTATCTGGGCTAGACGGAACGCCTACCATTGATAGATGGTGTATTAGAACCATATATCGGTATAAGGGCGATATGAGGTCTAAGGTTTCTGAAAATGAAATGCAAGATTTTAAAGAAGCCAATGGCATAGATGGTGTGTCATATTCAGATGCATTAACCTTAGCGCAAGAGCATTCAAAACTATTCCAGGCAATTCTTGGGGGCCGTGGTAAATACAAAGGAATTGCAAAGGCCGAAAGAAACGAGGCCTTGAAGCCATATAGAAAAGGCGATCAAATATGGAAGAAGGCGCAAGGAGTTGTTAATGACATATCTGAAGGCATAGAGTCTGGTGTTTCAAATAAAAAACAATATGCAAAGGACTTTAGAAGCTTTACAAAAAAGGCATTTGAAGCCGCCAGAGATAAAATAGCTAAAGAGTCTGGACAAAAATTATCCGTATCAGACATTCAAGCAATATTGTGGATTTATGAGAAAAATCTGTTTGGACATCTAGGGGTCAAACAAAGGGAGGACGCAACATATTCATCATCTGCCAATAGACTCGTTAATAGAGTAAATGACGGGGTGTTTTCTTTAGAACAACTAAAAGCTGGAGACTTGTCTGTGCTTGAGGGATCTGACATAGAAACGGATGGAGCAATGGGCGACAAATACGGCTCTTCTGTAAAAGAGTTCAAAGATGGCATCGATAACGCTCAAGAACGAAATACCGACACATCGGGCGCCGCCAAGAAGAAAGAAGTAAAACTTACTACCGAGGAAATTGAAACGCTCAATGATAACTTTGGTATTCAAGATGGAGAAATAGAATTAAGCGCTAGGTCACAAAAAATAAATCCATCTGAGGTCAAGGCGCTTTCATCGTCATTAAACAATCTAGACAACAATGAACTTGAATCTTTAAAAGATTTAATTCATAAAGATGTAAAAGCACCTAATAAAACACAAAAAGCCTACAAATTATTTAAAGTAAAGAAGGGATTTCCTGGAGAATTATTTCCACTTTTTGTTGGGGCTAATGAATCTGTTACAACTGGAGATTGGATTGCTGCAAAGGCTGGCGAATTGACCACAACAAAAGAAGGAAAGACTATGGTTAAGTCAACTCTTGGACCATTGGCCTATAGGCCAGGCTGGCATTCTGGAGAGTTCGCAATTGCTACACATATTGGATCAAAGAAAAATCCAAGCGACAAAGCTCCAACATTAAGAGATAGCGATCAGGTATGGGCTGAAGTTGAAGTTGGTGATGATTTTGACTGGCAAACAGAAGCTAATAATAGAGCAGAAAAGACAAAAGACGGTAAAATTATACCTAGGACTGCCCATATAACCGACCAGTTACCAGCTCTTGGTAATTATAAGTATAAGACAAATTCAAATATGACAGGAAGCTGGATTATATCTGGCGAAATGAAAGTCAATAGAGTGCTTACCGATAAAGAAGTGGCTAAGATTAATGAGAAATCCGGATCCACCGATTTACCAAGGGTTTCTCCATTTGATTTTGATGCATATGGATTTAATCAAGATGGCACTCCAAAAAACAAGAAGCAAGTATTGTCTAACCAAGTTGCAAGAGCATATATTATTGCAAAAGAAACCGGAGAAAATCCAAACCTTGTATCTGCCGTTGAGTCAGCCACTACAATCACCGCTCGCTCTCAGAAGATCAACTACAAAGATCTTCCTGGTTACGACCGCATGCGGGAAAACCTTGATGGAGTTATTGAAAAGGCAAAAGAGAGAGGGGCAAACAAAGCCAGAATACTTGAAGACGCTATAGGATATCTTCAGACAAGCAAGGTGTACGAGATCGCCAACGACTCTCAGCGTGAGCAGATGGTACGTGATATCAAGAAAGAACTTGGTGAGCGCATCAAGTCAGCACCTAGAGTTCATCGTGTGTTAGGCATAAAGCCAGAGGATAAAATCCTTACTACAAATACAAATCTCATTGCAGAAAGAGCTAAGGCTGCAAAATATGCAGAGGACTTTATGCAGAGCATGCTTCGTGGCATTGGAAAGGAAGCCATGAGGCTTAAAACAAGTGGTAAAATTACCGCTTTCCAGATGCGAGCTATACTCAACAAAGCTTCAAAAGTAAAATTGGTAGATGCTGAAAGTGTTAGAAGCTTCATTGACTATCTAGAAAGGGTGATGAAGAATGCCGAGTTTGCTGAGAGAGCCTACAAACTTAACAACAGCCTTAAAATAGCAAAGCGTAACGCAGCAACAAAGATTGGTATCGCAGATGGCCTTTCTCCATTATTGCAAAAAGTATTCTCGCTAAACGCCTATACGATTCCAAAGAATGTGTTTAATGACTACGCTGAGCTTGTTGAGACGTTCTCTGAGCGTAGAACTGTTCTTGGGCTTACCGATATAGATATTGTAACAAACAAGGCAAAAAACATACTATCTTCAGTAGAGGGTGAAATAGAGCGAGTCAAGGCACTAGAGGAAGTATTCAGCAATTACCAAGACAAAGAGGTAGACAAAGATGGAAAATTGATGTACTCTGAGACCATAAGCAAAATGGTAGCCGATGGATCAATCTCTCCAGAAGATGGAGAGCTTCTTAAAAAGTACAAGTCATTGATCATGGAGAGAACCAAAAAAGATCCAAGATCAGAAGAAGAGATCGAAGAAGAGCGCTTAGAGCTTGTTGATCAAGTAAAGTCTTATACGCCTATATTCTCTCAGCTTCCAACCGTAGATGAGCGTAATTTGGCTAGAAGTATTTATGAGCTCATTAAGACAGGCGCTATCGACAAGATGAGTAATAAGGAGCTTAAGGATTTACTAGGCGTACTTGACAACATAGAAAATGGCTTCTTGCCACACTATGCACAGATCATCAAAGAAAAGATGAACCAGTATAACCGTGGAGAAGAGCTTGCCAATGCAGCCAAAAACGCCAAGAAACTTCCTTTTGAAGGTGTTATATCTAGAATGAAAGTTCTATTTGGCAAAGAAAATAGTGCATTAGTAAAGGCAATTGAGCGAAACCCTCTTTTCTTTATTGATGAGTTATTTGGAAACTTCAACACAAGACCAATATTTAATTCTATATTCAAGCCAGTCTCTCAGGCGTATAGTAAGTATCAAGGTGATATAAATACAATTATGTCAAACCTAGACAAGGCACTTTCTGATGTAGCTAAGTCTTACTTGAACAACCCAAACAAGACTCAATACTCAAAGCAGAAGATGATGGCGTTTATGCTTCAGCGAGAGTACCAGTCAAACATTGGAGATAAAGCTGTCAATTCTGCAAAGGCATTCCTTGATGAGACCATTAACTATGCAGAAGAGAATGACCAAAACACATACAGCAAAAAAGATATCCAAAACCTAAAGGACATCCGTAATAAATTCTTTGCAGAGGAAGAAATTGATCTCGATGCAGTATACGAAACATTTAATAAGGCTGAGAAAAGGGCGATTGAGATGATCACCAAGATCAATGACTCGATGAGCGATAAGGTTTCGTTTACCTCTGCTATTATCCGTGGAAGAAAGGTTGGATCAATAAATAAATACATACACCACAATGTGCTGATGGAAAAATCTGCTATTGATGATGTGACGGATCTAAATATCGCTGACCTATTTAATGCGTCAATGAAACCTTCTACTAAGGCTAAAAGCTTAGAGGAGCGCACAGGCAAGGTTACGCCTTTGGTGTTTGATCCTTTCTCTTCTACTGTTCGTGGGGCAAAGTATTTGTTGATGGATTACCATTTGACTGAACCAATTCGTACGGCAAGGAGAACTCTTAACTACGCAAAAACCAATACTAAAGGAGAAGCTAAGAAGATTGTAAACGCAATATCAAGAGTCCTTGAGCAGTCACTTTCAAACGTACTTGCTAACTCATATACAGAGACTAGCTTTGTTGAAGATGCTATTAGCTACGTAGAAAAAACTGGCTATAGAGCCATGCTTGCTAGTGTGCCAAGGGCATTTGCTGAACTTGCGTCTAACCTATCATTTGTAGCACTATATGATCCAAAATCATTTATTGATGGCATGGGGTATTCGAATATCGTAATGTCTCAAGACGGCCTTGATGTGATGCGCAATGTTAACTCAGAGCAAATCGAAAGACTATATCCAGGTAGTAAACTATCTGGTAAGATTATCGATAAAGAAACGATGTCTCAAGCATCCGGAATAAAAGCTGGTCGCTCATTAAATGACGTAGCAAACGCATCTAGTATTATATACAATAACTCCCTAAAGAAAGTAAAGAACGTAGCAGAAACGACGTCAGACTACTTAATCTCTACGCCAGATAAAATTGTAATGAAACCATTATGGTTTGGCTCATTTGCTAGAGAGTTCAAGGCTCAGACAGGTATAGACGTAGACTTCAACAAGATAGCAAAAGGGGATGAGGTTTATCTGACAAAATACCGTGACGCAATTAGACAAGCAAGCGCAAAGGCTGACGAAACAAGCGTTCGAGTTGGTGCTTCAGATAACCCATTTACTGGAATCTTGAAGGGCGCTAACACTGCGAATCAGGGTTTCTTGAGACAAGCTTTTAATAAATACAATAACTTCATGACAAGATTCTTGATATACGAATATTCTACAGCTAGGACAGGAGTGTATGCATTGATGGGTGAAGGAAAGATTTCACGAGCACAAGGTGCTGCTATTATAGGAGCAAGCTTATCAAGGATGATTATGTATAGCTTTATGTCTACGCAGCTGGTTAAATTGTTGTTGTCTTCTTTGTTTGGTGATGAAGAAGAAGATGACGACACGCTATTGCAAGACATGGCGCAAGCATCAGCATCGGCACTTACTGGTCTTTTGTTGGGAAGAAACTTTGGAAACGTAGTAAAGGCTCCAATAAACATAGCCGTAGAAAAGTTCAATGAAAAATACCTAGACTCTATGCGCACAGGAGAGTATGATCCTTACAAAGACGCCATTCAGTACACAGTTATTCCCAAGGAAAAGAGAGACCAAGGCGATATACTTCAATATATTAAGACATTCTCCGGCGCGTTTTCTCCAGCATTTTCTGCTGTATCGAGAGCAATCGAGGTAGCATCTAAGACAGACTTAAAGACAGAGGAAGCTAGAGAACGAAGAATGAAAGAACTAACAACAAGAACGCCACTCGAAATAATGGGCAACCTTGGATTTGTTCCTCTTTACAAAGATTTACGTAGGATTCTAATAAAAGATCTATATAAGGATTTAGAAAAAGGAAAATCCGAGTCCCAATCAGGCGGAGTTATTCAGGCCAAAGTAAAGAAGGCCGAGATAACAAAAGGAGAATAAAAAAGGGCCCATAGGGGCCCTCTCCGTCAGAATATATGGGTGAGTCTTGCGACTTGCCCATGTTCTTTTGAATGCAAGAAACCTTCAATAGCCTTTGGGTTGTGCTGGTATCCATTGCGATGGTGCCAGCTGTCAGTCCCTGATGGAGAGCGAAGGCTCTCTACCGTAACGCCAATGAAGTCCTTCGCCACCTTGTGGTGGACGTGGTGTGTGTACACATATCGATGCTTAGTGTCAGCCCAATCAGCTGCCGCCTCTTGAGCCATTAGCAGTGGAAGATCTTGTGGCTTTGCTCCGTCACCGTGAGTAGTACCAATCAAGTTATTAAAGTACCGGTAGTACTTTCTGTGTGCAATGCTACAATCAAATGTCATAGCCTCGCAGTTGTGGAACCAACTCTGGATCACATCAGCCAAAAAGAAGCCATTGGTATAGTCATGGTTTGATGGGTTAAAGCAGAAGTGTACTGGGGCTTTCTCCATCAATAACTCAAGCACGTGCACATATAACTTCTTGGCAGTCAAGAAGTTCTCATACCACATGCCATCAGTGTCCTGTGGAGTGCCGCTCGTAGTCATTCGCTTAGGAGTGTCAATGTGTAAAATATCATTGCCTCCAACGAACAAGATTTGGTCTACTTTGAACCCTTCTGCTTTTTCGAGAATGCCGTGGACACCTTCAATGACACGAGCCACAGCTGTTTGAGAATCGTAAGCCTCGCCAGTCTCCATAGCGCTGGCCAGTTTGCCGATGTGTACATCCGCCGGATCAACGACAAGAAGGTGACCGTTGGTTTGTTTGGGGTATTGAATTCTTTCATAATTGTAAGCGTGTGATTTCATCTCGGAGATCATGTCCTCCTTGACGTCTTCCCATGATGGCATATTGGAGCCCTTTACATTGATCGAGTAATGCTTGCCCTTATACCAGTAGTGAGATACATTGTCCATTGGCAGCCCAACCTTCTCGCACTCCTCCTGGAGGCCGCGGCTTTCTTGCTTGTGGATGTACTTAGAGATGCTTCTACGAAGCGTATCTTGTGGTGTTGACAGAGAGTACTTGTTCTTAAGAGCCCTCGCAATTTCGGCCTTCGATCCGTACCCAGCTTGGTACATTTCGAACGCTTCCTGTTTGTAATTTGACATGTTTATTTGATTTTTAGACTTCTTCGCTATGATCAGACTTTATCTGGCGAATTATGTCTTGGATTTTTTCACAGATTTTGACAACTTTCTTGTCCTCCTCATCTGCCATTTCTTCATATAGCTCGATCATAAGATCATTGAGCTTATCCATCAATATATTGATATATAGTATTTTACCGTTCATTTTTTGTCCTTAATAAAAGGGGCCCAGATTATCTCTGAGCCCCATACCTAAACATACCAAAATGAAAACAACCAATTTGTTATGACAAATATATTCAACTATATATCAATAGTGGTTAACAACTTATTAACTATTGTACCTCGCACGCGCCACCAGCACAGGATGCCTCGCCCATCAGGTTGGTGTTGTCAGTACCCTCCTGCACGTTGCGCAGGTCGATGTCCTTGAGAGTAGCCATCATTGACTCGTACACATCTTGCGTGGTTGATTCAAATGGCGTCTGAACGTACGTGCCCAAATCCTTCGGCAAAAACGAAAGGCCGTTGTAAAAATCCTTGTTTGCCCACAGCCACTCTCCTACCTCTTTCCATTCACTATCATCAATAGTAACTGTAGCAGAGATGTTGTGAGTGTTAGCTCCCTTCTTGTGTCCTGGCTTGATCCAGTCAATAGAGAACCGCTTGATGCGCTCAAGAAAAGTCAATGCGTCTTCTTCGCCTCTCAGTACTGATCCTTGTGGAGCAGATTGAGGAACAGAGATCACAGCTTGGTCCATTGGCTTGAAAAAATCGTCCTCTAGCATTTCTGGAGCAGCCTCAGCCAAGTACTTATACAATGGCTCCTCTTTGCCAACGCGAACTCGACGGATATAATACTGGTCGTGCCATGCGTGGATACCGCTAGAGGTGCCAAGAACGATTGATGACGTTCCGCTTGGCTTCACACAGGTAATGCGAGCAGCCTCATTGATTCCAATGTCAGATGATGCCACCTTGTTGACGGCCTTAGCAACCTCAACAGCCTCGCTCAAATTAAGCCCTCTAAGAGCATTTGAGGCGATGCCTGTCATTCCGATACCAAGAAGGGAGTCTTCCTCCCTTTGG
>Ga0222713_10000675_pt1 | contig 38472 bp, 29 predicted proteins | sample C33_649DmetaG_FD_165061 | JGI IMG/M metagenome (GOLD analysis project Ga0222713, IMG submission 165061) | Estuarine water microbial communities from San Francisco Bay, California, United States - C33_649D | ecosystem: Environmental > Aquatic > Marine > Unclassified | place: USA: California... | reverse complement strand
CCATTGATATGTAAATGTTATTGTAGCTGTGCCAGTCCAAGTACCATCAGTAGTTGACAATGTTGAACCAAAACTCGCAGTTCCACTAACAACTGGTGCTACTGTGTTAACCGGCGGAGTTGTTGCTGAGGGTGTAGTAATGCTATTACTTGATGTACTTGGACTACTTGTTCCAATACTATTAGTTGCAGTTACTGTAAATGTATAACTTGTATTTTGTGTTAATCCGGATATTGTAATTGTTCCAGATCCAGCTTGGTTTACTGTACCGGTTAAGTTGCCAGGACTACTTGTCGCTGTATATGATGTAATTGTGGCTCCGCCATTATTAACTGGAGCAGTAAATGTTACCGTAGCTGTTGTTGCACTGGTTGCTGTTGCTATGCCTATAGTTGGTGCATCAGGTGCTGTCGGTGGTAGTGTTAATGAAATTCCACTAGTAAATGTTAATCCTGATCCAATATTTAATCCCATAGTATTATCTTTCTTTATATTATTTATAAAAAAAGGCTCGAGCCTTTTTATAGGGCTAGTAAAAATTTTTATGCGCTGTAACTTGAGGCCGCCAACGCAAATCTAGCAGTACCTACACCTGTAGTATCATTGGCTACTACACCAGTATTTGATACTAAGTTGGTTATTGCAGTAACAGATCCAGTTGTGCCATATCCAAAAATAGCTTTATCTGTACTATAAGTTGCGGCTGCTAATCCCTGTCTACCTGTACCTACACCTGTAGTATCATTGGCTACTACACCAGTATTTGATACTAAGTTGGTTATTGATAGAGCACTACTAAAAAATCCGTAACCAAATATAGCTTTGTCGGTACCATAGCCTGCGGCACCTAGATCCCGTCTAGGTTGACCAACACCAGCGGTATCAGTAGCAACTACTCCAGTATTGCTTACTAAATTGGTTATTGATTGATTTACTCCGGTGCGACCATATCCAAAGATAGCTTGTCCGGAGCTACCATAAATTGCGGCCGCTACACCTTCTCTAGCTGTTCCTACCTCTGCAGTATCAGTAGCGACTACTCCGGTATTATTTACTAAATTGGTTATTGATAAATTAGTTCCAACATTATTCTGACCAAATCCAAATATAGCTTTATCGCCTCCGTAACCTGAGGCTCCTAGATTATATCTAGCTGTACCAACACCAGTGGTATCAGTTGCTACAACACCTGTATTTGATACTTTATTGGTTAATGAATAAAATGTATACGTAGGTGCCGGACCTTGACCATATCCAAATATAGCTTTATCACCTCCATAGCCTGCGGCCGCTAATCCATATCTAGTAGCTCCAACACCAGTGACATCATTACCGACTACTCCGGTATCTGATACTAAGTTAGTAATTGATAATGCATTGGTACCGGTAGTTGTTCCATAACCAAAGATAGCTTTTCGAATTGGTACTATTGAAGGAGTAGTAATGCTATTACTGGATGCACTTGGACTACTTGTCCCTGCACTATTAGTTGCAGTTACCGTAAATGTATAACTTGTATTATCACTCAGTCCAGATACTGTTATAGTACCAGATCCTGCCTGATTTAATGTACCAGTAATTCCACTTGGATTACTTGTTGCTGTGTAACTTGTAATAGTAGCACCGCCATTACTTGCCGGAGCAGTAAATGTTACTGTTGCAGTTGTTGCACTTGTAGCTGTTGCTGTACCGATTGTTGGTGCACCTGGTGCTGTTGGTGGTAGTGTTAATGAAATTCCACTAGTAAATGTTAATCCTGATCCAATATTTAATCCCATAATATATCTTTCTTTATATTATTTATCACAACGCATAAAAGTCTATGTGGGAATCTATTTTATGTAAGAATTATATTATTTTGTTCGTTTTATTTTCTTTTTTGACGGGGAGATTTCTAATTCATTCAATGGTTCAACCGCTGTAGTTGGTTGATTAGAAAGCTGTAACATGATATCCTTTTGTTCCAATAATACTGTATTTTGCGGAACAAGACCAATATGCATTAATGATTCTAACGTCTGTGGATTACTCATGGCATTTAACAGTTTAGCTGGACTTGGTCTACCCATAGCAATGATTTCAGATTGTATCTCTCGACCAATTGTTACTGTGAATTCATAGTTAGCATTAGCTTCAAACATTTCGTCATCACTATATGGTGTACCATCTGGATGTTTAAGTCTAGTTGGTTCTACTTCAGCATAGAGTTCAGCCATTAGTTTTTCTAATATTTTAATCTCTTTGCGATTGAGTTCAAAAGCGTGTTTTTGGTCATCTAAGTGTGATTCCAACTCAATAATTTCTGCTTGTAAGTTAAGAATAATATGTGGTAATGCTGGAACTGTTTTTAGATGTTTTAGTTCTTCAAGTTTAGCCTGATATTTAAGTTCTGCTACTTCTTCTAATACAGCCGCTCGTTTACGACCGACATAAAAGCCTTGAAGTGTTTTGATTTTTTCCCATGGGGTGCTACCGATAACCTGATACCGGTAGTTGAATTCTGAATTTAGATTTGAAGCCATTTTTTCTCTCTATAAGTTGTTTATAGAGATATTTAATAGCTTTATAGTGTAACTTAAATTTTTATGTTAATTAATAACCGGCTGCCGCTAATCTACTTCTAGTAGTACCGGTCGCAGTTGTGTCACTAGCAACAACACCGGTGTTTGACACCAGATTGATTGTTATCTGACCCAGTAAACCAAATGCAAACATAGCTTTATCGGTACCATAACCAGCGGCCGCTAAGTCACCTCTAGCAGTGCCTACCCCGGTTACATCTGATGCAACTACACCTGTATTACTTACTAGATTGGTAATATCTACACCCAAAAAGTCTGAGTCATACCCATAACCAAATATAGCTTTATCAGATCCATATCCAGCGGCCGCAAGGCGTCGTCTTTCAGTGCCTACACCCGTAACATCATTCCCGACTACACCGGTGTTTGATACTAGATTGGTCATTGATAGATATAGTCCAGCTCCGAACCCAAATCCAAATATAGCTTTATCAGTCCCATATCCAGTGGCTGCTAAGTCACTTCTTTCAGTGCCTACACCAGTAACATCATTCCCGACTACACCGGTGTTTGTAACTAGATTAGTGATTGATGTAGCAGGAGAAGTACCGTATCCAAATATAGCTTTATCAGTGCCATACCCTGCGGCAGCTAGCCATCGTCTAGCAGTACCTACACCTGTTGTATCAGTAGCAACAACTCCAGTACTACTGACTAGGTTAGTTAATGATACGTTTGTGCCAGCGGCATTTTGTCCATATCCAAAAATAGCTTTATTACCTCCGTAAGTTGCGGCTGCTAATGCAAATCTAGCAGTACCGACACCTGTTGTGTCATTAGCCATTGCTCCAGTATTACTTACTAAATTGGTAATTGATACTGCTGAACTAGAGGCACCACCGGTTGCGCCATATCCAAAAATAGCTTTTGTAGCACCAGCTGGTGGTGTAGAAGGTACCGTCATTGTAAATCCACCTGAAAGTGTTACACCTGAAATAGTCATATCTGCCATAATCTGTTGTCCTTTATGTTATTTATCACTATATATATTAATATTACCATGAAAAAAGGCTCAAAAGAGCCTTTTTATTCAATCTCAATGGAGATTAGAAGCGATGTGTTACACCAACTCCAACTTGTTTTACGTCATTTGATGTACCTGTAGCATCAACATTACGATAGTTGACACCCATAAGAGTACGCTTACTGAAGTGATAATCAGCACCCATTGCATAAGCTTTTACATCAGTATTTGTTTTACCATAGCTTGCTTTAGCAGTTACTCTACCGAATTGTTGGCTTGCACCAAACAAATCACCAGTATGTGCGGCTACACCGTTATTATCACTATGTGAGTAAAATACTTGTATATTTCCTAATTTTGCACTACCAGCATATACTGTGCTTTTCTCAATACCTTGAGTATATTGTGCAACTGTTGCGTTAATGCCAAACAATTTTGCACTTGCACTATAACTAGATGCTTCTGTACCTACACCATTTTGTGTGCGGTCATACGTTGCAGTTACACCTTTGATTGGTGTTAATGCAAAGAATGTACCATTGCTGATACGTAGACCGCGCAAGTTGTGTACGTCACCGGCTACACTACCATACAATGTGCCAAAAGCGTCATTGTTAGTAATTGCCAAGAAGTGACTGTGTAGATTGCGACCTAAATCGATGCTACCCATCTTGTTTGATAAACCAATTGTTGATTGACGATCACCAAGTTTAGTATCTGCACCAGTAATAGGATCATTGGCTTTTAAACTTGTATCTAGTACTATACGAGCCTTCATGCCACCGATGTTTTCATTTACTGAAATTGTGATGTTACTTGTTGGGTCAGTAGCTAGAGTCGTTTTGCTAATAGCACCAGTTTTAGTATTGTCAACGAATTCGCTGATTTTACCATTTAAATTAACTTGTGCTGTAGCAACCATAGTTGTTGCTGCCAATAATGTCGCTATTGCGATTTTCTTCATAAGAGTTTCCTTTAAAAATAAACCTGATTTCTCAGGCTAGACTAATATTTAGATTGATTTTTACTACCCATATAATTTAGTTGTTTACGCAATAACATATGCTTCATGGCAAAAAAGGCACCAAAGTGCCTCTTTATAGTAGTATAGATTACGCTACAAATGGAGTGTACTCAATACCAGTTGTTGCTAGTCCAACTAAACCTATAGTTGTTTCAAATGCAGCTAACTCACTTGCGGCTACTAAAACATCTGCTTGACTTAGATTACTAGTAGTCATCCAAGCTGTGTATTCAGTAACTTGTGCCAATGTAGCATCAGTACCAAATACGTTTTTGTAAACGTGCTTGATAAATGTTTCATTGCTAACACCACCGGCGTCAGTTTTGTAAGTATCAGTAGCAAGCAAGGCTGTTGCTAATTCTTTGTTAGTCCAACCTGCATCTGCAAGATGAATACCAATGCCTTTATATGCGTTAGTAACATCGGCTGTGCCAAGTGCGGCTGCTAGTAATGCATATACATCACCTGCACGACCTGCGGCATCATAAGCAATAGCTTTATCTGTGAATACAACACGTTCATGGTCGGCAAGATTAAATTCCATGTTACTAACTAATGTGCTGTCTAATTCAATTTTACCAGCAGTCTTGGTAATTGTATATTCAGTACTAGCACCACCCATTGTATAAGTGTCAACACCTGTTGTACCAGTTACATCAACTGTAACATCAACTGTGCCGTCACCAATACGACCTGTACCTACTACACCAAATGTAGCAACTTTACCTAATGTACCAACTGTTGCAACTGTAACGATTAAGTTATTAGTACTTGTTCCACCCAATGCTGTGCCAGCTAGAGTAATTGTATCACCAGCTACATAACCAGTGCCTGCACTGGCTGCTAATGAATCTAATACAACGGAATAAACTCCGTTAGTTTTTGTAACATCAAATGCGGCACCATCACCTGAACCACCTGTCAATCCTGTGACATTTTGATATGTAGTGTTTACTGCTTTATCTTTGATTGTAATTGTTGTTGTCATAAATTTCCTTATATAAAAAATAACTTAACAAGTATATAGCTTTTCTACTAGTACTGTCAATACTAATTTGTTATTTTTAGGCTAAAGGATGTGATCCGGATCACATGTTGGTGTAGGAAATGGTGTTTTTTTGTTCTTATATTCTATATCCTTGTTATATCAAATTTTAAGTTGGGATGATCGGGATAATTCACAATTACTTCGCCCTCAGGACATTTGTATTTGATATGAGCCAGTAAAGTTGCTGTCCCTGGTGCAACTTTGGCAGGATCAGCAAGTGTGATGCGATACCCAAACTTATCAATTTTTTGAGAAGCAGGACCAGAAAACACACTAATAGAACTTTTGGCATCATGCACCTGAAACTCTGCATCTCTAACTTCCAATTTGAATTCTTTTACTTCACAGTCATCTCGGTGTTTTTCTCTAGCTACCACCACTGCAAATTCACCATTTGCTGGTCCTGACTGTATTTTGAAATACTCTCCGTGCCAGGTCAATATAGGCTGTATGGGTTTTAATTTATCCCAGAGTGTATAACTGCCGCCCGCTAATGCTAAACTAGCTGTGATAGCTCCTATACCTTTAGTGATTGTTTCTAGAGATAGTTCCATAGTGTTTACTTTATTTTTTTGTAAACATTGCTTGTATTTTTTCTTGCATTGTTTTGGCAAATTCTGGTTGAGGGAAATTCCAACCAATAAATGCACCTACTATTACCCAAAGTAAAATATCTAACATAAGATTCTCCTATAATTAACTATTTATTTAAAAAACAAAATAATAGATCATTCCAATGATCCCTGTAAGTATTATCAATCCACATACTATGTTATAAATATATTCTCCGGACATATTATCTCCTAACCAGGTAAAAATCTACCTATTAATCCGTTGACAATTCTGTCTGATAGGTCATCAGGTAGAAATTTAAGAAATCCTAAAAAGTATAAAGCCACACACCCATACACAAATATCTTTAAACACACATCAAATGTTTTTTGGTATTCGTTCATCTTCCGCACCTATTACCTGTTTGACAAAACTGTATCAGTTCATAACTACCAATAGCAAATATGAATACGATAAATGCAACTGCGCTTATAATTATTGCCCATTCATTTAGTTCTGCTTCTCTTTGTTTACGTTGACGTTCTTGGGCATTAAAGAGTCTTATTTCTTGAGCATCGTCTGCATCCATCTCTGCTTGACGAGCCTTAATCTTATTCCATACGTCAATCTTGCCTGTCTGCATGAACAGCATTTTGAGTTCTTCTTCAAAGGCTCTTGCTTGTTCTAATGCCATTTCAATCTGAAGTGCGGTTCCCATGTTGGAACCTTTCTTAGACTTTTTAGCCTCTATCAATGCTTTAGTTGCCGTACTCTTAGCATCAAACATTTTCCCAATCATTGGTGCCAAAGAGCCTAGGTCATTAGCTACTTTACTAGCTTTTTTAACCATGCTTATTGCAGATTGTATACCTGCTAGTGCTGTGATTGGATCAATCATTTCTTGTTATTCCTTTCTTCTTTTTTACGCCACTCTAAACAAACTACTTTCCTATTATATACATCACCAGTCCATGACCAGCGTACACATTCCCATTGTGCCGATTGTGCCGCTTCTGCCAAAGGAAAGTATGCTACTATTATTAATAGTAGCATTAGTATTTTCATGTAGTGCTGGTAGTCTGTACCTGTAGGGCAGTTACCATAGCCAGCGTGGCAACTTTAACGAGAATCTTTTTCATTTTTATTATTGTCCTCTAGAACTAATATTTAGTTAGATTTTAGTTGATATATATCAAGCTTTTTAAATTTTGATGAGTATGTTAGAGTTTGGAGTTAATGATGGCACTCCAGGCCAAACTGTTTTTAACTGAAATTTTAGAGTATCGTCACTTATTCTTCTTAGTCCTAATGCAGTTTCACTTGACCAATCGTAAACCCAAAATCTTTGTCCAGCTGGGATTTTTTGAAGTTTGCGTAATACTTTAGGTAATTGTTTTTTTATAATGTAATCTACGGCATGCGGAGATACCCCACGTTCTTTTGCACGATCTATTGCATGTTGGTCTACTATGATTTCTAAATCATTAGTAATTATAGTACCCATAGCCGCTTCCGTTATAACTTCATTAATACGCATGTACTATTTATGCAAATAGGAAAGGCTCCTGAGAGCCTTTCTGCTATTTTCTGTTACGAGGGATAACTCCCCTAGCTGCCTTTATCAGGCTGCAATGCTAAACTGTGAGTCGTTTGCGGTTACTTTTTTTGCTTCTACGACCGGGTTACCCCAATCCTAACGGCTTCTGCTTTGCCGAGCTGTCCACTAATTTACTTGTTGCCCTGTCGAATCTAGGTCAGGCCCATCATAAAAAAACTAACTTGTCATTTCATGTAAAATGAAAAGCATAATAACAAATATTACTATCCACTTGCTGAAATTTTCCATTATATTCCTTTATGGTGGACCTGGCGGGATTCGCACCCGCGTCCAGAACCCTTTTCTCTTTGCTTCATACAGCAATAACTTACATTATATATTTATTCTTTAATAAAATCAACACATTTGGTTAAAACAGGTCGTCTAAATCTTTTTCTTGTTGGGCACGTTTTTGTGCCGCTACTTGTTTTGCTTGTGTTGCCGGATGCTCTGTTTTGCCTGCTATCTTTTGATACCATTTACGACGGTCAACTAACTCATCAGCATTGTAAGAAGAATAATACTTAGTTGGGCGCATCCAAATTTCATGCTCTTTTATATATTGTTTATTCTGAAGTCCCAACCCTTTAACCATTGCGGCAAAATTTAATAAAAAATCTTGTGGATTAAATTGTTTTTGCACTACATGAAAGTTCTTATTCGTACTAGCCTGGTGTTTAAAATAATACTCAGCACCAGATAATTTTGGTGAATATGCTACAGCTACACGATTTCTCGCTGTTGCTGATTTATTAATATCTCCTACTGTTCTGTATATGGTTTGTATGTTAGCTGGAGGAGTTTGGTATGGTTTAGAAAGTGGACTATTTAAGATAGTTTGAGCCGCCCTTTCAACTTCAACTAAGCTTCCGTTTTGTTGCCACATATAAAAGGCTTCTTTGAAGTTTTCGTCTACTTTAGACTGCTGATTATTAAATAAGCCCTCGTTAATAATTTCATTAATACGCATCTGTTATTTAGCATATTTCTTATCAAAATACTCTTGTAACCAAGGCCAATCATAACTTAGTCGTAATTTGTCTAACTCACCATTGACTGATTCATAATATTCTACAGCATGTTGAGCACCTTGTATACTATATTGGGCGTAGTCGCCCTCACCAATAGTTGACCATATCTTCAATCTATGTCTACTTATAGTACTATCTTCTAATCGTAACTTGATAGCTTCACGGAAACTAGTACGCCATGTACTAAACTCATCTGTATTATACTTTGCTACACCCGAATTTAATTCAACAACTTCATGTTCACTATCTAATGTAAAGTCTAATCCTTTACCCATATTGTTTAATGTTATCTGCTTGTTATAAGCAATCATAGCTTGGTGACCATATACTAATCCGTTTACAGGGTTACTAGCATAGAAGATATAATGTTTAGGTATCTGTAATCTATCAGGTTGCCATGTCCAATCAAATTTACTATTGACTTTAAGTTTAGCAAATACAGTAAACATCCAAGGAGTACTACTTGCCATTGCGGCCGCATGATAGGCTGCTACACGACCATTTACCCCGTCAACCCTAACAACACGATTGGGTAGTTTATCGGTCACTTTCAGTAAATGTTCGTAGTTCTCGTCGGCTCCGGTTTCACCGTTACTTAGAAAGACTATATCCAGAGGCTTTGACTGTCCCATCTTAGTTGCTTTAGCAATGTATGGGTAATCATACAATTCTTTTTCAACATAATCGTTAGCTTCTTTGGGTATAATGACACGTGTGCCACCTTTATTTGTAATCAATATGTTTTTTGATTCACTAGACCACATACTGATTGGTTCATCATTCATATTTGGTGCGATTAAATTATCACTTGTAGTAAACACAGCGTACGGGAAGTTATAACTATGCTTTTTGAAATTCAAATGAGTATCCTCTGTAACAAAGTTAGGGGCAGGTAAACGTTTTACTTTTTGATGTTGGTTAAAATTAATCTTTTCTATGTTTTCTAACTTATCCAAATCTTCTACAAGAATGCGTAACTTGTTTACATTAATAAAGAAGGTATCACCAAACTTCTGCTTATCACTAGGGAATACATGAAGTTGCTCTAATGAGAAGGGGTCACATATATAAGTGAAATCAAAGTTAGTATAATCACATATTGAGCTACATACCCAAATATAATGATCCTTTTTAGTATCCAACTCAGTTAATAAATTTGTTAATGTAGTTAGATAGTTGTTTATATATTTGATTGTATGTACATTTTCACATTTATTTTTAAGCAATGATTCAACGTTGCTATCATTGCCGTAATCGATTAAGTACACATCATATAAACAATTGCTAGCAATAGCACGTTTTGTTTTTACAAAGTTTAAGTTACTTAAGTGTTCAATGATTTTTACATACTTTGTATCTTCCGCAAAGGTTTCTTTATTAACCATAAATGTTGTACCCCAATGACTCCATTGAGTGCCAAACACATGCACCATTGTGATTTGCCATGGATTAGGGTAATAGTTAAAATCAAAGTTAGTATAATCTAATTCGCTATTCAGTATCCAGCATAGTTCTGTAGTAGATTTGTTAATACAGCGATTAATTGTATCTACCCAACTGTTTAGATAACGTGTCTTTTGTAATGTAGGGAACTGTAGTTTAAGTTGTTCAAATCTATTAGCTGATTCTTTATTACCTTTATCTACAAAGAAAGCATCAACTTGTTTGAATAACTTAGATAGATATTCTTCATTTAGTTTTGTGTTTTCAATGAAACTTATATCTTTATAACCCTTTTGCCACATCTTGCCGTTAACAAGATGTGTTTGTGTTAGTTCACTGTCAGGAGAGCCAAACGTATTGATATTAAATGCTTGTTCTTTAGTTGGTTGCCAACTGAAGTCAAATTTAGTATAGTTAATATTCTTACGTAATGCCCAAAAGATTTCATCTATATGTTGTTCTATCAATTTTTCTAGTGTGGTTTCAATATAATATTGTGGATATTGTACTACTTCATCTGATAATAATGTGTTTTTCATTAGTACAACAGTTCCATCATTATTGGGTGTAACGTATTTAGGACCGTCTTCTAAGTGTACATCATCTAATAGTGTGCCAAACTGGTAGATATAGGGTGGACTAGTACTGTCTGGATGCCAGCTAAAGTCAAATTTACTTTCATCAAATCCTGCAGGTATAATCCAGTTAGTTTTATTAGGCAAATATTTTGCTTTAATAATATCTATGTATTTTATAGGTGTACCTTCATCACATAACGGGGCTGTGAAAACAGGTCCATTTGTTTTTTGCCATTGTGTACCAAATTGATATACATATGGTTTATCTTCAATATCAGGATGCCAGCTAAAATCAAACTCACTAGTATCTAGTCCTTCAGGTACTGACCAATGTGTCATATCTTGTTTGACTTTTGCTATAGGGTAGTCTAAGTATTTTGTTTCAGTAGCACCTTCTACTGTAAATTTAGGTCCACCCGTTTTACTCCATGTACTAGGGAATTGATAGATGTAGGGCGGGTCAGTATCATCGGGATGCCAACTCCAATCAAATGATGCTTGGTCTACATTACGTGGAATCAACCAATTAGTAAATCTCCATGCTACTACTTCTGCTTTAACAGTATCAATGTATTTTAATTCTGTTGCTCCGGGTACTATATAGCGAGGGCCACCTGTCTTTTGATGTATAGTACCAAATTGATATATGTATGGCGGGTCATGTGGGTTAGGTTCCCAACTAAAATCAAAACTATTTTTTATGACATACGGTGGTATTTCCCAATTGTCCATATATGGTTTACGTACTGCACGTTCTTCCATGTATTTGTATTCAGTTGCACCTTCAACAACATATTGAATAGAGATTTTATCTTGTGGTTTATTCCATTGATTACCCCATGCGTATATATAGGGAGGGCTCCATGGATTAGGTTGCCATGAATAATCTATGCCATCACTATTTTCTAAATGAGTGAATCTGGAACTATTAGGCAATAACTTTGCTTTCATTAGTTCATCATTAATATATTTTCGTTCAGTCGCCTCCGGCACATAATACTCAACAGTGGGCATAACTTCACCAGAATATTGTGTGTTGCCAAATACATAAATGTATGCAGGCTCTCTTGGGTCAGGTCTCCAACTAAAATCAAAACTTGATTTATCTATGGATTTCCATGTCTTCCACTTATCCCATTCAGGCAACAGTTCTACAGGGTCAGGCATGTATTTTATATTGGTAGCACCTTCAACATTATATTCTACATAATGTTTAATTTCTGTAGGATAGAATTTGCAACCCCATTTGTATATGTAGGGAGGGTCATGTGGATTAGGCTCCCAACTAAAATCAAACTTTAATTCATCAATCTTTTCTAGTATTACCCAATTATGATGTTTTGTATTTTTTCTAGTTATAGGTTCAATATCGACACGATATATAATTATATCACTATATTCTTTTGAGCATAACCAAGTACCACTATCTTTATTTTGTTTATTTGGCCATACATTATTGTGCTCACTAGTCCAAACTTCTTCATCGGGTAAAAAATCAAAGTCCCAATCCCAATCAAAATTTGTATAATCACAGTATTCATTGATTATCCAAAAATGTTCGGTAGTACATTGTTGTCTAGCATCAGCTAAATCAATTGCGTGTTTTTCTCTCGGGTGAGCATTGGGTTTGGAACCATAATAAAATACATCTCTTAGCATGATTATACTTATGATGTTCTTTTATGCTCTTTATTTTTTAATACGTTACCCTTGCCAAGGACAAGTTTTACAATTTTCAAATAATGGTCCGTTATTTAACGAGTCCCTTAATTTTACCATAGCAGGTGAATTTTGATAACGTTTAAAATTACTGTCCTCTATAACTATAGGTTCATATCCAGGAACACTGGCTATATAACAGCAAGGTTGCATTTGTAAATTTGTTTCAAATGATAAAAGTCTGTGATATGCAAATTTACAATTAAACTTGGGTTGTCTATTATAAGGGTTATAATCTGAGAGAGTAATCTTGTGACTATAATTTCCCTGCCCCTTAATTAACTTTTGTGATTCTTTAAAATACTCACGAATACTTTTATCTTTTGAAGCCTCTTCTCTGGGTATAAATTTAATTGTATCCCATTTTTCATTAACAAATTTTTGCCAATTTTCACCATACACGGGTGTTTTCCATGTCTCGGGTTGACATTCTACAGTGATAGTTGAATTTTTAATTCTATCTAAAATTTTTACATACATGCTTTCAAAATCTTTATGTAGATAAGGTGGCAGTTGATAATAATTTAAACCAGGTAACATTAAATCTCTAGGATTTTCAACTGCAGTAATTTGTTTCTCACTCCACTCTCCTTGATGTCCTAGAGTACGTAAATATATGTGGTCAACCTCTAGACTGTGGGCAAGGTCTATGAAGTCTACAACCTGATGAACATTGTCTTGAGTTACTACAAGAGATAACGTAATTTCAATATTTTTATCTTGTTTTTTTAAGTTGGCAAGAGTTTTTACCGATGCTATAACTTTATCAAATGCTGTTGGTCCTAATCCCATTACAATATCATGAACTTCTGCAGTTGTAGCATTTAAACTTATGTTAAAAACTTGTACATTTGCCTTTAATAATAAGTTAAGTTTTTCTTCTAATTTAAATCCATTGGTGATAATAGAAGTTCTGCATTCTTCGGGTACCATCTTTGATAATTTTAACAACATTGAATCTATATTAGGGTTGACCAATGGTTCACCGTGACCTTGTAATACGAGTATCCTAGCATGTTTTATTGGTTCTACAAAAAAATCTAAATCTTCTACAGTTACTATTCCAGTTCCGCGGAGCCAAGAATCACAAAATGTGCATTTTGCATTACATAAATCTGCAATAGGTATAGCTATATTCCATGGATAACTCTCTAAAACAGTTTCTCCGTGTACGCATTCCCATATATTTAAAAAATAATTTGAAAATACTATACTATCTAGTACAAGAGCCGACTTAACCACCTGTTTAGTATATTTCTTAATAAATTCATATTGCTGTTCTAGGGTATCCAAATTGAAGGATGCATGAGCAAGCAATCTAAACTCATTTAGTGATGCGTTTTCAAAGTTAAGTCTCCACTTATAAAAATCTTCTTGTATTATTTTTTTATCTTTAAGTAGATCGGTAGAGATAGAACTTTCTTTTTGCAACACTTTCATATATTCTTCTTCAATAGAGTAATATTTGCCATATATTCCGTACGGCAACAATGACTCAGGAGTAGCAGTTCTGATATACTCTGAGTAAGTAATATCACGTCCGGTAACTTCTTGTGTTAATATATTAAGATTTTCATCCACATCAATAATTGCGCTTAGTATATCTCTATATCCCACTAGTAATTCGGCAGCTTGATCAGGTAAATTAAATATTTCATATATACAAGCCAATTTTAATAGTTTATCTGCTGATAACTCAGGGCATATAGGGGTGTGATATGATTGTTTTGACATAGGATCTCGCAAATACAATGCATCTCCTTGTTGTACTTTACCATATATGTTCTGTGCAAAACAATCATACTCAAACGGTGTAGGTAATGAGGAAACACTATATTTTCTTGAACTAATATCAAATAATTCAAATCCCCATGACCGCAATCTTCTATCAATTTCATGGAATGAATTAGGTGAATCTTTGTCACCTATAAAGTTAATTTCAATCCAAATACCAAGTACAGGTGAATTGTGAATAGTATCTTTAGCAGATTCTAATACATCTCTATCAGCTCCGTCAGTGTCTATTTTAATAAAATCTAAATCTTCTAGTTTATATTTTTTTGCAAGATTATCTACTGTTATACAGTTTGTAGTTAAATCACTAAGACCCCAGTCATTAGTTAATGATAAATTATTAGTAGCCATAATACCCTTTATTTCTTTGTCCTACCTAGTGAAAAATTACCAGCTGTAGTTCTTTCCCAGTTATATCCACAAAATCTCAAATCTTCGTTCTTATTAATTGTAGTTCCTACAAATGTAGGAATATACTTTATGTTTGGATTAGTTTCTATTGAATGTAATCTGCTACATTCTTCTATAATTGGATCTGCGCCAAGACCTTTTAGTAGTGGTTCAAACTTTCTAAATTTTTCAAAAAGCCCCCCACTACAACCAACATCTATTACTGTCAATGGTGTGATTAGATTTTTTGCTATAAGATTTTGTGTCATTTTATTAAATTGTTTTGTAGGAACTACAATATCGGTACTATTAGTATTATTACTACTACTATAACTAACATTATTAGATACTTGTTGCGGAACCTTATTTAATGTTTGCCAAGTACCTGTTGGGTCACTTCCGTATAGTATAAATTTACTAAATTTATTCTCTACTTGTAGTAAAAAATTATAATATATAATATCTACTTCCGCAATGGTATGATTTAGTAATGTAAAATCTGTAGCAAAGATGTTACTAAAATTGAAAAATACATACTCGCTATTTGACAAATTCAATAACTTTGTTATTTCTTCTGGATTAAACAAATCAACTCTAACAAAAGTTGTTTCAGATTGTCTAAATAAACTCCATAACTTTTTGAATTGATCCTTGCCACCAAATTCTTTAAAGAGTATTTCTATATTTTTTTCAATATTTTCTTTATTGAATTTATTACCATGTATGAATTTATAATACTGTCTAACTTCGGTTGGTTGTTCTTGCAGATAGGTATAAAAGTCCTCTCCATCCCATGTTTCTTTTAATTTTTTAATCCAAATTAATGATTCATCATTGTAATCATAAAATATGAATTTACCATTAGGGTTATAGTTTAAAAAATCTAAATATTTAAACCCGGCGGCTGGCCCAAAGTAAGTATCTACTTTTTTCATATCTATAGAAAATCTATAATATTCACTGTTAAAAATCCAAATACCCGGTGGTGCATTAAGCATATTTTTAATCCATCTTTTTTGATTTGGATTGGTTAAGCTTGAACCATCTTTTGAAATAAAAGCTTTATATAAATTATCAGATTCATGTTCTGGATAGATGAATAATCTACATGCTCGCATTTCCTCAGTAAAATTGTCAATCTGATATCCTGAGGCTAATGCTGTTTTAATAAAATTCCACCCCTGTGCTGTGCGAGTGTGACGAGTTGTACCAAGCTCACCTTTAATCCAATAAGGGGTGTAATTATCGTGAAAGTTTTCAACTGACCTAGAATAATTTGGTAATTCTTCTGTTCTTTCTTCCCAATCACCAAACTTTGGTTTACCTAATTGTTTCCATGATGATACATTTACCACCATGAATTGATTATGACATTCTATCCATCCGGTACCCTTTTCAGATTGCCAATCAAGTGTAAATGCAACTATAAAGAAGTTAGGGTTATTTACTATGTAATTATCTAATTCACTGAAAAATTTGTTTCGGTTTATAAAATTTCCAATAGATTGTACAATTACTATATCATAACCAACACTATATGTCATGGCTTCATCTATGTTGTCAAAGTACTTTACATCACCGTTAACACACGATGATGATAATCTAACTGTCATGCCAATAGTTAACTCAACCATTTTGGAAAACAAGTCATGATGTTTATGTCTCACCTTTGCTTGATCCACAACGGCATATAGTATTTTTTTAGTTGTTAGTGTCAGTTTATTTTGTATAATTGTTGTATAACTCATTACAATTCCCATTTATTAATAGCAACATCGGTAGTACAGTGACATAATGCTTTAGTACATATAACGGATCTAGTAGGCCATTTAATTTTGTCAGGATTATTTATATGTCCTATGGATCCATTTTGATTACAATTTCCTAAAGAAATCGTACCCTGATGATCTATAAAGAGACTACGTAATCCAATTTCGCATTCATAACCGTAAAAGCTTGTTAAGCCTTCGTTAATCAATGATACTACACTTGGCATCATTGTTACTTCCCCGTTGCTAAAATGGTACTTACTACCAATATCTGCCATCTTAACGTTTTTATTAGTAGACCCAATATAATTAGTTCTATCAAATCCCCGTGTATCATTTTTAGCAAACCATTCAATTTGTTCATCTGAATATATACTGGCTGATGCATCTGAACCGCCACCCCAATCAATGATTCGCACTACTTCTACCACTATTGAATCAACTGTTAAAAGTTCTTCAAAAATTTCAACACAATGATCCCAGTGTTTGGGGTGCATCATCACCCGTGTAGTTACTATGGTATGTTCTGACGCAATTTTTGCTTTTTCTACAAATTTTGAATCTGGGAATTCGGGATGATATGAGAAAGAAATATAACTAAGATACGGTGATATTTCTTCCCAATACCTTGCAGATTTGGCTGCGTTGCTAGTTATTCCAATCGTGTGGCCACGGTCATGAAAAATTTTAACTAATTCTGGTAAAAATGGACTAACACTAGGCTCACCGCCTGCAACAGAACAATGAACTTCAGGATATTTTTCAAACAAATATTCAAAAAATTTTCTCGCATTTTCCCACTCATAATTGTGATTGGTGCCAGTATGCAAATCTTTTGGACAATAAGAACATGCGTTAGTACATATATTGTTAATGATCCAGGTTAGGTGTAATAATCTACTATTGTTTTGTTCTACTTTAATAATTTTCATAACTTAAAAAAATCCTCTGAGTAATGTCCATGTACTATTATATGATATCTTGGTTCATTACTATCATTACGCACAATATGTTCTTTTGCTACATCTATAATCATTCCATATCCCGGACTAAATGGTACAACACCTTTGTTTTTAAATATAAATTCACAACCCTTTGGATTATTTATAGCTATATTCAATGGGCTGAAAATTCTACCCGGCCCGTCAGTATGTGGCATCACATAACCACCCGGTGCTAATCTCATTATACGAACTCTGTCAAATAACTTATATGGTAAAGATTGCAAAAATTTAGTTAAGTTAGGTACTCGTTCAGATGCATCAGTCCAATGATAGTCGGCTTCTTCTAGTGATGTAAATCCATACTTAGTATAATGCTCTGTTTTATGTTTATCAATGCCATGTAATGTTAAACTCTGCCAGCCTTCATGACCATAACCCTTTTTCTTATCTTGCCCACGATGATTAAAATAAAGGTCATCTACTGATTGACATTCTTTTAATAATAACTCCGTATCAAAACCAAAGTTGATAGGATAGTAGGCACATTCTGGATCATTATATGATTCTGAATATGAATTATATATAGGGCTTGTTGCTGACTTATTTGTATTATAAAATTCTATCAGTTCTTGTGGATAATTTTTCATTTATTAATAACCTTGACACTCTTAATACTATTAAACTTGCTCCATACATTTAAATTCCATGAAGCAATATCTTGTGATTTTGACAAATTGACTATAGGTTCATCATTTATAGAATAGCTTTCAAGTTGTGCAATTGGAATAAACCCTAAGGCTAAATCTCTTAATTTAAGATCAGGATCAATAAATTCAGAAAAATCATTATCAACCCACCATTTATTTAATGCTATTCTTGCATAATGAGGAGTATCACCCCTAAAACTCATATACATTTCGGCAGCAAATCTTTCTTGAGGACGAATTTGTTTTCTACGCACAACTTCTATATCATTATCATTACACGCACTTTGCCAATGTTTACCTAATGTGTTGTACCCGAGATATAACCAACCCCAATGATGTTCAGCATCAAACAATATATAATCTTCTGGTTTTAATGGCAAATGTAAATAATCACCCGGTAACACCTCTTCGGGTTTCTTGTTGGGCATAAAATCAACTAAACAAGTACATATAGATTTAGTGCGTCTATCCCATGTACGCAATATTGCTTCAAAGTTATGGATCTGTTCATTGATTCTTAAAAATGCTTCATGCAATATTTTATTATGTTTATCTCCAGGCCAAACTGGATTATACTTAGGACTTGCCTTAGGATTGTTAAAATATCCTTCTTGTATAAATGCTTCTAATCTATCACCGTATACTTCAAACTGTTCATGTAAATCGTTTAACACATTGGCATTTAATTTAACATTTTCTACGCTAGTAATTTCAGGTAAATGTATGTCATAGTTAGCATTAATATATTCAATGTTTGATTTAAATTCTAAAAATTGAGTCTCAATCTCTGCATCACTGAGAATTTTTCTATAATTAAATCTTAATTTATTGTTTAACTCATTATTTTTATTTACAAGTCCAGCCCATCTACCAGCGATATCAGTAGAAGTTATGGCGTAATATAATTTCAATTCGTCCTTAGTTTGCAAATTTTGACATATAATTTCTAATATTTTACTTCTGTCCCAAATGTCCATATTAACTCCTTAAAATTTCATAATAGTCTTTATACTGTTGACTAAATTTAATTGGTCTAATTGAATCTAATTTCTCAATATAATCTAGTAAACTAGGAAACCGATGACTTTCATCTAATTGATTCATAAAATCTAATTGAGGTACAATCCGTGTTGCCCATCTTTTATTATTTTTTAATTCATCAAATGTATTCCAATAGTCAACTATTTTTTCTTTAACTGTATTTGGCAACACTCTAGTAGACATATATTGTGGCCAGTGAGTAGTTCCAATAGCAAATAATCCTTCATTTCTTTTACAAATCTTTTTCCATTTACGGTTGATTATGTTAATAGCAAAATCTGGAAGATTATATATGTTCATTGCATGTACGGTTGTTAATAAATTAACAATTATGTTACTAGGAGTGTCATCTAATCTATCTAAGTTAGCTGATATTATATCCCATTGAGCAGGGTATCTCACATACTCATTACGTGAACCCCAGTCATCTAAACTTACCATTATTTCTACTTCTTTGAAATTACTCCACAAATCAATAAATTTTTGATTTAATATAGTTCCATTTGTATGATATCGTACTACAATATTTTTACTCGCACCGGACTCTACTAACTTAGTGATTAATTTTTCATGGTCTTTGATTAATAAGGGTTCACCACCACCAAATATAATATGTCGAATATCTCCTATAAATTCATCTAATGAATTTTGAGTTTCAATTTTTTCAAACCAATCAAAACAATCAGTACTGGATATGCTATTAGCTTTATAATTCCAATCACCCTTTGCCACATCATTTTCTAAAATGATAGATAGCTTTTTAGCATCTTGCAACCATTTACTACTATCTCTAGGTCTACACATAACGCATTGTAAATTACAAGTATTACCCAATCGTAAATCAAGCGTTATTGGATTATATTTAACGGATCCATCAGTGTCGGTTGATTGTACTAAATTTTCTAAGAACTCTTTACCTAAATGTCTTTGCCATATATTGTTTTCTATGATTCTATGACTTTTAATTCCACTGGCTTCTTCTTTCCAACAGCTATTACATTGGGGAATCTTTTTGTTTTCTAAAAATGCTAATCTTGCTGCCTTAAACTGAGTACTATTCCATGCTTCAGCTGGTGTAATATTGTTAAGGTTTAACTCATATTCCGGAGTAGCAACACAGCATAATGGAACGCTACCGTCATTCCATGTTGCAAGATGTATCCAGGGTTGGATACAAAAATTCTCTTTATCAAACATTTATTAATTCTACCAATCTAACATCCACATCAGCTAGATTTTGATTTCTATGCTTATCCAATGATAGTGTATATTGTTTAAATTTTTCTAATTCTGCTTCATAATTAGATGATCTTGGCTGTTGTAACAAACCAATAACACCCTCTAAGCTATTCCCAGTCATCATGGGATGTGAATTCATATGACGACTTTTGTATTTTAGTAGATCATCTAACACTTGCTGACGCATATGATCAGGTAAAATGTTAATATTTAAATGATGTGGATGTACATTAATTAAGAAATCTATAAATATTTCTCTACTGTATTTAACACTCAATTCTTCAACCCATCGTAGAATTTCAACAAGATTGAAAATGTTATAAACTTGAACAGTAGGAGTAATACCTAAATGTACATTTGGCAATTGTGCAAGTGCTTCAATATTACTGCTTATCTGAGACCAATCACTAGGTGCTCTAATATACTCATTAACAAATCCTACACCATCCATACTAGCATTGATGCTAACATTATCAAATTGCTTAATCAATTCTAAAAAGTTTTTGTTTATATTTGTACAATTTGTATTAAAGAACAATAATATATCTTTTCTGCCCTGATCAATACAACTTTGCATAAATTTAAAATTGTTTTTAATTAGCGTTGGTTCTCCACCTGTCATATATACTTTTTTAAGTTTAGGGATCAAACTAATAACTTGATCCCACATTATGTCATGGTCAAACCAGGGTTGATCATCCATAATATTTACAGGAAATTTACCAAAAGTCTTACGCCAAACTTCGGCATACTCTTTGTCATTCTCTATAATTTGAGAGTGTTCTTTAAAAATTTGACTGCTATTCCATGGATTGCACATTCTACACTTAAGATTGCACAAATTACCTAATCGTAAATCTAAGTACACTGGCTCATCATACACAATACCATCATTGTCAATAGCCTGTTGAATACGGGAGTTTAGTTCTGTTTCACCTAATCTCCATTTCCATTCATTAATAGAGTGTTGTCTGTTGCTTGTTCTGCCATTTTCTTCTTGCATATAGCAGACATTGCAACCTTCTATTTTATCACCACTAATCATTGCTTTACGAATATTACGCATATCTTGTGAATTCCAAGAATCGTGTATGAAATCATCTTTACAAGTATAAAATGTTTTGTTGTCTGGTTTTTTTAATTTATTAAGAGTACCTTTAACCATACAGCAATACCGGATAGTTGTATCTGTATTAATCATTGTACTTACAAAGGGTACTGCACAAAAACTTTTATTATTCTTATCCATTACCATCCTTCTATTTTTCTAATAACATCCATTTCTTTCACTAACGGACCGAGATTATATTTATCGGCTCTATAGTGTCTCTTAAAGAACTTGCTTTGTCCTCCGTCAAAGTGGTGCATTGGTAGTCCAAGTTTATTATTCAATGCGGCTCCGAGCAATGCTGATTCACGATCAGGATCTCTATGTAAATGTTCTTCCCATAATACAGTATAGTTATCAAACCATTGAACATTAGCAGGATCCCACTCAGTAAGCATGGTCATATATGTACCAAGTCGTGCTCCATAGATAGCCCACTCTCCGTTCTCTACATCACGTCCGATGTTGTGCCAGATTGTTAAGTTATTTAAGTTACGGCTAGCAACAGTTTCTTTTAATGCATTAACCGTAGGTTTTGAACCACGGTCAAGCACCATTTTTACTCCTTCTCGGAATCCAGCTCGCCACGCTTGAAACGGAGTATAATTAGGATAAGTAGTAGAATAGCAGTCATACATTGCCCAGTATAAATTGTCTTTGCTGTCTAAACAGAAGTCAGCAATTCGTGAAACATCACCTTCAGTTTGATGCTCATGTGTTTTCATTTCACGCACATAAGTTTTTGTCCATGAACTCATTCCGCCATTGCCATAGCGTAGTCCATTAATATTGTTAATTGCTTTCCAACGATATTGTGCTATCTTATAATTAGGATCTTTGTCAGTAAAGTCTAATTGTAAGTTAAAAAAACTTTCGTCTGGCATATTATCGCCGTCAATTAAAATGAAACGTTCTGTATCACTTGCTTCACCGGCGGCTTTGTGTGCGGCATCAGAGCCTTTGATACTGTCCACTCGTTTAGCCCAGGGAACCATGTTTTTAATCTTTAGCCAAAATTCTTCTTTCTGTGGTTCATCATAACTGAGGTAGATACAGTCTAAGTCTGCTACATCAATAATATCTTCAGAGTTCATATGTTTTTAATTTCCATTTAGTTATGTTATCATAAGAACTATCTACTACTATACTTAAATCTTCACTAGCACAACACATACCTTCATTATCATGTACTAGTTTAGATACGATAGATCCAGCAATTTGCCCTGCTACCTTACCGTCTATTACTTTAATATCAGGACGTCCTTGAGCAAATGTACTAGCATCTATAACAACATAATTACCTTCAGGTTTCTCACATGTATAAAATAACACATTACCACGTTCATCATAGTATAATCTGAACTCGGGTTTAATGATGGGAGGTGCTTCCCAAATTACAAATTCTTCCATTAATAACTTTCTAATATTTTATCACTAAACGACTTAATATGATAGTGAAAAGGGTACTGTTGTGGATAAGTGTTTACTCTAATCATTTTAGGTAACACTTCATATACTAATGTTTTTGTCCAATCTTCACTAGGTATACCATTAACATATTGTTTCATGTGAATCATACTCATTTCATTAAAGTTAGGTAATGTAGTTTTATCTACACCTACAATGTGACAAGCTATCGCATATACCCAATCAGTTGATACTTCTTCATTTGGATTACATTTTAATATAGCTTTATACTCTTCCCAATGCTCAAATATATCTCTAACTACAGTATAAAACAGTTTAGCTGTTTCTGATTTTTTAAAATAAGTTATACTATTGTAAGTGTCGGGTAGCATGTTTTCATCAATGAACTTTCTATATACCCTACAATCAGAAAGTTCACCCTTAAAGTTTCTAATAGCTGTTGATACTACAACGTCATTTACACTTAATATATCCCACCAATGTTCAATATTACGTGGAATAATCATATCTGCTTCTAGTTTGATTGACTCATAGTATGGGCTTGCTTCATATACTTGCCAATCATTTGTATAACCACCTAGATTACCATACGGTAACATATCACTAGTAATTATAGTTACATTGGCATTGGGCATAGACTTTTTGATACTTAACTCTAATGCTTTAGCACATTTAGTATAACTGACTTTCTCAGTATCCTGTGCCATAATTACAAAACCTCTAGTCATGCTATTAGCTCCATAAAGTTTTCTTTATTCATAACATGAAAATCCATATCTTTAATTGTTATATATTCTTTGCGTATCTTACCACGTTGCCAGTTGTCATACATAACAGTATATTCTGTATTAAACTCACTATCATTATCTTTGTGTATGGTTGTGTTTTTTCCAACATGTACTAAGTTCCATGGTATAATATCACGTGAATTGTCACTATGTCCATTTGCTATACGTAATGCAAGCGTTAATCCGTAATCATTGCGATATACTCCTCCCACAAAACTGTGAATATCACAGTAATGGTCATAGTTCTTTTGTACCATTTCCAAACATTCAAATATTTGTTTAGCACGATTGGATTTTTTAAATGTAACTACTGTTGCCCATAATGTTTTAAAACTATATGAACTTAGTACTTCTTGCGCTACACCCGGTTGCATTAAGTAACTAGTAGTATCATGGCAACAAAAGTCATCATATAGATTAAACGTTCTTAAAAGTTTATCTGAGTTAACCATATAATCTGTATCTAATAGAATAGTTTCATCATATGGACTAAAGTTATATGCTTGATAACGTCCTTTATTGATCCAAATACTATGTTCACGTATGTTATTTTTATCAGCATTAGTGACTATAACTTTGTCAAAAGTATATAATTGTATTGATGGTAATGATTCTTCGTCCGTAACTAGAGTTACCGGAAGATTTAAGAAATGATTAATGCGTTTAGCAGTAGCAACTGCCATATCATAGTAATTGAACTTAGGGGAATTAAACGCAAATAATATTGCACCTTTATTCATCGTACAGTCTCAATCTCTTTCCATTCTTTATACCAATCAAGCATCACTTTATTGTATGTTTCTTTTAACACAGTTAGTAATTGCTCACGGTTAACTTGTACTGGGTTATTGAAGTTATCAATTAGTATTACAAAGTTATCATCTAACGCATTTAAAAATGCGATAAGTTCTGGGCTAGCTTTCCATAGTCCGCCCTGTTCGGCAATAATAAATTTGCCATCGTATTTGTCTTTTAGTTGCGCTTTTGCGCTATTGTGATTGAAGCGGGCTTTAGCCTCGCTGATTAAGGTTTTGGTATCCATTAAACACTCCTAGAAGTATTTAGATAGATACCAAGCTGTTGAAAAATTAACTACCTGTTACTGTGCCACCAACAGTTGGTGTTCCCCATGTATTAGCAATATATGTAACTTCAGGTGGACGTAGAGTTACAGTAGTAGCTGATCCAGTTGATACTGTTAAGCCATTTGGTATTTCATCCCAAACTGTGTAGATAGTAACTACATTACCCTTATCGCCATTAGATCCAACTGTTCCATTTGTTTTAACAAAGATATTGATGTTAGTTGATAAGTAACCAGAAGGTCCTGTGCTAGCTGTTTGATAGAATACATTTGCGTTAGCTGTAGTCCAATTATAATAACCACTATTAGTAGATATTGTTGGTGTAGATCCGCCACCGCCAACCTTAGTAACACCATTATAACTAGTTCCTGAAATAGTTGCTGCACCTGTTATTGGTGAACTTAATACAACTGTACCAACATTGCTTGCTAAGTTATTCAATAACAAATTAATACCAGTACCTGCAGGATGAGCGCATGTAATTGCTAATTGACCACCTGAGTTAAAGAAATAACGTGCGGCATCTCCATTAGCAAAACTAACTGTATGTGTAAATGTAATAGCATTTAACCAAGTAGAACCGTATGTTGCTGTATTTGAACTAGTTGCGCTTTGTGATACGGCATTCAATCTATTAGTGTAGATTGTTTGTAAGTTAGTAACAACATTAGCATTGTATGTAATTGTATTTCCAGATGCAGGTGCTGTTACACTAGTAATACTTGAACTTTGATGAGAGGCTGAGTTTGATGTTTTAGTAATTAAATTAGCCCATTTTACAGCAGTTACGGTATCGCCTACAGCTACATTTGCTTCAGCGGTTTGACCATAACCTGCACCAGCACTACCAGTAGACCATACTGTGTTTAATACATTAGCTGTACCGCCGGGGTTAGCACCTACTAAAGCGTTATAGTCTGAAGCTTGAATTGTTCCAAATTGTGCGTAACTCATTTTTTATCCTTTAATTGAAACAAATGCTTCTACTGTTCCAACACCTTCAGTAGTTTTATTAGCTAACGCACGACCAATTACATTAAATGATGTTGCTTCACCTTCAATTGCTGACCGAGCAATACCGTTACCCGCACTTACTAATCGATCACCTTTACAAACTTTACCAGTTACTTTAACTTGTACACGTCCACCAACAGCAACTGCAGGGTGAGTACTATCATCACCCGCACCAGCGTTCATTAGATAGGCCGCAGTATTTGATACTACGCCAAATACATCTTCACTTAATTCATGTACTACCGCAGTAATTTCAGCCTGACCGCCTAATTCAACTACCGTACCAGCATCATATGGGCTATCTGATTCAAACCGTTCTGCCAAGTCAGCATATGTAGCATTTAATCTTGCGTTGGCCGCTAATGTCCATATGTCATAAATTAGGCCGCCACCTGCAATTGCAGTTGTAGTAATCTTTGTAGGGGCAATGTTTCCTGTAAACTGTGATATTGAATTAGACCCTGTCAAATAGTCAAATACATTACCGTTGTTGTATGATCCTGATGGATTAAAGTTTGCACCGTTAGCGTAATAGTAATTGTCTGTTTTAATACCATTAACTGCATTAATGACACCGCCTGTTACTATAAATGCATTTGATGTTCCACCTGAACCACCTGACAATGTCCAAGTACCAGTGATTGCCCCAGTTGTTCCTGCAGCTCCGGTTGTTACATTTGCTGTGTTTACTGTTATAATATTGCCAGTTGTAATGAAAGCATTTGCAATAGTAGCATTAGCAGTAACAGTTGCTAGACGAACTGTAATTGTATCTCCATTAATGGCATTTTGAATATTTGCATTATTTGCTTGTAAGTTACCAGTTATAATTACTGAACCAAATGTTGTATTTCCTGATCCACCTGATTGTGCTAATGTTAACCATGCATTTGCATTAGTAGTATTATCTGCTGGACAAACTAATAATGTACTAGTGTTAGTATTAAACCACAACTGTCCCCTAATAGGGTTAGAAGGAGGAGAAGAATCTGCAAAGTTTTCTAGCTGATGGACAAAGTTAGTATCAAGTGACTGACCATATCCTGCATAGTTTCTGCCCGGTAGGCCCAATGCTGTACTTGTTGTATTGATAGTACCGTCAGCAATGGTAGTTAGTACTGTTCCATCACTTTTTACAATCGTATATGCCATATTAAATTACCCCAATATTCTGTTATTTATCTTAAATTGTCACTAAATTTGTCAGACTTTGAATTCTGACTGTATAATCTATTTGAATTTGTCTATTCAAACTCTTTTGAACTGGGTGAAAAATCACGTGAGTTAAAAGGCGTGTAAGCACATTTCCGTTACTGTCTGTACCGTAATTTGCTAATAGACCTAATTCATCAAAAATATATGCTGAATCGGTTTGTGTACTGTTATCAAATGCATTTTGTCCTGCAGGCTCGCCGTAATCTAACAAACATTGAACCAAAATGTCAGTATAAACACGACCGGTTGTATGAGAAACTGTCATTTTGTTACGTGTGGGATCTAAGTTGAAAACACTAGTATCGTCAACAATCTTAGCATATGTTTGATTATATAGAGCCGCATTTTGACCAGTAGTATTTGGGGGTAGATATGTGATTACACCTGTTTCATCTACGCTTGCACCACCGTTCCCAAATGCCATCTGATATATTTCCCCATACCCTCGACTACTAAGAGTATCAGCAATAGCTTCACTCATGTTTTCATAGTTGATAGCATTATGCTTATCTACTAAAACTTCTCCGCTATTAGGGTCATAAATCTTTAAAAACCCCTCTACTTTATATGATAGTGTTATTACTGACATTAGTTATCGCCCCGTTTTTGAACCAATACTTCTTTTGTATTTGGATCGGTTATTTTTACATGAGATGAAAAGTAAAACCCTCCATGTTCGTCAGGTTTAGGACCATATTCCTGTACAGGTTTAGTCTTATTTTCTTCTGTATTATTATTCATATATTTATTTATCATTTAAGATACGTCTGTATTTAAGAAAATTGCAGGATCTGTATCACTAATTTGTAGTGGATCTCCGTCCACTACATTATAAACATAGCTATTCCATGTTTGTGTATAGTCTGCCGAAGGTTGTAAATTATTGGACAATATTCCAAATACTTCAGAATATAGTGGAATATACGTCTGTACACCTGTTCCATTAGTTCCACGTTGCAATCCAGATAAAGTATTAGTGGTTAAATTAACTGTAGTAAATTTGATTTGTTCACCGTTAATATATACCAAATTGCCCTCAATGGTAGTAATTATTAAATTGTCCCCTGCTGTAATTACAGGAGTTGTAGGATTAGATATGGCCAATGTTGGCGCAATATCTTGTATTACAACAGTATAATTTGCAGGATCTATATAACTACTTGTTGTTTCATTATACACTATCACTTGAGAAATGATATTTTTATCAGCATTCAATCCAATATAATATAAACCGTCGATAGACGGACTAGGTGCCGTCGTATCTTGTACAATTGTGTCCGTTATTTTAGTAACATCTGAAACATAAATTGTTACATCAGTATCATATAACGGCGCAACTAACCATGTTCTAGTATTGGTATTTGCTCTGAATACAGAAGGAGTATTACTCTTATTAACATTTTGTAAATATACCTGTTGATTTGGAGTAGCACTTGGCATCATACTTGTAATAGTTATACTATCCGTAATTGGATCGATTGGCGCAAGAATACTTAAATTATTATTAGCATTTAAATACAATAAACTTGATGGTACACGATAACCATTAATTGTTACCCATAATCTATCAACATTATCTTGTTCCCAATCACTATCTACTGTAAATGTTTCATCTAACCAAATATATCCGCTACCGGTATATGATGATACTGAAATAACAGGATCAAGCAATGTGTCATCATAATACAAATCTAATACAGTAGTGCTTATAACATCAACGTAATATGTATTGTTGTTTAATTGTACTGATCCTAAAACTCCGGCAATCCTAACTTTAGGTATATTTTTAGCTGTTCCGTTGCCTAAACCTGTTCCTACATTTGCACAAGTAAATCCACTTCCAACTGTGTATGTTATTCCGATTGTGCCAGCAATCGTATTCCATTGTGTATTAGTAGTTGTTCCTAAACTAACAATCTTATAATGATTTCCTAAAACAAATGAGCCTACGGTTACTGTAGGCATTGTCAATCCATGTACAGTTGCAGTAGTAACTTGTACTGGGTTTGTTGCATTATTAACATAACTAATTGCAGATACAGTTGCACCTGTTAAATCATACTGTGTATTAAAATATTGACGATCGGTTAAATTATAACTAGTTACCGAAATAATATCACCGTTACTTGGTGCTGTTCCAAATACAATTGTGTCCGGTCCAAATGATATAGTATAGGTAGATGTATCTACTCGCAATCCGTTAATTACTACTACTGCATTTAATGGATTATCACCACCTACATAATTGTCTAATACAAATGTATCTGTTGTGCCGTCTCCTTCAAATAACTGTGTTTCAGGAATAGTATAACCATATTGAATTGGATATGTTTCTCCAAACACTGTGTAAGTTAAATAATCGGTTGTTTCATCATATTGTGCCGCAAAAATCATTTTTGCTGAAATACCATTATCTGCTATACCAAATGCATAATCATTAGCAATTGCTATTGCACCACCTACTGCATTACCTAATGTTAAAACTGATCCTCCTGGGGTCGTGCTGATAGTAAATTCATTTGAATCAACAATTGTTTTAATATAATATACTGTTTGAGGTGTAATATCATTACCAAACATAGTATCACTAAACACAATTGGTTCATTGACTGCCATGCCATTAGTAGTATTACATACAATAGTGTTTGTGCCACTATTAGTTTGTGTTACACGATTAGTATGTCCTAATATAAGTTTAGTACCATTATGATACACTATAGGATCCGACCATATTGCGCCACTACCGGTTTGTATAACAATATCCATTAATCCAGTGTCAGTGGTTAATTGGAATGCAGGACCTGCTACACCAAGTACAATACTATCAGATATAGTAATTTTCTTTGTTATAGTACTTATGGTTTTAACATAATAATGAGTTCCAGCAACAATATTACCAAACACATCACCTTCAAATATTATTTGATCATTTAGTGTGAGGTTACTAACATCATCACATAATATTGTATCAGTTATGCTTTCTGTCTCAGTTACTATAACATTAATAGGTTCTGTTCCTGGTCTAATTACACCAGAACCACTAGTTATAGTAGCAGAATAATTACAATTTAAATAAATCTCATTGAAGCCAGTTACATCATTATTTCTGATAGGATCAGTTTGTGAATTAGATTTTTCCAATTGATCACCGTTACCTACTTCGTATATGTATATGTTTACAGAATCGCCAGCTGGCAATATTGATGCCAATGTGATTGTTTTATTAATCCAATCAACCGTATATTCCGGTGTTATATTATCAATATTAGGTCCAATCAATAACGTACCCAAATTAGTAGTTCCATTTATTTGATATACTGCTATTTGCGCTGGAGTTTGAGCAAATCCATCAAAACTAAACGTTACTTGCGATCCTACAGGAGCAATTTCATAACTAACTACATTATAACCCACGTGTGCATATACATCAGCATCCCAATTAGTTCCAGGACGGGTGGTTACAATCATTGTTAAATTATCGGATACTACACCTGGAACCAATTCTTCTGGACCATAACCTGATGTAAATGCGTCACCTTGAACATCATATATTGTAGGATCTGTGATAAAGATATTACTACTAGTCCAAGTTGTACCATCGGTACTCTTAAGTATAATATTATTATTACCGGTTATTATAAATTCACCGTCATCATCATTCCAAATTACACTGTTTAGATTTTGATTAGTACCTGATATTCTTACATTCCAAGTGCTTCCATCCGTTGTTGCAATAAAACCTGTTTCACCTACAACAACAAATATTCCAAGACTACTTGAATATACTACATCTCTTAAATTAGCAGAACCGGTACTGATATCATTCCAGTTACTACCGTTAATACTTGTAAAGATTGTTCCGTTATTTCCCACCACAACAATAGTATTGTTACCACTAGATACACCGTATAATGTTTCTGCTGACGCAGATGGTGTTATGTTTGTCCAAGTTATTCCATCTAAACTCTTTAATATAACACTTTGCGATGCAGTAGGAATAACTGTATAATCAGGACCTGTACCTACAGCAATAAAGCCATTAAAATTGTTAATAGATATAGCAGATATTCCATATAATTCTACACTAGTAAAATTGTATCGCTGAACCCAGTCATATGCATTACTACTTGATACAATCACATCACCAACTGCAACGTATATCCCATTAAAATATGCAATACTATTTAAACTAGTATTTTGTATATTAACCGTACCAGTTGTTAATCCAGTAGTAGTCCAAACTATAGCATCATTACTTACAAAGATAGGAGTTGCTTGATTTTGACTAGTCATTACATATTTTGAATCAGCATATACAATGTCAGTTAATGCTAATGGTTGATTTGCTAATTTATTAGACAACCAAGTAATTCCATTAACACTACTAGTTATATCAGAATATGTTGGAGTATTTGCAGGTGCAAAATAATTTACACCATTCCATACTATTGAGGTAGTATTTAATTGTATAGGACTAAACGGAGTATCTTGCAAATCTGTATCTAAAGTAAATGCATCAGCTGGAGCAAATGCATTACCCAAATATGTGCTATTTGGATAGGTGATGCCATCAACTAATTGTGTTAAATCTACACCGGGCATATTGACAGTTGGTTGATAATAACCAATAATTCTATCTAATGCATTTAATTTTCTACTATCACTTTGTAATAATTCCCATTTACCAAATATAAACTCTGTATCGTTGTTGCTAATAATACATTCATAAACTCTGTTGTTATACTTAACAATACTTTGATTGAAGTAGAAAGGTTCTGGTAAGAATGCATAAGATCCTGCACTGTATGGGAAATTGATTCCAGTAACTGGAATTTGCAATAATGAATCACTATATACTTCACATTTAGATGCACTAATAACTTTTAAGTAATATTGTTGTACCGTTTCTGAAGGATTACCTGATACAATCACAGATTGAATATTACCAGTAGATCCAATTGTATTAACTGTCATAACCAAATTATTTGCAGGGGTTGTTCCACCTAATAAATTACCCAGTATAGTTATAGTATTGTTAATTGCATATCCTTCACCCGCATCAACAATTTCTACATTATATCCACCTAATTTCCATCCTATTGTAAATGTAGGAGGAATAGATGGATTTGGATATTGTGTCATAAAACAAGCGGTAGAAACATCTGTTGCTACATTTACACCTGTTAACTTAATAAACGGTTCACCGGTTAAGGTCATAGAACCGTTATCAGTTGATAAAGGTAGTACACTTCCTCCTAATGATTCTGTTATACTAAATGTTGTTGAACTGTTAACGGTTTTTATATAATATACTGTATTTAAAACTGTGCCGCCTATTGCAGAGCCTGTGAATTCTATAGGCATATTAACATAAAATCCTGTAGTATCATCACATGTTAGTAGATTAGTGCTAGATGACGTTCCTGTTACTTCAGTAGATACTGTTCCGTAATCTGATATGGTATAGGTAGTATTTGCAGTTAATGGACCATAATTAATATCAACTTCTATTGGCATATTAATATAAATGTTTGTCAATCCACCACTAGCACTTGTTATACCAAAATAATCACTTGATGCTAATGCACTTACAATATTACGTTGTATAAGATTACCGTTAGTACCTGATAATTCTATGTAAGGTGTGTCTTCTAAACTATTAGTTGGATAAAATGTAAACTGTTGTCCAGTTATTTGTCCTGGGCTTACTGGTAATCCAACATTACATGTCATATTACCTGTTGCAGTTGTTAATTGAACAGTACCTTTTTGATTTGTGCCAAGCATTGTCAAGGTAGATGTACCTGGATTAAATGGTCCACCATTAGTTACTATAGAAATAGTAAATTGAGTACTATTAACTATTTGACTAATATAATATGTTGTTCCGCTAACAATATTAGTTGCACCACTAGCTACAACAATATCAGTAAATATAATTGGATCATTGATAGAAAGTAATGCTGTATTTGTACATGTAATTAAATTACCGGTAGAAGCAGTTGCAGTTACATCTACTGTTATTGGATCAGCAGATGTTGACATAGTAAATGTTGTTGAATTTATTACAGTGGTAATGTAATATTCTTCATTTTCAATAACTCCACCAAATACATTACCTGTAAAGAATATTGGTAATCCGGTATAGAACCCATACGTTCCGCCTAAATTACTAGGATTTAATGGGATAGTTAATGTATTAATTGTGCTGGTAGTTGCAGTTGTATCTAATATGCCTGGATAGAAAAGTGTGACTACTGCTGTATTAGTAACTTCACCTACATAGCACGTTAATCCAGCAGACCCAACGGCTGTACCTGACATTACAACTTCTGATCCAGGTACTCCACTAGTAATAGTAGCTGATATTGTAAACTTATTTCCATCAACTAATGATTTAACATAGTATGTTGTGCCTACGGTAATGTTAGGGCTAACACCAGATATTGATCCAGAGAACTTGACTGGCATGCCAATATAAAAACCAATAGTAGGATTAGTTATTGCCGGGTCATCACTATTAATAATTGATGCACCACCATCTACTGCTGTAATGGTTAATTGGTTATTAATGGTACTAATAGCAGAGACATTTCTTGTTAAAGAACTCCATGTCAGCACTTCATCATTAGTAACACCTTCAATTTCAAAAGTAGCGCCTTGAGCACTTGCTAATATAGAATCAATTGGTGGATTATATCCAAATTCAGGTGGTGCAATAGTAATACTAGAACTAGATACTCTTTCGCTATTGTTATAAGTACCGGCATAGTAACTACCATAAAAAGCTCCACTTTGCCAATCAGTAACTTGTGATGTATAAGTTGTTCTATCAAAACGTAATGTAATTTGATTTTCTCTTATTGGAGTAGAAGTTGAAACACAACTTGCTCTAGCACTAACATTTAATGTGTTATTAGCCCCAGATCCTGTATTGTAAAATACTACTCTATCATTGTCATTAATTGCATCACTATAATTAGTATACAATGCTACAACAAATGTCGGTAACGTTTCCAATACGTTTACATAATAATATTGATTTATGTCTAACCCACCAACTGGTGTAGTATTGGCTCCCACTGTATATTTTATTAAATCACCTGTTTGTAAAAACGGTGAATATAACACAATGGTATTGGTCAATGTGCTTACTTCTGTTGAAGCAAAAGATATTGAGATTGATGAATCAATTATAATTTCTGGTAAAACCGCATAACCAGATCCGGGATTAATAACATCTATTCGTAATATTGAATCTAAATTCATTACTGCTTGAAATACAGCAGGTGTTCTTGGTTCTGGATATATACTTGTGTCAATATATGCAGTTACTCTAGGAGGTTCAATATAGCCTCTACCACCATTTAATAACAAAACAGCCGGCAAATTAATTGTAATAATTTCACCAGGAATGTGTACTGTGATTGGTGTGCCATTTACCCCTCTTGTCAACCCACTAAGTGTATTTGTTGCTCTATTTACACTTGAGTATCCTATTAATTCATCACCTATTAATATTGTTCCATTGATAGGGAAACCAAATGCATTATCTACCGCAAACTCACTAGTGTTTAAGGCAACATACGAAGCTAATACGGTAATTTGATAATCATTAACACCGGTAATGCTCAATCCATAATTGTTAAACCATTCAGTATATGGAGCTTTTTGCCAGATCGGATCTGTTGGTAAATATTGATTACTTGCACTAGGATTAGCATATACTAATTCAGGTGTGACAAATTGTTGTAAATCAGTATTATATTGTGCCGGCAAATCAAAATCAGTAATATTACCTTCATATACATCAATTCCGGTATATTTAAATAAGAACTCTTTAACAACCACGTGATATGGTTTTACTTCATTAATATAACCGGATAAGAAATCTTGATTATCTGATTGAAATACCTGTATTGGACGCAATTCACGAATAGTATGTGCTACATCAATAAATGATGTTTTATTTAACCATGGTAAATAATTTTGAGATTCAATAGCTTCACTTTGAATGAATTCAAATAATAAAATTAAACTTTTATTTCTATAAATTAATAAATCATTGGTGTAAATTTCTTCATTTAATGCTCTTACAATACTACGTGTTTCTTGTGAAGGATATGTATCATAGGGTGTAGTGTCAAAGAAATTATCACCAAACCCTAATCTAGCAGTTGCATAGTCCCATAAATTACTACTGAACTTGATAGTACCGTCTTGTAATCCAATACGATCCCATGTATCCAAATTAGTATAAACATAAGTTTCTGTTTTGCCATCACCGTTAGTAGTAACAGTAACAATCAATCCTGCAGTAGCATCAATAGTTGCCAAATCTGCATATACCGGAACTTGCAATGCAGACTTTGTATTGTCATCATAACCAGTTGCCCACCAATTAATATAAGTCCAATAATCAGTTGTATTATAGAATGGTATAATTGGGCCGGTCCAAGGATTGACACTATAATATGGGTTGTCTGGATCGGGGTTAGTATTGTATACAGGATCAGTTGAAAGATTAGTTTCGCCTTCTGTAAACAAGAATAACGATCTACGTGTTTCTGTTATAGGATACTGTGCTATAACTGCATTAGCATAAGTTAAATAATTTTTCAATGCCAAAAATCTGTTGACAAAGAAACTTTGTCTTGGACGTGCATATATACCATACTGTACTGGTTTTGGTAAATATGGGTCAGGAACTACTGCACCAGATTCGTCTACACCACACAAACTATCTAACATTCTATCATACAATGATTTCGGTAAATCAAGACTGTTTGTAGTAGGCAATCCCGGTAAGAAGTCATCAGGATAGTTAGTACGAATTAAATTATACAAACTATGTGAAACATCATCATTTGTGCCTGTACCAAAACCAATATGTAATACAGTATCGTTTGCATTAATATTGTTACCACAATTGTATAACGCAAAAATATCTTGTTCGATTGGTGCAAAGTAACTAATACCTGAATTAATCGGTGATGCAATATAAGATTGAATAATGCTATCAGCTAATGTTTTCCCTCGTTTAGTGAATATTATATTTGTGTTACGTACCCAATAGAAATATATTGGAGTTAATACGCCACTGGCATTTAATGTATATTCAATTGCATACGAATCAAAATCAAACACAGTGCCAGGGCCAGCATATGATATTGGAGGAACATCACTTGTTATCCAACTATATACAGTTACATCACTACCCGGGAATACTTGTCCCCACCACTTACTGTTATATACAACATCATTTTGATGATAGTTAACAAATTTAGTAGTGCTTGTGTTAAACCATAATTGACCAACCTGTGTTGCTCCCCAAACCATTGCACCTTTATTGGTGTTAGGAGAGTTGTATCCAGCTGGATCAACATTAGATACCACATCAATATTTTGTCTTACTGAACCTAATATTTTACCCTGTAACGGGTCAATATAATCTAAGTTATCTAATGTGTTATTAGTTATAGCACTATATAACTGAATACCTTGAAGCCTGCTAGTGTCAACAATTGCATTTGAATTTCTATATACACTCCAATCAGTTTCACCGGTAGTATTAATATAAGTTACAATTTGTCCTGCAATAGTATCTGGTTTGAAATCCGGTGTTCCAATAACAACATGTGAGTTATTAAACTCTATTGCATGTCCATACATTGGTTGACTACCATATGTTTCATTAATATCATTAACACTTTGTGCATATACAAAGTTACCACAATTTACTAATGATTCATTATAAACTGATAGGTAATCAAACATATATACTGCACCGGCATTATTATATGAATCTATCCATTGAGTTGCATTGTTATCAAATAAAGTGTCATTATCATAATCTTCATCATCCGTAGAATCAAATGTTGTTGCTTCATATCTAGTAGCAGTTGGTGCACTAACAACAAATGAATCAAATTCATTAAACTTAACTACATTACCAAATTGAGTTGTTCCTTGTACGTGAGGATCATTAATGACCTGTGTTTGAGTATAAGTATTAAATCCTAATTCTGCCCACGTAGCAGTCGCCAATACAGTTACATTTAGTTTATCATTAACTAATGCTAACGAACTATCTATTAAACTAATAATTAATTTACCAAAACTTGCGGCTGCATGAACATTAGTTATATTTGCTTGATTAATTGCATTGGCAACTAATGTTGCATTTCCTGCAGGCAATACTACCATATAACCATTAATTAATATAGTTCTATTAGTTGTTAAATTGCAATCGTTAATGCCAACAACCATGCCATATTTTCCACCACCATTAGTATAACGATAAACAGCACCCTCTTGATTTTGACTGTTCAATTCAAAAGGTGCACCTACTAATAATTCAGTAGCATACGTAGTGGTGTCTACACTTATACCAAACTGTACCCCAATTTTAGGTGTAGTTTCTGTAGTAAGGGTTTGAGATAATACAAAATTATTACCACTCACATTTATTATGTCACCTGCATTTAATGCACGATATACACGCAATGTTGAACCAATAACTGCATAATTATTATCAGTAATTATAGTGCCATTAACATTAATTAATAATGGAGTAGTTTGTACTGTACAGGTCATACTACCTGTATCAGATACTAAGTTAATTGGAGTTATTGAATCACGTGTGGCAGCAATTCTAAAAGTAGTACCTGTTGGTTTATCAAGTACATAATACACGGTATCGGCTGCAATTGCTCCTGCAGATAATAAGGTACCAGAAAATACAACAGGATCACCAACACTAAAACCCGCAGAACTAGTTACTGTAATTCTTTCTGTTGTTCCGTCTGTTGCTGTCGCAGTTTGTGTTACTGTCGTAGGTGTCCACGCTAATGTAAAAGATTGCGGGATAAGTGCAGTAGTTGTATATTGTGATTCAAAATTTTGAACTGTTCTATCAAACACATAAGTATAGCCCCAATTATCAACATTTATATTATAATCTTTATTTGGGGTTCCAATAACAACAGTATCACCGTAATAATCAGTTGAGATTGAATAACCAAAGTTATCACCTGCTGTGGTCAACCCTAATGCATCTCCGTCAATGATATAACTGGCTTGATATGTTCCTGTTACTTGTGATTTAAAATATGCATGTACGCTGTTGTTTACGGTATCAGAAATATATAACCAATTTTGGTCGCCGGATATTGCTAATGCACTACCCCAATTGGTGACCCCACCTGGTGCGGCTATATAATAAGGAGACCATGGCTCCGGCGGTATCGGATCAATGATAGCTGAACTTAGTGGAACTAATTGATTAATCAAAGTATTAGTAACTAATTGATATACGTATACTCGAGGAGTTCCAGTAGGTTGTGAAACTACAAATATATCATCAGTATATGTAATTGTTGTACCAAATGATGCAGTACCTGTAATAGTTTG
>Ga0222713_10000674_pt1 | contig 38483 bp, 49 predicted proteins | sample C33_649DmetaG_FD_165061 | JGI IMG/M metagenome (GOLD analysis project Ga0222713, IMG submission 165061) | Estuarine water microbial communities from San Francisco Bay, California, United States - C33_649D | ecosystem: Environmental > Aquatic > Marine > Unclassified | place: USA: California... | reverse complement strand
CATCCCCCTTGGGGACGGCTGCATCGCAATCGATACGGACTCCATCATTGACTTTGCTGTCAAGAACACCGGAACGCCTGCGGAGCGTCTTGGGTTCGAGCGTTTCAGCGTCATTGTCGATGGTCAAACAACGTCAATGAATAACAAAAACCAGCTGAAAAAAATTATTCAAACGATTCGCTCCGGCAGTCGATGCCGAGCATTTCTCAACGGTGGCAAGGGAGTGACTATCAACTTCGATATCGACTAAATAACAAACGGGGGCCGCGCATCCTTCACGCGGGACAACAACAACAACACAACAATGAAAACGCTCGAAATCAAAAAGACCGCCACCGGACAGTTCAAGTATCGCATTGTCGATTCTTTCTCTGGAGAAATCGTCCCACCTCAATATGGCAGTTGCGAGGCTAAATCGACAGTTGAGGACGCTCGCTCACGGTTCTCGTTCGATTCCGTTATGGACATGACCGAATGCACGGTCGATGTGCTTGGAAGGGATGGCAAAACGGCAACGATCACAATGACCAAAGACTGCTTCGACAAATCCAACACCGCTCCTCATAGTGGATATTCCGCCGATCAATTCATTGGTCGGATCGTAGCGATCGCTGGCGAGGAAGTCCGCGACGAATGCCCATTCTGAGAAATCAACCGGGGGCCGCGCATCCGACAACGCGGGACAACACAACATACACTACATCATCATGCAAGACATCCTCACCATCGCAACCCGCAACGATGCCGTCATCCTGACGGATCGGGACGGAGACATCGCCATCCTGAAGCGGCATTATGATGCCGATGGCATCGCCCAACCACGGCACAAGCCGGATCCGGCAGACTACCTGCCAGTCTCGACCTGGCTGGCGATGACCGCAGATCAGGCGGATGCCAAGGTCTGCTGATTCACGCACCATTACAACACAACACACACAACACCATGACAACCAAACCAAAAAACCTGTACGCCTTCACCTTCGTTGGTGGAGGCTACAACCAGGTGTATGCCCACTCCAAACGCGAGGCAATTAACCAGGCCAAGCAAGATTTCAACTCGTCTACACTGACCGTGGATGAGTCGTCGTTTCGACGCATTCCAGCTAAGGAAGTTCACTCCTACTATAGGGAGATCAGCAGACTTTTCGACTGATGACAACAACACCACCTCCCCCCGGCCATCCCGAAGCAGTCACCCAAGGTTGCACTTGCAACCCCGAACTCAACAATCATGGCAAAGGCTTTTCGGGTATCAAAGGTGTGTATGGCATCGGCAAGGAATGCCCACTCCACTCCAGGCCGAGAGGCACGGAATGCACCTGCAACCCAGAATGCACTCCTCACCACCTGGGAGCGCACAGGAGCATCAGTTGCCCGCTCCATTGGGAGGAGAGGCTGGACTACGAACGATCCAAGGAGAGATGCCAATGAACTACATCTCCGTCTGTAGTGGCATTGAAGCCGCAACCACAGCTTGGCACCATCTCAACTGGAAGCCATTGGCTTTCTCCGAGATCGAAGCTTTTCCGTCCGCAGTGCTTGCCCATCACTGGCCGGATGTCCCAAACCTGGGCGATATGACCAAGCATCATGAATGGATTTTCAGAGACACAGTTAACCTTTTGGTCGGAGGAACCCCCTGCCAGTCCTTCTCCGTCGCAGGACTCCGCAAAGGACTCACCGACCCCGTGGAGGACTCATGCTTACCTACCTTGAGATCGCTCAACGTCTCCGGCCTCGATGGATTGTCTGGGAAAACGTCCCCGGTGTCCTGTCATCCAACGGAGGACGGGATTTTGGTGCCTTCCTCGGAGCGTTGGGGGAGTTGGGGTATGGGTGGTCCTACCGGGTGCTGGACGCTCAATGGTTCGGAGTCCCCCAGCGTCGTCGTCGAGTCTTCGTTGTCGGATGTCTTGGAGACGCAAACACTGCCGCAAAGGTTCTTTTTGAGTCCGAAAGCGTGTGCCGGGATTCTCCGTCGAGCAGAAAAACGCGGCAAGACACTACCAAAGAAGCTGCGCGTTGCACTGCAAGCGGGAAGCTCACGTTCCCTTGCTTGATGGCAAATGCTGGGTCTAAACTGTGGCTGGGTAATCAGGAAGCACTAACAGAAGATTTCCATATTCTGGAACCCATACCTCATCAAGAATACTCTCATGCTATAGCCTATGCGGAGAATTTTGATTCTATCCGAGAGGTTCAAGTTGCTCCAGCTATGACCACTTCAGCATATAGTCCCATCCAAAACGCAGGAGGCTTGGCACTAGCCTTCCCGTCAACGCTGAGTGGAACGCAGTGTGCTACTGCCGAAAATATATGCCCATCGCTTACGGCTAAAAACGCCATGGCAGTAGCCCAGAAAGCTGATGCGGTTCGTCGCCTAACCCCAACAGAGTGCGAGCGACTGCAAGGATTCCCCGACGACTACACCCTCATTCCCTGGCGAAACAAACCCGCCGATCAATGCCCTGACGGTCCGAGATACAAGGCACTGGGCAACTCGATGGCCGTTCCTGTCATGCGCTGGATCGGTGAACGCATCCACAAAATCTAACCCACAACCCAACCCAACACCAACATGAAACTCACCGAAGCTCAAGCCAACGAAATTGCCGCCCGCATCGACTCCGCATTTGGAAGCCGCGACATCATCACGATGAACACGTCGAGCATGATCGGCCAAAGCAATTTCTATGGCGACGAGTCCAAGCCTCAATTCACGCGCAACTGTGTAATGGCTTGCATTAAGCTCGCCATCGACAACTGGTACCAACCCGAAAACGAAACCGATGAGGAGTGGGCTGAGGAGGTTGCCACCGACATCATCAACGACATCCTGTAACCACCCAACACAACACCAACATGAACAGAGACGAACCGCCAGAATACTCAGAAGCGCCAGAATGGTGGCTCCTGCTTGAAGAAGCCCTCAATGAACCCCTGATGCCGCCGACCGTTGAGGTGGCAGTCCGACAGGCGATGGAGGACTGGAACGCGCAACAATTTGCCAGCCCAGACCCCTTCCCAGACTTCGGAGACACGTCCCCGCCCTGGTGGAAGTCGGACGAATAATTGGGCAAACATAGCGCCACCGGGAAACTGGTGGCGCTTTTTTATGCCCTCGAACCGCCCCCGACACGCCAGGGGTTGCCCAAAACTGGGCGCCCAATTTGCCCAGAACGAAAAATTTCACTGCGCGTTTTGTCGGCCCTCCTAAACGAAACCTTTCGTTTTCTCAGTTTTGAGAGGCGTTCTGGGCAGGTTTTTGGGCAAATTGGGCAACAATTGGGCAAAAAGTTGGGCACCGAGTTTGTTGATTTCCAACACTTTACGAGAAATTGGGCAAATTGGGCAACTTTTCGGGGTAGAGACATATAGATCCCCCGATTTTCCGTTGCGTCCAAAAAAACGGACCTCGCTATGGGTCTATATTTTTTTGCCCAATTTGCCCAGAAATCTTTCATATATATATATCTACTTTCATAAAGTATTATAATATAAGGAGTTGCAGAAGTGGGGTTGGCAGAAAAAGTTGCCCAATAGTTGCCCAATAGTTGCCCAATTTCCCCCCTCTTTTTCTATAACTCATTGAAAATCAACGAGAAAAGTTGCCCAATTTATCGACGCTTCTTGTTAGACCGCTGTTTTCCATGAAAGCCCTTGACTTCACCCTCCTGCCGCCCCATTTTCACGGAATGGCAGACCTGTCACAACCAGACCCAGCGAAACCCCTCCGCGATGCACAGCATGAGCTGTTCGCGCAGGCTCGGTCGCAGGGCATGAACCAAGCCGACGCTTACATCGCCGCCGGCTATTCGCCTCATGGTGGCAATGCGTCTCGTTTGGCGCGGACAGAGAGCATCGCCGCCCGCGTCACGTGGCTGCAAACACAAGCCGCACATGAGGCAGTCCTCACCACTGCCGAAAAGAGACGCATCTGCCGGGAGATCGCACTGAGTGGCGAGAACCGTGACCGACTAGCCGCCATTAAGGTTGATAACGACCTCGGTGGCGACGGTGCCGAAGCAAACAGAGGAGCGCCAGTCATCGTGGTTCGCATCGGCGGAGACAGTGACGCAGAGGAAGCCTGATGCCCCCGCAATTGGACAGAAACACACCAAAAACGCGTTGTAGCCGTGAGTCACATTGAGATCCACATCCAGCCCCGCGACGCGTTTTTGCCCTATCTGAAGCGTCAAAAGCGGTTTGCCTGCCTTGTCTGTCATCGTCGTGCCGGCAAAACGTATTCGTGTTTGCAAGACATTCTCGCCCGAGCATTGACTCACCGGCGATCTGGCCCGCCGTTACGCTACGGTTACATTGCGCCGACCAGGGATCAGGCCAAGGATATCGCCTGGAGCTACCTGCAAAAGTTCACCTCCGCGATCCCTGGCACAAAGGTCAACCAGCAGGAACTCTCCTTGGTGCTGCCGAACGAAGCGCAAATCCGACTTTACTCTGGCGACTCCTACGACCGAATGCGCGGTCTGTATTTCGACGGAGTAGTCATTGACGAGCCTGCCGATATCGATGGCAGCGCATGGCCGATGGTCATTCGTCCGTGCTTGTCTGACTACCAGGGGTGGGCGACGTTCATTGGCACACCGAAGGGCAAGAATGCGTTTTATTCTCGTTACACCGAGGCGCTCGAGAACGCGGACGAGTGGTTTTCCCTGCTCCTGCGGGCCAGCGAATCGGGCATCATTCCCGCCGATGAACTGGCGTCCCTGCGTGCAGGCATGCCGGAACATGCGTTCAAGCAGGAATACGAGTGCGACTTCAGTGTTGCGATCCCTGGCGCCATTTACGCTGCCGCCATTGAGAAGGCTCGACAGGAGGGGCGCATCGGGAGAGTGCCGCTCGCTGACGTGCCGGTCCACACAAGCTGGGACTTGGGGTCACCGGCGAACACCTCAGTTTGGTATTGGCAAGTGGTTGGCCGGGAAATCCGCGTCATCGACTGCGACGTGGGTGACCTCGGCGCAAACACCCTTAACGAGAGGGTGGCGCACATGCAGCGGAAGGGCTACCCGTATGGGTTACACTTCCTGCCGCACGACGCCGGGCGCCGGGAATACACGGGCAAGACCTTTGCCGACGAACTGTCTGCCACTGGCATCGGTCAGGTGCGTGTTCTGCCGGTAACGACCGACGTCTGGCTGGGCATCAATGCGCTCATTGGCATGTTCCCCACGCTCGTCTTCCGAACACCCGAAACCGAGATCGGCGTCGATGCCCTCGGCTCCTACCACACAAAGGAGGTCGATCGCGGCAAGCGCATCGCCAGTACTCCCGTGCATGACTTTTCTTCTCATACTGCCGACGCGCTGCGCTACATGGCCGAAGCTATTCACGCCGGCTTGGTTAAAGCGCCTGGGGTGACGGGCCGAGTCGAAACACCCAGGCGCCGAGGGGCGCTTCAACGCGGAGGATTTGTCGGATAACATGAACCCATGCATCATTGCCCTCGACAAGCTGGAGGAACTCGGTGAAGACCCCGACGAGCGCCTTGCCTGGAACTTGGCCAACGGTTACATCTACAGCAGCCCCACTGCCTTCGCCATGGCGCATCTCTACGACGTCATGGGCGAATCGGTCCTCTGGGTTGAGATCGTCGCCGGCGACATGCAAGAGGCTTTTTCTCACGCCCCAACCGCAAAAAGGGTTTGCTATCTGCGAAAAGGGTGTCTAAAGTCACGCGATTTCGACTCTTTATGGAAACACCTGAAAATCCTCCAACCTTTGGGGTCCATCGACCCGCAGCATTAGGCGGTCGTCCGCCGCTCAATGGCGGATCGCCCAAGAAGCCCAAGGCGCCTCCTCCTACAATGGCTCCGCCACAAGCTGATCCCATGGCGGGTGCAGAGCAGGCGACTACCGGCGCTGCTAGGCGCAAGGGACTTCGGCAGTCCATCATTTCTCAGATGGCGGGCGAACAGAACCAGCAGACCCTCGGCGCTCCGACTGCGCTGGGACGAATGGGGAAGCAATAACATGATCTCACAACCTGACGTCGAGCAGCTTGTCAAGCGATACAAGGCGCTGAAGGAATACCGGGAAACCGCGTATGACCCGCAGTGGCAGGACATTGCTGACTACATCATGCCGCGAAAGGGAGGGATCAATAGAAAGCAATACAACGTCCAGAACGCCGGCGAGCAGAACATCTTCGACACGACCGCAGAACAGGCGATCACCGTTGCCGCTGCCGGCTTGACGTCTTGGACCACTCCAGCGTATGAGCCGTGGTTTAAGTTCTCACCGATCCGCCAGCTTCGTGGTCGCGACCCGGTCGAGCGTTGGATGACTGAATGCACGCAACTGGTGCAGGAATACCTGTCGAACAGCAATTTCTACACCGAGGTACACGAAGACAACATCGTTCACCTGACGTTCTGCACGTCAGCGATGTTCAGCCAAGTGAAGGACAACCAACTTGTTTTCAACTCACTCCGCGTTGGCTCGTATGTCATCGACGAGAATTACCTCGGCCAAGTTGACACGCTCATGCGCGAGGTCGAACTCACTGCCCGTGGTGCAGTTGACCAGTTCGGCCTGGAGAACGTATCCGAGAAGGTGCGTGAAGCTTACAACGCTGGCGGCAAGATGCTCGACGCGCCGTTCAAGTTCCTGCATGCCGTGTACCCTCGGATCAACCCAGCGGCAGGACGAGCCGTTGCGCAGAAGAAGCCGTTCGCGTCTGTCTACGTCGAGATCGAGTCGAATCACGTCTGCCAGGAGGGTGGGTTTGACTCGTTCCCGTTCCACGTTGGGCGATACGAGAAGTGCGATTTCCTGGAAGTCCGCAGCCCATACGGCTACGGGCCAGGGTTCAAGATGCTGCCGGAAGCGCGGCAGTTGAACTTCCTTCAGAAGATGCTCGACGTCGCCGCAGAGAAGCAGACCTTCCCTCCGTTAATGGTGCCAGACAGTTTTGAGGGCGAACTGGTGACGTCTGCTCGCGGCGTGAACTATTACCCGCCGGGCATGAACGATGACCGCATCTACCCCCTCAACACGACGCTCGACATCAAGGCGAGCATGGAACGAGCAAACATTCGTCAGCAGGTTGTCGGACAGAAGACGCACCTCGACATGTGGCAGATGATGGCAAACATCGAGGGCATTCGCACGGCCACCGAGATTCAGCAGCGTGCCGCCGAGAAGATCGACACGATCACCCCGGCATACACCCGGCTGACCAGCGAGAAGATCGGCCCGCTGATGGTCCGAGTCTTTGAACAGTGTGCCGAGAATGCGATGCTGCCCGCGCCACCCGAGGAAGCTATCGTCCGCCTGTCCGAGTCGATGCTGCAGGTGCCAAACCCCACGATCCAATACACCTCCAGGCTTGCCCTTGCCATTGCAGCCGTCCGAACGGTTGGCATGGATCGCATGCTTGAGCGGGTGGGCGCCATTGCCCAGCTTCGTCCAGACGTGCTGGATAGCATCAACTTTGACTATTGGATCAACGAAACGTCACGCAACTCAGGCGCCCCGCCCGAGTTCCTCCTGCCGCCCGAGCAGGTGGAAGCGATGCGTCAGGCGAGGGCAGAACAACAACAACAGCAGGCGCAACTCCAAAGCGCGGAGATGGCGGCAAACGCAGCCGCAAAGGCCGCGCCCCTGCTTGGACAGTAAACACGCATGAGAACTGAATTTTCCGACCTCCTTCGCCCGAATACCCCAGAGGAACGGGCGAGACTCAGTGGCGCCATCATTCGACTTGCGGCGTCCGAAGACTTCCAGATTCTGGTGCGTCACTGGAATCATCTGGCGCCTGTCTTCGGTGCCGTTTTCGCTGCCGACTCGGTTGAGCGTGCGGCGGCAAGGGACGGTGCGAGGGCGCATCTGCGCGAGATTTTCGGCACCCTGCTCACGCAGAGCGCCTTTGAGAAACCCAAACGAACAAGAAAACAGAAGACCAATGAAGGACAACCCACCCCCACCTAAACGGGGTCGGCCCAGGAAAGAGGTCACCATGGAGGACGCGCCATCAAGAGAGACGGTGCGACTCCATCTCACTCCGACTGCCGACCCAGAACCCGTAGCCGACCCAGCGTTTGGCGATAAAACTCCGGCGGTCATTGAGTGGCGCCGGCGAAACTGGACAGAATCAAAATTTAGTCAGGTCTATCCCGCTTGGCGAAAACTCCCCATCTAACATGAGCGATACTACCACCACCACGACAGAGGCGGCACCGGAAGCGGTTGTCACCCAAACCACGGCAAGTACCCCAACCGTCAGCACGACCGACCTTTCGGGGTTCGGCGCATTCCTTGACGCAGACGGAACCAAGTTCAAGGAGGGCTGGACTGCCGGCCTTCCTGATCACCTCAAGCCGTTCGAGAAGACCCTCTCCAAGTTCCCGAGTCCCATCGACTTGCTTGGCAGCTACGGCAACTTGGAGAAGAAAATCTCGGCAAAGACCCCGACATTCCCTGGTGCAGAGGCGACCGACGAACAGCGTGCGGAATGGCGCAAACTGGTTGGAGCGCCCAACACACCCGAGGAATACGGCCTGAAACCGTCCGAAGGCAGCGAGGGGACGTGGAACGCCGACCTTGCCCAGACTGCTGCCACGGTCGCCCACAAATACGGCATCCCGGCGGAGGCGCTCGGTGAACTGGTCGAAGCCTACAACGGCAGCATGAAGGCTGCTGTTGAGTCTGCCGAAACCGCTTCGGCTGGCGAGGCTGAGCGAGTGATGGCGGAACTCTCCAAGGAGTGGGGCGCTGAAGCCAGCAAGAACGCCGCCCGAGTCCAACGGGGCGCGAAGGCGCTCGGGCTGGACCTCGACAACCCAAAATACGGGAACGACCCAGACCTTGCCAAAGCGATCCTTCGCTTCGACCAAATGACCAATGAGGACGGCGGTCTAATTGGTGAGGGTGAGAAGGCCGGGTATCACCAGCGCATGGAGCAGATCGACACAAAGCTGCGGTCGCTCCAACCAGGATCGCCCGAGGCTCAAACTCTTGTCGCTGAGAAGCGCCGACTGTGGGAGGCTACCCGATAACTAAACCCCGTGGCGCACGTTAAGCCCTCCAGGTTTATCGTGCGCCACTTGCTTTCTATGTATCGTATCCGATTTTCTCGCGTAAATTACTACCCGCAAAAGCGCGTGTGGTTTGGCTGGAAGGACTTTATCGATGAACAAGGAAACAGAGTTCGCTTTTCCAACATGGAGCAGGCAAGACAAGCTATTCGTCTGGCCGGAAGTGGGGACGTTGACCCCTTCAATTTCCCTGCCGGACGTGGTGCCGGATGACAAAAGGCCACCACATGTGATACCAGAACCCAGCAGGGCCATGCTTTTCCTTGTCGCCATCATCTTCATTCTTCTGACCCGGCGCTGATTATTATTGCCGCTCGGGATACTTTTCCGCTTGCAAAGAGTAACTTTGCGTGCCTAAATGCGTCACCGCCCGTAAGGACAACGGTGACCCCTTGCAGAATTGGCCCGTGACACGGATAACCGAGGAGCGAGATAAAACTCAAGCCACCGGCAACGACGCCGAAGGCACCCTCAAACTCAAATCCAAATCACCATGTCTCTCACCATTCCTCAATTCTATCCTGACCAGTTCGACTCGGCCTGGAAGCAGGAACTCCAGCAGTCGGACTCCCGACTTCTCAACGCCGTGACCCGTGCCGATTTCACCGGCAAGCGCAAGGCGTTCAACCTCATCACCGCCCGTGAAGCTGAACTCGTTTCCGTCCGCAAGGGAGATACCCCTGACGGCGAATTCGACGGCAACAAGTACTGGCTCACGCAGCGCCCCTACCAGAAGGTCACCACGTTCGACGAGTTCGACGACGCCTTCCTGGGCCAGATCATCCTGCCGACGAGCGAAGAGTTCGGCGCCCACCGTGCCGCGTTCAACCGCACGATGGACGACGTGATCATCGCCGCTTTCGACGAAACCCGTTACATCGGTGAAGATGGCACGACCAGTGACGCGTTCCCTGGCGGTCAGAGCATTGCGGTCGACTACGTTGAGTCCGGTTCCGCCGCCAACAGTGGTTTGACGATCGCCAAGCTGCGTGCCGTCAAGAAGACGATGGACGAGGCTGAAGTGCCGGATGGCGACCGCTTCATCGCGGTTACCGCCCAGGAGGTCCAAGACCTGCTGAAGACCACTGAGGTCACCAGCAGTGACTTCAACACTGTCCGCGCTCTTGCTAGCGGTCAGGTTGATAGCTTCCTCGGCCTCAAGTTCATCCGCACCGAGCGCCTCCCGATCAACTCCGGCACCGACATCACCTCGGTTTTCGCTTGGCACAAGTCGGGAGTGAAGTTCGCGATGAACGGCATCAAGGCTTACATGGACATCCTGCCGACCCGCACCCATGCCCTCCAGCTTCGCACGACCGCCATGTTCGGCGCCGTCCGTTGCCAGAACGAGTATGTGGTTCGCGTCTACTGTGACCGCAGCCCCGCCTAACCTTAACCGGGGCGGGGGATAACCCCCCGCCCCACAACTAACCCCTCACCTTCAAAGATTATGGCTTCCGTTTACACTACCTTCGCCCAATCCCAGGTTGATGCCGCTCTCAACGGCGCTGACCGCCCCACCCAGAACAGCAATGGGGGCAACCTCCATTGCCTCAACGTCAGCAAGACCAGCTACACCGCTGCCACTGCTGACCCCCTGTATCTGTGCAAGCTCCCCGCTGGCGCACGCGTCATCCCGCAGCTTTGCTCGGTTGACCACGGCGATCCCGGCGATGCCTGCACCGGCACCGTTGGCTACATCTACGACGACGGCACGGGTGACGCTGATGGTTACGCGACCGCCCTTGCCCTCGGTGGCTCGGCTGGTTCGGAACCGTTCAGCAGCACCGCTGGTGCCGCCGCCCTCACCCCGGTGACACTGACCGACGATGCTTGGGTCTACGTGACCTGGGGTACCGTGACTGCTGGCGCCTCGCATTCGCAGACGTGGAACATCGTCTACACCCTGGCCTAAGCCTAAAACCCAGCCGGGTGGGTCATTCCCACCCGGCTACCTTTTCCCATGGCGACCAAGACGGACATTGCAAATCTGGCGATCACGCATCTCGGTGGGCGACCGCTGAAGAACATTGACTCCGACCAGACCCCGCAAGCCGTTGTCGCCCTTCAGTGGTTTTCCACTGCCGCCCAAGAGGCACTTAAATCTCACCCATGGAACTTCGCCATTGAGCGGACACGCTCCGAGGTTTCCTTCACCGCCCTGACCGGGTCTGCCATCACCGACAACGGCAGCGGCGTGTTTCGCGTTACATCGACCAGCCACGGTCTTGAAACGGGCGACCGCATTCTGCTGCGTGACGTTGAAGGGGCAACCTCGGCAAACGGCAACTGGTATGTCACAAAGGTGAGTGCCAACGCCTTCGACCTCGATGACTCCGAGTATGCTTCCGGCTACACGTCCGCGACCGGAGAGTTTGCCAAAGTTCCTAAGTTCGACTGGGATTTCCAACACGAACTGCCGGACTGCTGCCTGCGCGTGTTGAAGATTAACGGCGACGGTGGCGGGCTTAAGGATGACAGTGATGACTTCTCCATCGAAAAGGGGTTCATACTTTGCAACAGTGAAGAAGTGAACATCACTTACATCGACGACATGAGCGCCGACCCCGAGGATTGGCCGGCAGACTTTGTGAACGCCTTCTCTTTCCTGCTTGCCTCCTACATGGCGCAGAACCTAGCCGGACCCTCTGGGCAGGCCGGTGGCTTGCGGCAGTCCTACGAGGGCATGCTGGCGCCCATGGCCAAGACACGGGACGCCAGGGAGGGCAAAAAGCCACGCACGCTACCTTTCCCTGATTCACAGTTGCTTCAGTCTCGTTCTGGTGTTATTCAAACAGCATGAGCGGAATTCACACTCTCAGCGCCAGTTTTAACGGCGGACTTCTGACCCCCAAGATGGGTGGCCGGTTTGACCTCGACAAGCTCAAGAACGGGTGCGTCGAATTGAAGAACATGCTTGTCTCGCCCTATGGCGGGGTCTTCAAACGCCCTGGCACGCAGTTTGTTCAGCGTAACAACTTGGACTCAGCGGAGTCGCGCCTTGTCTCCATCCGAGCCACTGGTCTTGATACGGACGCCCAAACGGACACGGTCACGGAGTCGGTCTTGCTGGAACTCAACGGACTGGAAATGCTTCCCCTTGATGACCAGTTGGTCGGTGTTCTGGACTATTGGGCGGCAAGCACCACATATAAAGTTGGTGACATCGTTGGTGTTGACGACCCTGGTGACTCCGAGAGTGATCTCTACTATTGCATCGAGGACCACACAAGCACGGCGTCTTTCGACAGTTCCAAGTGGTATTTGTTTGGTGTTGAACCATACAGTGCAGGTGTTCCGGCTACTGGTTCGTCGCAGCAGCTCAAGATTCCGATTCCCGAGTGGACGACCTATGATTTCGGCAAGGTCAAATACATTCAGATCAATGACATCACCTTCTTTGTTCATCCCGATTTTCCGCCACAACGGTTGATTGTGCGCGATGGTCAGCTTGATTCGGTTGGCAGTACCCGCCGTTTCAAATACCGATTTGAACCCGTTCCCTTCGACTTCGCCCCGGCGCTTGACCTCAATGAAACATTGGTCAACCTCCAAATCCAATACGACTATGAGGATTGGGCAACCTCGACAAGCTATGACGTTGGCGACCGCGTGATCGGCACTGACGGCCTACTCTACACCTGCTACTCAGCCCACACGTCTGGAGCCACGACGGCACCCGTCACTGGCGGCAGCTACCTGACCGTGTGGAACTCAGGCACATCAAGCGAGGACATTGACGCTTGGGCTACGGCAACCTCCTATACCGCCGGTGACTTTGTGAAGCGCGGCAAGGTCATCTACGAGTGCATCGCCAATCATACCTCAACAACGCCGACCTCCAATGTTTACGGCTGGCAGGGAGGCAACCGGCCAGGGTCTTCTCAGTTGTGGGCGAAGTTTTGGCGGGTTTCGAGCGGCGACTTCGACTTGGTTGACGTCAACTTCAAATTGGTTGCAACAGACGACACCTTTGCCTCGACCGATGTTGGCGACATCTGGCGCTTCCAGTTTGGCGTCGAGAAATACTTCCGCGACCTGATCCTCAGTGGCACCGGTGACGTTGGACCAACTGAGGCGATCCTCATTCAAGGCACGTTCACCGTTTCCACGAACTGGAACTCCGGCGCCGCAGTCATCTCTACCCTTGTGCTTGAAGAATCCGCAGACGGGGTTCTGTGGCGAGAATTGCGCCGGTGGGAAATTTTAGACGGCAATGAAGGCAACGTGTCCTATACTGGTGACGGTGGCAGCGTTGGAACCTATTATCGATTGAGTGGGAACATCACCAGTGGCGGGAGCGCCAGCAAGCGCATCCGCCTGGAGCCAGCAACAGCTATTCTGACGTTCCCTTACAAGATCACGGAATACACGGACGAAAAGAACGTCAAGGGTGATCTCATTGTTCCCGGCAACCAACTGCCGCCCGTCAACGTCATCGGCGTGGCGACCAACGCCTTTCGCAAGCCCGCCTTTTCTGCCGAACAGGGTTACCCCTCGGCGATTGCGTTCCACGATTTCCGCTTGTGGTTTGGTGGCACCCGTGGTCAACCGGCAAGAATCTGGGCAAGCCAGACCGACGACTTCTACAACTTCCTGACCGGGACGCTTGACACCGACGCGATGGACATCACTCTCGGCGCGACCAAGCGAAACGAGATCAAGTGGCTCCAGTCCTTCAACCGGGTTCTGGTTGTCGGAACCAACCTCCAGGAGTGGACGATTGATGGTGGCGACGAGGAAACCGTCATCAAACCATCGACCTTCCGCGCACGTCTGCGGACCAACTACGGCAGCGGCGACGTCGCCCCCATCGTCATCGAGGAGGCGCTGCTCTGGACTCCAGGCAGCGGGAAGAAGGTCTTGGAATTCGCATACAATTTCCAGATTGACGGATACACCGCACCGGACCTCTCCCTCCTGCTTGGCCCGACGCTTGGCAAGGTCAAGCGGATGGCGTTCATGCGGAACCCCTTCCCGTGCCTTTGGGTTGTCAACGAGGCTGGGGAGTTGTTCTCCTTTTTCTACGACCGAGCGCAGCAGTTGACGGCATGGTCGAAGCACCTGACGGGCGAGGACGGTGGCGACACATTTGAAGACGTTGTCACGACCGATGAGGAAACCGACCAAGTGTGGTTTGTGGTTCGCCGTTCCTTGGGCAACTCTCAGTATGGTCGGTTCATTGAGAAGCTAGATGTCAATGACAACACGGCTTTGGCGTCTGATGTTGACCACGAAACGGGGTCGGCAATGGCGTTCTCGCCGATTCACCTCGACTGTTCATGGTCCATTAACCCAACACAGTCCGGTTCCGACACAACGGTCAGCACGGCAAGCTATGGTCCATTCGTCGGTCGGCGTCTTTGGATATTCCAGAACGGCGCCACATTCAGCGTTGCCGGACCGTCCGATGCCATCCCGAACTCAGCCCCATACAACGCAGTCTTCCCGAACTTCACCAACTTGGCGGGCAACTACACGGCTGGATTCGAAATTGAGTCGGTCCTCAAGGGCTTCCCTGTTGACGTGCAGCTGCAAACCGGTACCGGGCAGGGGCGCAGGTGGCGACCAAACAGGATCACATTCCTGATGCAAAATTCCCACGGCGGCACATTTGGCGACACTCTCACCAACGCCACACAACCAATTGAATACCCAAGGACGCCAGCGCCCGTGTTCACTGGGAGAACTGACGACGACCTTCACCCCAATCATTTCTCAGCAGACTGGCGCAACTACTCTCAGGTTTCCATTGTTCACAACACCCCAACGCCATTTGGGTTGTTGGGATACATTCTCTCACTGGAGGTCCAAGGCGAATGATCGAGGTGCGTCGAGTTACAGATGCAGATTTTGAAACCGTCCAAGGCTGGGCGGAACGGCGTGGGTGTGGGCTGGTGCGGTCGCTTCTTCCACCGGACGGGTTTGTGGCCACAGAGAACGGTTCCCCCATCCTGTCATGCTGGGTCACGAAGACCAACACCCCCATGCTCTTGGTCGATCACGTATACCTGCCGCGCCGGTTCAACATTGAATCTGTCCGAACCGGGTTTCAGCTACTCCTTGCCGCCGTGAAAAGCTTTGCGAAAAAAGCAAGCGAAGAATCACCTTTCCCCTTTTTATTCGTTGAAATTGTGATGAATCCTGTTATGGAAAGGGAAGCCAAAAGCCTGGGCGGAATTATTTCTTCCCGGCTTTACAAGAAGTGTCACCTAATTCTCTAAAACCATGGGACTTGAAGTTGCAACCATTGCCGCCATCTCTGCCGGTGTTTCCGCCGCAGCGGCGACTGCCGGCACCGTGATGAGCGTTCGGCAGGCAAACAACGCGGCCAAGCAGGCGGAGATGAACGCGGACGCAGAGGCGAAGGCAATTGCCCAAGAGAAGAAGCGACAGTCCATCGAGCAGACCGAGAACCAGCGTCGTGCGGCACAACAGCAGAACAGGATGCGGGCGCAACAGCGGGCGGCAATGGCCGGCACCGGAGCCATGATGGGGACCGGCACGGTCTTGGACATTGAGGCGGACACATGGGCGCAACAGCAACTTCAGCTTGCCGACCAGCGATACATGTTCGACCTCGGGCAGCGACAACTCACCGCTCAACGCACTGCCGTCCTTGATGAAGGCAAGGCGCAAGCTTCACAAATCCGAGGAACGCGGGCCGGCACCGTCCTTTCTGGGATGGCGCAGGTAGCCAGCACGGGCATGCAGTATTTCTCGACCAGACCCACAACGGCGAAACCGACCAGCCCCACGACGGCGAAAACCTAACAGAGAAACCATGGCACGCATTCCACTAATCGACGGACCGCAGCAGTTGCAGACAGGCAACCAAACGGCAAAGGTTGCCCAGCTTCCGGTTCAACCAAGGTCAGCAACCGGTGAGGCACTCATGCAGGTGGCTCAGGTAGCCGACCGCGTCATGGAGTTGTCCATCCGTGCAGACGACGTCAAGAACATGACCGAAGCAAACTTGGCGCTGCAAGACGAGCAAATGAGATTTGCCAAGTTCCAGCAGGAGAACGCCGGGAACGAAGACGCATGGCTTCCCGCGTGGCAGGAGAGCGTTGCGAACATGGAGAAGAAAATTGGTGAACTGCGACTATCACCCCAGGCCAGGGAACAAATGTCCCTCCGCCTTTCCAAGTGGTCCACCGAGGGAACCATCCAGGTTGGCGCCGAGTCGTTTCGACAGAAGGGCAAGAACGCAATGCAGTCGGTTCGCAACGCCATCACCAAGGGCGGGCAGACGCGAGACTATGGACCGGCGAGGGATGCTATTACCAACCTCCGAGACTCTGGCATTGTCCCGTCCGAAACGGCGGACGCCATGGAGATTGAGGTCGATGGACTGGAGCAGCAGACGTATGTCCAGGACTACAAGGAGATGCGCTCACAGGCGGTCCTGGAAAACAACTGGGAACTCGTTTCGCAACTAGACGAGCAGGCTTTTAAAAGAAAGGTTCTGTCCGACGCTCAGTATGGGGTCCGCAAAAAGGAGGTCATCGATGGACAACTTTCTTATGACATATTGAAGACAGCGGAAACAGACCCGGCTGCGGCGAGGGAAATGATCAAGGCGTGGGACTTGCCGGAAACCGACAAGAAGCGCCTTGAGGCTCACATTGAAACCCAAGACCGGACGCTCAAGTTGACGGAACTTGGCGATATTGCCGACAAGGTTGCCACCGGCGAGATTAAGCGGGGTGACGACGTTGAGTTCAAATACATCACCTCACCAGCGGAGCGGCAGAAAATCGTCTCGGAGATCAACGCAGCGCCACTGTCGCTTGATGAGATGGTCCTTGAATCGCTGGCACTGGAGTCCGCCATTGACACTCTTGATGTTTCCACTTTTGGGAACAGATCGCCAGAGACTATGGGCAAGCTTATTTCCCTTTCGGCAAGGATCAACAACCTGCCGGAACACATGCGCGGAGAGTTGAAGGCAAAACTGGAAAAGAGGCGCGCAGGAGAGAACCCCGACGACCGGACGGCATTCATCGCTGACGGCCTCGGCGTCTTGACCGACTTGGTGAAGCGGCGCCGTGGGGAATTCTTCGACAAAAACAAACTGCTGATCAAGGGCAAGGAGAAAGAATTTGCTGCTTTTGAGCTTGAAATCACGCGCATGTCCAATACAATAAAAAGCCGCATGCCTCAAAACCCAACACCTAAGCAAGCAGCAGACATCATCTTCCAGGTGACTGGTGAATCGGTTTCCCGTGAGGCCAAGAGAGAACTGCAAGAACGGGCTGGTGCTGGGCAATATCCGCCGCCACTTCCGGTCGGCGGAGGCAAGTCGGAATCCAACAGCCTGATTCCCGACATCAATTATACCCCACAGCTTTCACCATGACACAAGAACAACGCTTGGCTCGACAGAAGAAGGAACTTGAAGCAGACATCCGACGCTCAATTGTCGGTGGCGAAAGCTTTCACATCAAAGCCATTGAGGACAAAAACGTCTCATGGATGATTCCCGACAAGGCTGCGTTCACCCGAAACATGGCGGTCGCGTCGTGGATGGATAAGGTCAACGGCAAGGACAACATTCCAGGGGCGCCGGACTGGCAGGCAAACAAAGACGCCATCGCCTCGGTCTACTTGAAACAAGAGGCCGACGGCATCACCGACGAGGAATTCACAAACTTGGTGGGAAGTCACCTCACAACGCAGGCCACCGTCATTGAGGAGGCGTTTAATTCTGCCGCCCGTGACATTCCCATCGCCGATGCCATCGCCTCGGTTCAAGACAAGGCAGGTCTGCGTGCGCCGGGGAAATTTGCGGCAAAGGCAGGCGAACACCTGACCGAGTTCACCCGTCTCTACCAACAGACCAAGGCCAAGCTTTACCCATACCGGTTTCAAATCAACAAGCTCGCGGAGATTGGTCGAGCCCCAGACAAGGCGCTAGAGGAAACCGGGGGGATGATGAATGAGGCGGTTTATGCCGACATGGCGGAATTGCTTTTGGGCGTTCCAGAAGAAGACCGAGACATGGTCATTGAGGCGGTTGCTTCCCTTGGTGCCAAACCCGGTGAAACGCAGAAGGATGCATTCACAAGGCTTGTTCTTTCGTTTGATCGCGGGCTTGAAGGCTTCCTGTCCAGCGGTATGGAGGGGCTTCTCCAAATTGGAAGAATGGCTAACAAGGCAACGGCAAGTGAGGCTGAGTATCGGTATGACCAGAAAATGGGGTTTCAACCAACCGACGAGGAGGAGAAGCGCAGGAACGACCTGCTCCATCTGCGCGGAAAGATGCGCTCCCTTAGCACTGGTAGCCTTGACCCCATCGACCGTGTTGAACTGCTTGGCATGTCATTGTCTGGTGCCGCAGAGAACCTTCCGATGATGGTTGGAAGCTTTATTCCTTACGTTGGTCCGGCGTTGATGCTTGGGCAATTTAAAGCCGACACAAAGCAACGCATGCGGGAACAGTATCCAGAAATGACTGAAGGCCAGCTTGATGCGCTTTCCCTTTTGGCTGCACCCTTCCAAGCCGCGTCGGAGGTCATTTCTGACCGCCTCCTTTTTGGGCGCCTTCCCAGCTTGGGCAGGCTCATCAACGCCCCAGCCTTTACCGGCGGCGCAATTGCCAAACAACTTGCCGGTCGGCTGGCTATCGGCACCGGGGTTGAATACACCGAAGAACTTTTTCAGCAAGCCTTCCCCGAAATGTTGGTTGACCTGACCAACGCATTGACCGACGACGTTCCTGACGTGCGCTGGGACAACTTCTGGCGGGACTGGAAGGCAAACCAAGGTGAACTGATTGCTACAATCATCCCCCTGGTGTTGCTTGGTTCTGGCGTCGGTCAATTCTCGGACTTCCAAAACAGCAGGGCGCTGGCTAGGAACACCGACCTACTGATTGCTGCTGGATATTCGTCGGAGAACGCAGCCAAAATAAAGGAGCTTGCCGACGCGGGGCAGTGGGCGGAGGCGCAGAGTCTCATGCTTTCAGACTGGCGTTCAGTGAATGCCAAGGGTGTTTCCGTTGGCGAGGTTGGCAGCGAGGCGGCAGGGAAGATTCTGGAAGAACGCAGGGCGGCCCGCGAAGCCGTTCTCGGCAAGCTAAAGCAGTTCCAAGACGACGCGGCCAAGATTGCTGACCGAGCGGGATACCGGATGCAGAAGGTTTCCGGCGGATGGAAGGTCACGACCCCCCAGGCTGAAGTGACCGTTGGAACGGCGGAAGAAGCTGCGGCACTTCTCCAGGAACACTATTCAGCGAACGAAAGGGAAAGCATCCTCGCCATTGCCCGCATGGCAGACGTCCTTGAGTCAACCGACACTGCCGACATTCAGCCGGGAACCGTTCAGCAGATCACCTGGAAGGACAACAAGGAAGCGGTTGAAGTTGCCGCTCGTATGGCCGGGTTGACGCCGGATCAGGCGCAGAAAATGGTATTCAACATCCTCGGTGAATCGACTTTCGAGTTTGCTGACGGGGTGAAGCGCAGTGTTGCCAGGGTGTTCGCTGGCGGGAACGTCTTGACCATGGTTGAGGAAAGCATTGAGGGCAAGACCAAGAAGATGTTGTCCAACGGTAGTTTGACCAGAGAGGAAGCAATAGCCATGGTCACACTGGCGGAACAGGTTGTGAATGAAGGGCGAGCGGAAAAGCAGGTCATCTTCGACCGGCAGTCGGCAGACCAAGAGCGGGCGCTGATTGAGGCGATCTCCCGCGTTGTCGTTCTCGATGTTCTTGGTCGCAGGAAGGAGGGCGGCAAGATTGCACCCGGTGTTGTTTCCCGTGGCATGGCTGCACACATTCGTGCGGGCCGTGAAAACGCGAAGGCAGCGGGAATGCTTTCCGCCTTCACCAAAGCGTGGCGCCAATACTTCCAGCCGATCTTTCAGTCTGCACTGGCGATTAAAAAAGCGCGGGCAGAGGGCAAGCTCGGTGAAGACTACGACGCGTTCATCAACAAACTGCTCGGCGTTGATGCAGCCCTGGCTGAACAGGAGGCAACCATTGAGCAGGCGCGGCAAATTGCCAGCGAGACGCTTGGGCTTGAGGGACAACCATACACCTACTCCCTCCGCGCGGAGGACGCCCGTTCCGATGCCGGATATCTCAGCCTCGTTGAAGGCGGCGACAGTGGCACCGACAACCTTGGCGCGCTCGTCAAGGCTGCTCCTACTGAAGATCGTGCAGGCGTGATCGAGCAATGGACGCAACGCAATCCGCAGTCGGCGGCTGAGTTGCAGCGGTTGGTGGATGAAGCGGCGAAGGCTGCAAGAATACCAATCGGAAAGAATTTGGCGAAATGGAGAGACGAACTTTGGGATGCTGTTAAAAAAGGCAGAGGGTTTACAGATACATCAGGACTGTGGAGGGCGATGAGCAGATCGGAGTACATGGAAATCCAAGATAGCGGGACAAAACCGATTCGGCCATTGAACCAAAACGCATTTTATGTAACAAGAGATGTAGACCGAATCACCGCAACAGGGAAAGGCGGATACGACGCGAGAAACGGAGGGGTAGTGGTCATGTTGCGAGAAATGCCGACCACTGCAATCGAATCTGTGACGGTAGGTGGTTTGATGGAAATTGGCGTTCCAACGATTTCATCAGCAGATATTGTAGGTGTGTGGGACGGAGAGACTTTAAACCCAATCAAATCCGCCGACCCCATCACCCTCGACGAACAGGGCAACGTCATCCCGCTCAGCCAGCGGTTCGACACGACCCGGCCCGAGATTACTTATTCCCTCCAACCATCCTTTGAAGACCGACTGACCAGCGTCTTTAGTCCGCTTATGCGCGATCCTGCGGTTCGTCGTGAACTTGCAACGCGTGCGTTGGACAAGGCTAAGAAAGAGGTGCTAAAAGTAACGCAACCCGACACAGGTAAAGCGGAAGCAGCAGAGGAAGCAAAATATCAACAACAACTTCTTGCAATAGAGGCGGACATTCAAGCCGACATTGAAACTATCAAGCAGGAACGTGATTTTGAACTTGAGGGAGCAAAGAAAGACAAGGCCACAAAGCTAAATCTTGAAAAGATCATCCGCGAATTTGACGCTAAAATTGCAAAGCGTAAAGCTCAAGGAGACGTTGAGAGGTCCAACCTTAAAAATAAATTTGCCGCCACGGTTGCTGGTATTGATCGAAAGGCACGACTGCTTGCTGCACTTCGCACACTGAACGCTGCCCTTGCCGCCATGCCTCCGCTTGTGCGGACACGTGTCGGTGGCTTTATTGCCGTCGCCCAACGCTCGACCCCAGAGGGGATGATGCGCGAGATCGAGCGACGCGTTGCCAAGATGGACAGAGAGCTTGAGCGATACCTAGCTGAAGAGGCGACGACGGAAGCCGAGAAGCTGTTTGACCGCTACAAGTCGCAAAGGGATTCCGGTGGCAGAATGGCCGGCAAGCTGTTGTCAGACGCCACCGAGCAGGTTGATTTTGCCCTTTCCGTGTATGACCTGGACGAGTCGCAGCAGGACGCGATGATTGCCGGCTATGAAAAGACCGTGCGCGAATCCGACGACGCCGAAGCCGTGCAGGACGCACTGAACAGGATGGCGATTGCCGAACTGTTCAGCGGATGGGGCGAGCGTGATGCAGAGCATCGGTTTGCCGCCGTTGAGTGGCTGCGTGAAATCATCGAGACAGGCAAGCTTGGCCGGTCGGTTTTGGACGAGGAACGCAAGGCTTTCCTTGCCGAACTCAAGACCGACGCCCGCAAGTCTGTTGTTGGTGACGTTCGCAAGACCCTGGCCGATGCCGAGAACACCGACAACCAGACAAAGAGCCGGGCATGGAAGGACTTTGTTTCCAAGGTCAAGGCAACCGGCGACTCCCTGCTTTGGACAACGGCGCAGCAACTGGAAATCCTGTTTGGCGAAGACTCCAAGGTTTACCAATACTTCTCCGACAAAATCATTGAGGCGGCGAACAAAAGCACGGACATCAAGATCGGTGCAGACCGCAGGCGAATGGAATTCCTTGATGCCCTGCTGGGGTCCAAAGGGGAAAGTTCACGGCGCAAGCTAATGGCTCGACTTCAAAAGCTTCGCAACTCTGGCGTGTTTGTCAATCCGTCGCGCACAACTGAAACGGTCACCATTCCCGTTGACGTTCTGGAACGTCTTGCTGATGGCAAAGTCAAGCCGGAAGACATTGGGCTGAATGATGCCCAGGCCGAACAGGCGCTTTCCGACTTCGCCGCATCTGGACCCATGAAGCGTGGGGTTGAGGTGAGGAAAGTTGTGAATGCCGGCGACCAGGTTGAAAAGTTCATGTCGGAAGCGCAGGGAATTATGTGGCTACTGTGGAGCAGGCAGGAAACCAGCCGAAAGCAGATGGAACGCGACGGATGGACAGACGAATCCTTGAAGCAACTAAACGAGTTCCTGTCACCGGAGGCAAAGTCTTTGGCCGATTGGATGGCGGACGAATACAGTGTTGCGGCAGAACTAATCGACCCGACCTATCGACGCCTGTTTAATGCACCGCTGCCGCGAATTAAAAACTATGCCCCCATCTACCGAGAGCGGCCCGGTGACACGAGTGTCATGCAAGACAACGGCAACATGAACTCCAGCCTTGAGGCCGGGTTCACAAAAGCCCGCGTCAATGCCAACTCACCACTGCGGCAAATGGACGCCTTTGTCGCTTTCCTTTCTCATTGGGAACACGTTGCCCACTGGGTTTCCCACGCCGAGGTCATTCGAGATTTGAAGGCAGTGGTGCTTGATTCCAACGTGCAGAACGCCATTCGCAGCAAGAGTGGCAGCGGTGCGCTTGAGAACGTCAAGAATCGAATCAAGGCCATTGAGAACAACGGCAACAAGTCCGCCTGGGACATGCACTCACTCAACGCTCTTTGGGGCAGGCTTATTCAATACACGGCGTTCAAGGGGCTAGCGTTCCGTCTTTCACCAATTCTCAAGCAAACGTCTGCACTGCTCAACCCCATGCTTGCTGACGTTCCCGCGCCAGCCTATGCCGCAGGACTCGCCAAAGCGTTCGGACAACCTGTTGAGTTCGCCCAAGAGGTTGCCGCAATGTGGGTTTCCCCAAACATTCAGCGCAGGCTTGAGGGTGGGTTTTCAGCCGAAGCACGAATCGCCATGAGTGGCGCAGGCATGAACACGTCTGCGCTTGTTTCAGCCATGCAGAAAGGCATGGCGCCAATGGCGCTTGTGGACGGTGGATGGACTGCCATCGGCGCCGCCATTGCCTTCCGTTACTACAAGCGGGCGGCACTAAAAGAGGAGGGCATGACCGATGAACAGGCGAATGCCATTGCAACAAAACGAGTTGAGCGAATGCTCGCCACCTCCGCCCAACCTGCCGACATGGTGAACCGGGCGCTGATTGAAAATCAAAGCAACCCATTCGTCAAGGGGCTTTGGATGTTTGCCAGCGACTCCCGCAAAGCTCTCGCTATTGATCTCATGGCGATGCGCCAACTGGCAAAGGGGAAGGACGTTGGAATGAACGCCCAGAGAATCCTTGTGGCGCATTTGCTCCAACCCGCCATCACTCAGCTTGTCTCCTGCTTCCTCGCTTTACTCATGGGTGACGAGGAGGACCGCGAGCGTGAGTGGAGCGTTGAACAGTGGGCGGCGGCGCTGGCACTTGGTCCGATCAACGGTCTGTTTGTTTTCGGTTCCGTTATCGATATGTCTGTCCGCCGCGCCATGGGTCTTAGGACTTTTACCAACGAGTTGCTCGCGGCCAAAGCTTTTCGTCAGATTGAGCGTGCAATTGACAACTTGGACGAACTTCTTGACCCAGACCCCGACAGTATTATTGACGAGATTGACGGCCTGTCTGCCGCCTCTGGTTACGTTATGTCCTTGATTTACGGTCCCGCCGGTGGCGCTGCCGATGTGTTCCTCAACATTGGCCGGGACGTCAGGAAAATCTACAAGGCTCAAGCCGAGGAATAACTTGAAAAAGCAAAGAAACCATGTAACCATTCACCGCCATGGCATGCGCTGACATCTCCAACCTCAACGTCACTTTCCTGCGGAACATTGATTTCGTGGCAGTCCAATACCAACTCACCGACGAGTCTGGCAATGCCGTTGACTACACCGGCTACACCATCGACGCAGACGCCAGGAAAGATGTTGACTCCGCGTTGGCGTTCACCATGGGAATTTCCTGGGTCGATGCTTCGACCGGCACATACCAGATCACCAAGACCGACACCGAGACGGCGGCGATGACTGTCGGAGATTACATCTACGACGTGGTGCTGACCACGTCTGGCGGCATCCGACTGGCGCCCATCTACACCGCTAAAGTTTTTGTCCGAAACGTCTGCACCCAGTCCTGATATGGCCATCAAAGTTTATGTGACGAACCCCGACCCCGGTCCCGTGAAGGTCACGGTGACCAACCCAACCCAGCAAGTGGCATCGGTTGCGGTTAGTCCGACCCTTGTTCCTGGTCCTGGCGTTGCGTCCGGTGGGGACGCTGGCGACCTCCTGGTGAAGCAGTCGTCCACAGATTATGACGACGCCTGGGTTCCGGCTTCTGGCGATGTAACGGTGGCGACGACCGGCGCGGTGACCATTGCCAACAACGCGGTCACGTTCGCCAAGATGGAGGACATCGCCACCGAACACCTCATTGGGCGCCACAGTTCTGGTTCTGGCGACCCCCAACAGGTTGGTCTTGACGGTGGGTTGGAATTCCAAGGGGCCAACATCCGCCGGTCTGCGCTGACTGGTGACGTGACCGCTTCTGCTGGCAGCAATGCGACGACAATTTCCAATGATGCAGTCAGCTATGCAAAAATGCAAAACGTCAGCGCCGGGTCTACGTTGATTGGTCGAGGTGACTCTGGCTCCGGTGATCCGCAGGAAATCACGCTCGGCACCGGGTTGTCGATGACGGGAACGACTTTGGCGGTGACGGTGACGGACACGGGCATCACTGAGTTGACTGGCGATGTGACTGCTGGTCCCGGCAACGGCAGTCAGGCAGCGACCTTGGCGAACACTGCGGTTACGCCGGGGTCATACGTTCTTGCGAACGTCACGGTTGATTCCAAGGGGCGAATCACATCGGCGGCAGATGGCGTCCCTTCTTTTAGCAACGGGTTCTTGAAATATGACTCCGACCTAGCGTCATTGGTCTGGAAAAACACAAACAGTGACACCCCATTTGATGTTGTTCAATACGACGTTGACAGTGTTTCAAACGGTGTCGGCATTCGTTATTCCCCCACAACTGGACCGACCGACTATGTTTTCTTGCAAGCGCCATCGTCTTTGTCTGGCACCCCTAATGTAACGCTTCCTTCATCGACGGGAACACTTCTTCTTACCAACGGGGACGGGGGTAGTTTGACCAATCTGAACACCTACGAGTTGCAGCAGAAAAGCGCCACAAACGGTCAAGCTCTCACATGGTCAACCGCTAACAACCGTTGGGAACCGTCAACCATCGGTGGCACCGGCACCGTCACAAGCGTTGCCGTCTCCGGCACCGATGGTATTCAGGTTGACTCAGGCAGTCCTATCACCACATCTGGCACCATCCAGCTTGGCGTTGACGCGGCGACGATGAAAACGACGCTGGACCTTACGGGCACCAACAGCGGAGATGTGACGCTTGACGCCAGCGTGACGGACGTTCTCACACTGACTTCTCAAGCCCTGAGCGCCGACGACCCCGGCGCTGATCGACTTGTGTTTTGGGATGACTCCGCAGGCAAGTTGACGCATTTGACCGTTGGCACGGGACTAACCATCACTGACACGACGATTACGGCAAGCGGTTCAAGCGGTCCACCTGAATTCGAGCGAGTTACCTTGAGCAGCGATTACACTGTGACGGCCAGCACGGCGCTGGAATCGGTGACGGGAATGAGCATCGCGATGGAAGCGAACTCGGAATACTACATCGAAATCAGGTCTCAGGTTAATACCACGGGAGCCGGCGAAGGTATCCGTGTAGCTCTGCAAATTCCCACTGGTGCAACCATGCAAGTAGCGGTCTTTTTGCAATACGCTGCTGGCAACAGCGCGAGTGCTATACTTACCGCGTCCGACACTCCGTACGTCCAGACAACTGCTGTATCGAAGTCTGACGCCGAAATGATTTTGCGCGGGCGAATCACCACGGCTGGCACCTCGGGCAATGTGGTGCTGAGAATCGCCTGCGAGACCTCTGGCACGGTGACTTCCACGGTGAATTCGGGTGCCGAAATGGAACTAACGAAACGAACTCTTGTATAATGAATCTCGCCTTTCACCTAGCTTTTCTTCGCCGGAAGGCCGTCTTGTTCGGAGAACAAGTGACTTTCACGGACGGCCTGCCTCCGCCAACAGATCTGGAACTTGCCGACAGCTATGACGCCGCCCTGGCTGAGTGGAATCGTCAGCAGAACCCGCCGAAAAGGTGGCCCGACACCGAGGCTTTCGTGGAGGAATTCACCATGGAGGAGCTTGCCGCAATTAGCCTTTCAACTGACCCAACCGTGGCGGCTTTGCGCTTGCTGCTTGCCGGATGGAGGTCGGAGGTTCACTCGGACGACCCAAGGGTCACTCAAGGGGTGACGGCACTGTTCCTCGATGGGATCATCGACGAGCCTAGAATCGCAGAGATTTTGACTTGACCTGCCGAGTTTTCCGCTCCATGCTGGGGACGCACTGACCGTGGGCTAGAACGTGAGTGAAAACCACGCCGGGTTGTGTTGTTCCCGTCTTGAATACGCGGCAGTGCTTTTCAACAACAAACATATGGCTACACTGAACCACGTTACCTTGATTGGGAACCTGACCCGCGACATTGAACTCAGGAATACTACCGGCGGCAACGCCGTGGGAAACACCGGGATTGCCCTTAACCGCAAATGGAAAGACGGTTCTGGGCAGGAGAAGGAGGAAGTCACTTTTGTGGACATCACCATCTGGGGGAAGACCGCAGAGGTCTGCGCCAAATACCTCAGAAAGGGGAGCCAAGTTTGCGTCAACGGGCGCCTGCGCTCGGAGGAGTGGGCTGACAAAGCGACCGGCGCCAAGCGGACCAAGCTAGGCGTCGTTGCCGACGACGTCTTGTTCCTTGGTGGCAAAACCGACGCCGCTGCCAACGCCCGCCCAACCAAGTCGGACGCCGCACCATACGACGACTCCGACAGTGGTGGCGAAATCCCTTGGTGAATGAACACTTAACCCAGCACGCTACACTACTTTGTGTAGCGTGCTTTTTGTTGTATGCCATACAGTCTTCCAGGAGCGGTAAAGATACGGCAACGCACGGAGGTCACCGAGTGGTCGACTGGTCGGGTTGTCTTGCTGGATGGGGCCATCGTGGAACCGCTTTTCCCTGGCGCGGATCAGGACGGTTGGGACGGGGAGTGGTGCTGCCGGGTGGGGAAAATGCTGGTTGCAATTCCACATATCCTGCTGCAAGATTAAGGAAACCCATGCCCCAACATGAATGACCTGCGCGAATTTTTCCAACTCCTTTCACTTGGCCTGACCCCCCTTGTGCTGATCATGTCTGCTGCCGTTTTAATTATTTGGGCGCCGAAGGGGTGGACGGTTTTTCGGAAGCGCATTGCCGGAGAGAACATAGAGTTGGTCGATTGGTTGGTCTTGGGCATCTGCTTTTCCTTTCTGGGAAAGCTTGGCGACAACGCTTGGTGGGGGGTTGCTTGGCACCATTACGAGCAAAACCAGCCGGCGGCGAAGTGGTGGTTTGAGCATGGCGTTGTCAGCAATTCAATTTTCCGGCAGGCGTGTGGCATTCTGGCTGCACTCTGTCACCTCCACGTTTTGTCCTCTTGTCACCGAGCCTTTCTCCTGACGGTTGGCGCGGCGATTGGGGTTGTTTATGCTCTCGTCCTCGCCTTGACCTAATGACGACGACCCTGCCAACCTTGGGCGCCCCCGAGCTTTGGGACCAATATGGTTTGCCGGGTTTGGTGTGTATGGTTCTCAGTGTCATGGTTTTCCTGATGTGGCGCTTCCTCACTTCTCACTTGGACCGTGTCACCAAAATGCACCACTCTGAGCGGGAGGACTGGCGAGCAGAAAACCGGCTTGACAGAAAAGAGTTTGTGTCGTCCATTGACCGAATGTCAGAAACCATGTTGGGTCTTAGGGACGTTCTCAACGAAATGAAGGGAGAGAGAAAATGAAAGCGACACACCCACATTTGAACCCCACCTGCGGCGACTGGATTTCACTGGCCAGTGAAAATGAACCCGTGAGTGAAGGAGCCAGGAAATGAACGTGAAGCTCCTGCTCCTGATTTTTTTGCTTGCTTCTTGCTCGACACCGGATGACCCTGCGAACAACATGCAAATGAATTCGTGCCAAGCCCTTCTCCTCATTCTCCTGCCATGAAATACGCGATCCTCATACCCCTCCTTCTGCTGCCGTCTTGTGCGGCCATGAAGGGATATACCCCAATGCTCTCACTTGGCTTTGAAGTCGGTGGAAGCAAGATCACTGTTGGCATCGCTCCGCTGCCAACCATTCATAAAACCGAACCCCAGCCGGTCGAGCTTCCGGCCATTGAAGTCCACTCGAAATGAACTCCATCATCACCATTATCACCTCCAGCAAGGGCTGGATCGTTCGGCAGATCGCCAAGGGCGCCGGCCTTGCTGGCGTCTGGCTCGCTGCTAAAGCCTCCGCTGCTGGTGCCGTTAGCGTGACTGCCGAAAACAGCACTGCGGCCATTACCCTCATCGGGGTTGGCCTGCTTGAAGTGGTTCTGTCGTTTCTCGCCCGTAAAAACAAATGACCATCATCCTCGACCCCGGTCACGGAATGGGCAACCGGCGCCCTGGTGTTTATGACCCAGGCGCAGTGGGCGTTGGAAAGACCACGGAAGCGGAGGTTGTCATGGAGTGGGCGAATGAGGTCCGCGCCTTCTTGCAGTGCCTTGGTCACCGGGTCATCCGCACGCGGGCTGGCGCGTCCGATCCCGCACACGTTTCCGAGCGGGCGGAGATCGCCAGGGACTATCGTGGCATCGTCATGTTGTCCCTTCATTGCAATTCGTTCAACGGCACGGCGAGCGGGACCGAGACGTTCTTCCGAGGCGCCCAGCACCGGGCGCTGGCTGAACGTGTTAATGCTGCCGTCACCAAGACCCTCGGCACCAAGGATCGTGGAGTCAAGGCAGAGGGCGCCTCTCAGCACCCCAGGCTTGCAGTCATGGCATTCCAGCCAACCGTGCTGCTGGAGATTGGTTTCATTGACAACCCCGGCGACCACGGGAAAATGACTGACCCCTCGATGCGGGCGCAGGCTTGCGAGGCATTGGCCAACGTGCTTGATTCTTTTGTCAGAGAACAAACCAAAACCAAAACAAAATGAAAAACAACACGATCAGGTTCATTTTTGCCTCGGATTTACACGGGGACCGTCAAAACCCCAGAGCAGTCCAGGCGCTGATGGACGTCACCAAGGACTTCCGGCCTCACGTCCGCTTGTATGGCGGTGACCTTTTCGATCTTCGCCCCCTGCGTCAAGGAGCGTCCGCAGAAGAGCAATGCGAAACGATGCAGGATGACTGGCAAGCAGGGAATGATTTTCTTCATGCCTGGAAACCCACCCACATGCTGATGGGGAACCACGACGACCGCCTCTTTCAGTTGGCTGAGAACAGCACTGCCGGCATCAAGGCCGACTATGCCCGCAAACTCTGCGGAGATTTGGAGAACACGCTTCGCAAACTTAAGTGCGAGTGGCGTGAGTATCACAAGCGCCGTGGTGTTTTTACCTTCGGGAAATTGAACTTTCTCCACGGTTTTCACCACGGAGTTTATGCCGCTCGGCAGCACGCAGCAATCTACGGTTCGTGCGTGTTCGGCCATGTCCACGCTTTCGACGTTCACACGTTCGGCACCTTTCAGGAACGGAAAGCAGCCTACGCCTGCGGCGGTCTATTGAACGTGGACCAGCCATACAACGCACGGCACACGTCCTCGCTGCGACATGAGAATGGTTTTTATATGGGACTCATCCATGGTGACGGTTCCTTTGTTGTCCAGGAAGTCAGAGAAACTAACAACACCTACCATGCGCCCACAAACTTTAAACAATACTGAGGCGTGGCTTGCTGCCCTCTCCGCCCCCGAACCTGTCGTTGACACCCCACCTGAGGAATGGTTGACCCGAGAGCAGATTCAGTCCCTCCTGGGGTTTAGTCGCTTCAAGGCGCAGACCTACCTCGCGGACGCAGCCAAGAATGGCAGGGTCGAGGTGAAACGGTTTCGCATCCGTCACGCGACTGGATTCACGTCTCAAACACCACACTACCGACTCCTCAAATGAGCAGACGCAAAATTCCCAAGGTCACCGAGCGCAAGCTTGGCAGGCACCAAGCGATTGGCCTGTGGCACCCAGACGGGCGCATTGAGATCGATCCGCGAATTGAAGGAGAGTTGCGACTCGATGTTCTGATCCACGAATTTTCACACGAACGACACCCCCACTGGACTGAGGAAAAGGTCAGCAGTGAGGCGACGATCATGGCCGCGTTCTTGTGGAAAAATGGAGTGAGAGCAGAACGCCCGACGAAAAAAACGAAAAAAAGGTTGCCGGGTTCTTGAGTTGCGTCTAGGCTTTTGAAGCGGACAACACCGCACAACACACAAATGAGAACTGAACACCGTGACCTAATCCAAGGGTCAGAAGAATGGCACGCCGCTCGCTGCGGCGTGATCACTGCGTCCGAAGTGAAGCTCATCGTCTCGCCAACCGGCAAGGTGGCGGACAATGACAAAACGCGGGCGCACGTTTACGAGCTATGCGCTCAACGCATCACCCGATACGTTGAGCCTTTTTATGTCTCCGACGACATGCTGCGCGGGCATGAAGACGAGATTCGCGCACGGGCGTTGTATTCAGAGAAGTATGAGCCGGCCCGCTCGGACATTGGATTCATCACCAATAGCAAGTGGGGGTTCACGCTGGGGTATTCCCCTGACGGGACGGTTGGCGAGCATGGACTCATTGAGTGCAAGTCACGGCGTCAGAAGTATCAAATCCAAACCATCGCGGAACAAGCTGTTCCTGCGGAGTATATGCTCCAGTTGCAGACCGGCCTTCTTGTGTCCGAGCGCCAGTGGATCGACTTCATCAGCTACTGCGGAGGATTGCCCATGGTTGTCATCCGTGTGTATCCAGACCCCAAGACCCAGTCCGCGATCCTTGACGCTGCTGCGGCGTTTGAAGCTAAGGTTGCCGAGAAAACGTCGGCGTTCCACCAAGCTGTTGCTGCCAACGGTTGGCACCCGACTCAGCGCCACGTCGAAAAAGAAATGTTTTTGTCAGAGTAAACCACACACACACACACAAGACCATGCAAGACCAAGACATGACCACGGTGATCACTCCAAAAAGTGACCAGATCAACGCCGACGATCTCATCGCCGGACCCCGCACTATTCGAATCCGTGAGGTGCAAATCAAGGGCGGGCAGGAGCAACCTGTCAGCATTTATTTTGACGGCAGCGACAAGGCGTTCCGGCCATGCAAGAGCATGTGCCGTGTGCTGGTCGCCGGCTGGGGACCGGACGCTAAAGCCTACACCGGGCGAAGCCTGACCCTTTACCGTGACCCAGACGTCAAGTGGGCTGGCATGGCAGTGGGGGGCATTCGCATTTCCCACATGTCGGACCTCGCCGGCCCGCTCACCCTGGCGCTGACCGCCAGCAAAGGAAGTCGCAAGCCGGTGACGATTCGCCCGCTGGTCATTGACCAGACCAAGCCGGAGTTCACCGCGCACGACTACGGGTCCAGCCGTGAGGCGCTGGAGGAGGCCGCCCAGCAGGGGACCGAGGCGCTCAAGCGGGCTTGGGGCGACATTGGTCCAAAGGCACAGAAGGCGCTGGTGGGTGAAATGCCCAAACTGAAAGCAATCGCCGAGACGGTTGATTCCAGGCCGGCTGCACATTGACGAAACTTTTCGTTGACGGCAGTTGCGGTCCGTGCGATCCTTCTGCCGTCAGCGATAAAACAAACAACACCATGGAAACATCTCCAAACGAAAAGAAGGTGGAGGAAATCCTCCAGGCAGCCGTGCTGCGATACAATGTGTCGCCGGGCATGGTGGGGTCGTTCAAATTGAACTACCTCATCGCTTTGGTCGGCGTCTTTGCCGACCGTTACCCAGAAGTTGAACAGCACCTAGACAAAAAACACGCTTATGCAAAAGCAAACTAAAGTCGGTCGGAACTCCGACCGCATCACCGATAACGTGGCGGCATTTCGTCACGAACTGGAACGGCGCAATGCCGTTTCGGAGGTAATCCCCGCCGACTATCAGCGGGGCGCGGATAAGCTGGCGGAATACCGCCGGTTCCAGTTGGTTGTGGACGCCATCCTGGCCGTCCTCGTCTTCGGCTCCGTTGGCGCCGGTCTTGTTGGCTTCTTCTTTTAACACTATGGAAAAAATACTCACAAACATTGGCATGACGCTGGTGGGATTCCTGCTCGTCTCCGACCTTGTCATGAGCCTCGTCAAGTCTCTAATCAACCTCTTGAAATGAAACCACAATCCTATGGCGACATTATTTTCGCCGCTCGTCAGGCGCTCGACGCCGATCTGCCGGAGCGGGATATCGTGACCCTCCTCCGCCGGGTCACCGGGGTAACACCCAAGAACCCATACAAGCGACCACACGAAAAGTTGACCGCCGACCTGCCGGAGTATCACCGGCGCAGGCGGGCAGAACGTAAAGCTCTGGGGCTCTGCACTGACTGCGGTCGGAAAAACGACAGGACCGGCGCCGTGTGCGTTGCCTGCCATGCGCGGAGAGGGGGCGTGGCATGAGCGGCATCGAGGCACGGGAAAAAATAGAAGAACTTCAGCATCTCCTGCGCGGCGTGTTTGCTTCTGCCGAGGAACTGCTCCAGAAGAAAGACCGACAGATCGCTGAACTCCATGAGGAATTAGAGTTCATGGCCGAACAGGTCGCAGAACTGGAAGACCTAGCAGACCGGGTTTTCACCCACCAGCAGGCCACCATTGACAGTCTGGAAAACCAACTCACCAAAAGAAATTAATGAACACACACAAACTATTTTGCGACGAGGTAGAAACTCTGTTGCTGCGGATGGAATTCAGCGACCGGGTTTGCCGCCAGCGAATGGCGGACGCAAAGGACGAAGAAGAAAAAATGCGTGCGCTGGTGCTTTGCGCGGGCATGACCAAGGTCTGGCATGCGGAACTGACGAAGGCGCTTCGGCGTCACTCGGACCCGACGTGCAACTGTGACAAAAACCGCTGGCATTCGGCGACCGGCAGCACTAGGCGCCCCGACTGTCCGGTGCATGCCGAGGACTACGAGCGATACCTCAAATTGCAAGCCAACACGCGATGAACCTCCGACCATACCAGCATGAGCTTGTCATGTCGCTGCGTCGTGCAATTGCGTCCGGCAAGAGGTCACCGTGTGTCGTTAGCCCCACGGGCAGTGGTAAGACCGTTACCTTCGCCCACATTGCTGACGGCGCGGGCCGGAAGGGAAGGCGCGTATGGATTCTCGTCCATCGGGCGGAACTTGTCGAGCAAACGAGCCGCACCCTGAACGACGACAACGTGCAGCACGGGATCATCGCCGCCGGTTACCACGGCGACCCGTTCCCGCATGTGCAGGTTGTCTCGGTGCAGACGGTTGTCCGCAGGCTTGACCGTGTTGCCCCGCCTGACGTCCTCATTGTCGATGAGTGTCACCACGCCGCCGCAGGACAGTGGCAGCGCATCACCCAGGCGTTCCCCAGCGCCGTTGTGCTTGGGTTTACGGCCACGCCAGAACGGCTGGACGGGCGCGGACTCGGAGACACCTTTGACTGTCTCATCCGTGGTCCCGAGGTTTCCTGGCTCATTGACAACGGCTACCTATGCCGTCCTGTTTATTACGCGCCCCCAAACAACTTAGACGTCAGTGCATTGCATGTGCGGGCTGGTGAGTTCGACCGGCGTGAGGTCGAGGGGGCAGTGGACGTCCCAACCATCACGGGTGACGCGGTCGCGCATTACGCTCGGCACGCAGCCGGCGAGCCTGCCGTGGTGTTTTGTGCGTCTGTTGCTCACGCCGAACACGTTGCCGCCGCCTTTTCCGCCGCCGGATTTGCGTCTGCCACCATCGACGGCACCCTCGACCGGGCCGAACGGCGCAGGCGTGTTGAGGCGCTGGCGTCCGGTTCCATCAAAGTCCTGACTTCCTGCGACATTATCTCCGAGGGCTTTGACCTGCCGAGGGTTTCGGTAGCCATCCTGCTACGACCGACCAAGAGCCTTGGCCTTCACTTGCAGCAAGTGGGTCGCGTGTTGCGCGTGTCGCCGGGCAAAACGCGGGCGCTAATTTTGGATCACGTCGGCAACTGCCTGCGACACGGTCTTGCCGAGGAGGTCCGCGAGTGGTCGCTTGAGGGGCGCCCTAAACGGTCGAGGGAAACGGACAACGGTCCCACCGTCCGGCAGTGTCCGTCCTGCTACAGTGTCTACTCGCCCGTGGAGTGTGGTCCCGCTTGCCCAGAGTGCGGGCATGAGGTGGCTAAAAAACAAAGGACCATTGAGGAGGTTGCCGGTGATCTGGTGCAGCTTGATGCCGCCACCGTTGCACGCGAGCGACGTCGAGCCCAAGGAGGCGCCCGCTCGCTTGAAGACCTCATCGCCATTGGCCGCGCCAGGGGAATGAATTATCCGGCGGCATGGGCGAAAAAGGTGATGGCAGCACGACAAAGGAAACGCGCATGAACGAGACAACCATCCTCCAACGAATCCGTCTGGCGCTCGGTCGCGTCCCCGGCCTGCGCCTTTTCCGCAATAATGTCGGCGGGTTGAAGGACCAGTTCGGCAGGTTTGTCAAGTTTGGCCTCAACCCCGGCAGCGGTGACCTGATCGGGTGGCGCTCGGTCGAGGTCACTCCGGACATGGTCGGCAAGCGGATCGCGGTTTTCACCTCGGTCGAGGTCAAGACGCCGACCGGGAAAATTAGGCCAGATCAAATTGTCTGGCAGAAAAATGTTGCGGACGCCGGCGGCATCGCCATTATCGTCCGCTCAGAGGAAGAAGCCCTAGACGCAATACAACAACATGACAACCTACAAAACAGCACTGCCAGCGGTGACGGCATGGTGCCAAGCAAACCCCGGTAAAGCCTGCCGCATCACCGAGCGGCAGCTACACCTCATGGACGAGACTCTGCGCTCGCTTTCCTGCTGGTGTTCGCACACTGGACTCATGCTGGTCCATCGTGAAGAATTTGAAGTCGTCGAACTTTTCGCCCCACTTGAAAATGATTGACTTCCCTCTCGTTGCGTCCGCCGCTCTTGAGCAGGCGGAGGTGTTGGTCCCTCGCTGGCTCCCGGCTGGTCGGAGGAATGGTGCGGAGTGGCTGGTCGGTGATCTGGCTGGCAACGCCGGCTCGTCTCTCAGCATCAATCTCCGCACGGGTCGCTGGGCGGACTTTGCTGGGGACGTTCGCGGAGGTGACCTCATCTCCCTATACGCCGCCATCAACGGACTGGAGCAACTCGCCGCGGCACGGGCGTTATCTGAAATTGTTGGGGTTGCGTCCTCCGCACCGGCTCCCGCAACTCGGGCGCCATCCCGACCAGAGTGGACGCAGGTCTGCCCGGTCCCCCCTGGCGTCCCGACTCCGCCCCCACTGCGGCACCACGTCCATGGTGACCCGGTCGCGTCGTGGTGCTACCTCAACGCGGAGGGGCGCCCCATCGGTTGGATCGCCCGGTATCAACGAGCCGATGGTGGCAAGGAGATTTTGCCCCGCACATGGGTCACCAACGCCGTTGGCGAAAGCAAGTGGGCTTGGACATCATTCGCCAAGCCTCGCCCCCTCTACGGGCTTGACCGTCTCGCAGCCAGACCTGACGCCGGGGTTGTCGTGGTCGAGGGTGAAAAATGCGCTGACGTCATGGCCGAACTGGGCGCCTGCGCCGTTTCCTGGCCGGGAGGTTGTCAAGCTGTGCGGCACGTTGACTGGACCCCACTGGCTGGCAGGACCGTGACCATTTGGCCGGACGCCGACGACGCCGGCAAGAAGGCCGCGAAAACCGTCAAGGAACTGCTGGAGGAACTTGGCTGCACCGTGCATGTCGTGACCCCACCGGCTGGCAAGGACGGAGGGTGGGACGTTGCCGATGCCGTGGACGAGGGCTGGACGGCCAAGCAGGTCCGCGAGATGGTTGAGGCGGCGAGGCAGCCCGCTCCCCCTCAACGGAACGACGAACAACGGGCAGACCGTTCTGGGGCGCCTTTTGATTTGCTGGGGTACGACGACGGGACGTATTACTATTTCCCGCACGCGCTGAGACAGATCGTGGCGTTGTCTGCTGCCGCTCATCGCAGCACAGAATTGCTTCGGCTGGCTCCCCTCCAGTGGTGGGAAGATTCGTTTCCCTCCCGAGGTGGCGCCGAGGGCAGCGTGGCGTGGATTTCCGCAGCCAATGCCCTCATGCAGCGCCAGACGGCGGTCGGAGTTTTCGATCCGTTTCGGTTGAGGGGACGTGGCGCGTGGCTCGATGCTGGGCGTGTCGTGTATCACGCCGGTGACCAGTTGTATGTGGACGGCAGTCCCAAGTCCATTGAGGGGGTCGCCAGCACCTACCTCTATCAGACCGCACGCGCAATCCCATGCTCAGTTCTTGCCCCATTGCCGGCAGATGAGGCGGGCAAACTAGTGTCACTGTTGAGCCTGTCCAATTTGGCTGGACCAATGGACCCTCTGCTGCTTGCCGGCTGGCTGGTTTGCGCTCCCATCTGCGGGGCGCTCGACTGGCGCCCTCACATTTGGCTGAGTGGCAAGGCGGGCAGTGGCAAAACCGTCCTCATCGACCAGGTAATCCAACGCATTCTCGGTGACGCTGCGGTCATCGCTCAGGGAACCTCCACGACTGAGGCTGGCATTCGCCAGTCCCTGCGGAGTGATGCTTTCCCGGTCGTCATTGACGAGGCGGAAACGGAGAACAAGCACGATCAGGAGCGTATTCAGCGCATCCTCATGCTCGCCCGCCAAGCCAGCCGCGAATCCCGTGCCAAAATCATCAAGGGGTCTGCGGGTGGAGACGCGTTGGAATACACTGTCAGGAGCATGTTTTTGTTTGCTTCCATTGGTGTTGCCGCCACCCAGCGGGCGGACCTGTCGCGCCTGACCCTCATGGAGATGGACACACAAAGGCACATTGAAACACCTGGCGCATGGCCAAGAATGCAGGCAGCGATGGCAACGACGACGCTGGATGATCAGTGGTGCGCTGCGTTCCGGTCACGGGCGCTGACTCTGGCCCCTGTAATTGCCGCCAATGCTAGGGTGTTTGCGACCGCTTGTGCAGCCCACCTCGGCGGGCAGCGTGACGGTGACCAGATCGGCGCTCTGCTGGCTGGCGCCGTTTCTTTGAGGCACGACCGAGTTGTCTCACTCTCTGAGGCCACCGACTGGTGCAGCCAGCAGGAGTGGCAAGCGTTTCGGGCGGACCCACACGACATGGACGAGCAACGGGCGCTCACGGTCCTGCTCGCTGCCATTGTCCGGCATGAAGAACACGACCGCGTTTATTCCAGAAGCGTCTCTGAACTGGTCAGGCAGGCGTCCGGCTACGTCGACCAGCAGGCGGCACGCACGACACTGGAGCGGCACGGCATGGCACTCAGGCGGGACGGTTCACTCGACGTGGCCGATTCGCACCCCGAACTGAAAAAGGTCTTCTCCGACACACCGTTTGCCGGCAAGTGGAGCGACCAACTCCGCCGACTCCCAGGCGCCGGTCGGGTGAAGACCGCCTGGTTCGGGGGATTGTGCCTTCGTGCCACACGGTTGCCGAGTTCGATGTTCGGTTTAGAGCAGGAGGAATGACCCCCTGTAAAAAAAAACGAAAAATTTCGCTTGCGTCCTTTTGGGGGTTGTGTAGACTGGGGTTGTCAGCGAAACAACAACACAAAACAACATAATGAAGACCATCAACATCGGAGACAAAGTTCGCCCCACGTTCCAAACAAAAAACCATCTCGGAGTCGGGACGGTGGATGAAATTCTCCCTGATGGAAGAATTTTCGTTCTTTGGGAGAACGGCATGCGTGGGGGGTGGGAAGACTACCTGCTCCGCGTTGTCTCCAAATAATTACCACGTGGGCCGCGCATCCGAACAACGCGGGGAACACACAACCCTTGAATTGCCATTAACCGCCTATCAATTGATAGCAACCCACAACACATGAACACACCAGAAGAACACGGCAAAGGGGGTGGGCGATGAACTACATTTTAGTCTGCTCAGGAATCGAAGCCGCAACCATTGCATGGCATCCCCTCGGGTGGAAGCCATTAGCTTTCTCCGAGATCGAAGCTTTTCCGTCCGCAGTGCTTGCCCATCACTGGCCGGATGTCCCAAACCTGGGCGATATGACCAAGCATCATGAATGGATTTTCAGAGACACAGTTAACCTTTTGGTCG
>Ga0222713_10000673_pt1 | contig 38508 bp, 43 predicted proteins | sample C33_649DmetaG_FD_165061 | JGI IMG/M metagenome (GOLD analysis project Ga0222713, IMG submission 165061) | Estuarine water microbial communities from San Francisco Bay, California, United States - C33_649D | ecosystem: Environmental > Aquatic > Marine > Unclassified | place: USA: California... | reverse complement strand
AACAAAAATGGAACAAGTTTATCAAAAATATTTGATAGATGAAATGGACGAAAATTCTGAATTTGTTTATGAAATGAATTTACCCGTAACATCTTTTGAGTTTGGTAGTCATTTTAAATTTAAAGATGACGATGAGTTTTATCATTTTTTGTATGAAGAATTTGTAATACAGTTATTTGGGCACGCACCATCAACAGAAAACTCAACTTTTTGGGATTATGATGAGATGTATCAAAAATATAAAACTAAACATAGATTTATTTTGTTTTCTGATGACATTGGAAAGGCAAAACCCGCAACATTATTTTTCATTTCAAAATTTGCGTGCCAGTGTGATAAGATAGTTTTTATTAACAAATTTAATGAAGACGAATTTTGGGATGAGGTTGATATGATTGTTACAACAAATCCGGTATTACTATCTAATAATAATGAAAAACTTATGGTAAAATATGAAATGCCATTTAATAAAGACATTGATACGGAATTAACTATTTCTAATTTGAAAGAATTGGATATTATTTTAGAAAAATTTACAGAACATGATACAATTGATGGGTGAAAACTACTATTTTGATTTGGACGTAATTAATGATTATATCAATATTGAATCAAAACAAGTTACAACTGGTGATACCGACCAACATATTTCTGTTGTGAAATATGAAATGGTGAAGATGATGATGGAAATCATTGTTACTGAGCAAGAAGAAACTGACGAAATGTTAGGTCATAAAGGGTCTAACAATCTTACAGTTCCTTTCAAAATCGCGTGGAATACTCTACTTAAACACAAAATGATACAAAGTTTATAATATGGAAAACGAATTAGTTTTAAAATTAGAAAAATCTATTGAACAGATTAAAAATAAAAACGCCAGAATTTACTTTTTTGTTCAAGAAACAAAAGGTAATGCCAAGGCATCAATAAGATACATTTACGATTTCGCACTAGCTCTTTACAAAGACAAATATAACGTAATAATGTTGACCGAAAAATCTGACTTCACTCCAATTGATACTTGGTTGTCAGGTGAATATAGTCAAATTCCACATCAACCAATTGAAGGTGGTACATTGGCAATTGCTCCTGAAGATTTATTTTTCTTACCAGAAATTTTTGGATTTGTAATGGAACAGATTAAAAACTTACCTTGTGCTAAAATTGTAATCGCACAAGGATATGATTACATCTTGGAAACATTACAACCTGGTGCATCATGGTCTGACTTTGGATTTTTAAAATGTATCACAACTTCAGAAGTTATGAAAACTAAGGTTATGAAAACCATGAGAAATGTTTCTTTTGACATAATTGAACCATTAATTTCTGAAACATTTACAGAACAAGTTTTACCACCAAAACCAATTATTTCAGTACATACTCGTGAACAAAGAGATGGTATTAATTTGATTAAAGAATTTTATTTGAGATTCCCACAATATCGTTGGATTACTTTTAGAGATTTGAGAGGTGTTTCTGAAAAAGATTTTGCACAATCAATTAAAGAATCTTTCTTGTCCGTATGGATTGACCCTACAAGTAGTTGGGGTTCGTTTCCTTTAGAAAGTATGAAAGTTGGTGTTCCTGTAATAGGTTTAACACCTTTTTTGAAACACGAATGGATGACTGAAGAAAACGGTATTTGGATTGAAAACCCAATGAATTTAACAGACATTATTGCCGATTTTGTTTTAAATTGGTTAGAAGATAACATAACACCTAAATTGATTGAGTCCGGTAAAGAATCAACACAAGAATTTTCAAATAGAGAAAATTTTGATAACAAAGTAAAAACTTTGATTAACGATATTTTTGAAGTAAGAATCAACAATTTTGAAGAACAATTAAATAGACTAAAAGAAACAAATTAAAATATGAAAACTTTTGATATATCAGTAATATTACCCATTAAATCTGCGTTGGCAAAAAACTTTGACGAATTTTTCCAAAATGCAGTTTCTTCTGTTTTGAATCAGAAAAGACAAATTAAAGAATTAGTAATCGTTCATACCGCTGAAGAAAATTTGGTGAAAAAACTAAACACTTTTGATTTTTCAGGTGTAACAGTAAATTTATTAGAATATAACGGAGAACCAAATTTTTGTTCTCAAGTAAATTATGGAGTTGAAAATTGTAATTCAGAATGGTTTTCAATTTTAGAGTTTGATGATGAATATTCACCTATTTGGTTTGATAATGTTGAAAAATATATGGGTCATTACAATGATGTTGATATTTTTCTACCAATAGTTATTGACATCGACACAAAAGGTTCTTTTGCCGGTTTTACTAATGAAGCAACTTTTGCATCTAGTTTTACCACTGAAATAGGTATATTAGATAACGAAATACTGCATTCGTATCAGAATTTTCAAATTGCCGGTATGGTTATGAAAAAAGATAAGTTTGTTGAGCTAGGTAAATTTAAACCAACAATGAAATTAACTTTTGGTTATGAATTCTTTTTAAGAATGACATACCATTCATTAAGGATTATGACTATCCCAAAATTTGGGTACAAACACTTGAATATGAGAGAGGGTGGAATATTTTGGAATTACAAAAATGGAAACCACGTCATGAGTGAAAATGAAGTAAGATTTTGGATTGAAACCGCCAAGAAAGAATATTATTTTGTTGAGGACCGTGAAATAAAGTATGAAGTTCAAATGGATTAATGTCGGTATATGAAACAACCACAACAACAGTTCTTTCAAGAAAAAGGGGACGTAAAGTCACAAATCAAAACTACTTTGATGTAGAAGAAGAAATGGCTGTTAGAATGTATTTGACAGCAACAACATTTAACGAAAAGAACGAAATCTATAACCAATACCTAAGAGGTCCGTTGGATAAGATGATTTCCTCGATTATTAGACGATACAAACTTTACAGAAAAGATATGGATTTTAAAGAAATCCATACTGATACTCATTCTTTTTTAATGACGAAAATAGATAAGTTTAAGCCAGCTAAAGAAAAGAAGGCTTATTCTTATTTTGGAACAATCTGTAAAAATTATTTAATGGGTCAAATAATTAAAGACCAAAAAGATATGAATCGTAAAGTTTCCTACGAAGATATATCTTCCAATTTAGAAAATAGACCCGACATGGTTTATTATTTGGAGTACGAAATCGTTGATGCCCAAGACATAATATCTGAATTTTTGGAAGAGTTAAAATCAATGATTGATGGGGACGATTTGAGTGATAACGAAAAAAAATTAGGTTTGGCTTTACAAGAACTATTTGAAAATTACAAAGAAATTTTTTTGGGAAATGAAAATAATAAGTTTAACAAAAATGTCATATTATTATCGTTAAGAGAGATGACTAATTTGTCAACAAAGGAAATTAGAAGTGCAATTAAAAAATATAAAAAACTTTATTATGTAGTACTTAATGGTCTTTTGGAATAAAAAAACAATAAAAAAATATTTATAGTTATGCCTAGACCGAAAAAAAAAGAAATAGATACCTCTAAAAGTTCAATTTTATCACTTTTACAGGAAGTATACAATGAGTTAGTGGAACAAAGAAACACCGCACTCAGAGTACAAAACAAAATGTTAGCATTTTTAAAAGACCCTGAAGATATGACACTTATTGGGCCGGTGTTAGAAAAACAACAGAAAATTATCAATGACGTTGTTGAGAAAAAATTAACTTTAGCGAAATTACAAACCACAATTTGGGAAAAATCATCTAAACAAGAAGATGACCTTTCATTTAATGAAAATGATGAAGAAATGTTGCAAGCACTTCTTCAGAAAGACATTGAATCAATTAACCAACAATCATTTAAAATGAAATAATGCCGGTTGATTTAAATGAAACATATAAACAGGTTGAGGAAAAAATAAAAGCCACAACAACTTATAACAAAGTAAGGGAAGATTATCTTGCATCAAAAAAACTTGCAGATGGGGCTGAAGGAGAATTCCAAGAAGCTAAGAACAAAACTGTAACACAACTTAGCCAATTACAAAAACAAACAGGTAAAAAACGATTTGAGCGTGAAATTAAAAATCAAACAGACAAACTTTTTGATTTATTAAAGTTACAATCGGGTACAGGAAATATTAGTGGTGGAACAAGTTTAGAAACAACTAAATTTCTCAGAAGCAAATATGTTGAAGCGGTAAACCGAGTACAATCACAAGTTGAGACCATATTTGTGGAAGAGGTAAAAAAATTGTTAGGTTGTGACCAACAATTAAAATATGTCGCTCCTCAGGTTGTAGATATTCCTATAGCGTCTATTGATTTATATAAAATACTTTATGATAGTCCCGAATCGGTACCAGGTACTGTACACTATGAAACTGAACCAGTTGTTGTACAATCGTCACCATTTTCAATGAATAGAAACTTATTTGATTTAATTATTCAAGGAGTTCCTTATTCTACAACTCATGGAACTTTTTATAAGGGATATTCAGGTCAAGATTTATTTGACATTGAATACATACCAACAACTGAAGTATATCGAGTTAGTTTAAAAAATAGAGTTGGCGGTGATAATTTAGTTACCGATTTTATTTCTGATTATTACCAAACAATCAAAGTTTTAGACATGAGAGCACTTTGGACCTCAGTTCTAAATAATATTTTAACAATAGATTATAGTTTATCAAACAAAGGAATTGGTCAAATACAAGACGAAGAAACTTTTATGATTATTCTAAAAAGAATTTTGGGTTTATGTTTTGATGATAGACAAGAAATTGATGTTGCGGGAACTTCTAAAGTTCCTGAATTGGATGGTGTTGATGAATCGTTTTTTGAAATGAACGATATTGATTTGAGAAACATTGACCAAGTAGAAAACAATGCAAGACAAGGGGTTGTAGAATTCCAAGACTGTACTAATGTAAAATTACCTGTAAATAAACAAGGACTGTTTAATAATTTGAAAAAAATTCAAGATGGTCTTCCTGCCGATAATTTAGATAAATTAGTTAATGGAATTTTTGATGATATTCCTAACAGTCCATATTGGCCAAAATTAGAAAGTTTAAAAATAACAATAAACACCAGTGTTGTTAAGGAAGTACCTAAGGCAATAATGAAAAGTTTATTGTCACCCAAAGTTCTTTTACCACTATTTGTTATGATGAAAGCTTTAGGACAAAACTTGGCGGACAACATTAACTCATTAAAAGATTTTGCAAAAAAATTCAAAAAATTGGTCATAAATGTAATGTCAAGAATAGGTGCTTTATTTGTTAAAGTGATGTATGATTTAATAATTGGGGACTTAAAAAAATTATTAAAATCAATTACAAAAGATATTTTGGGTAATAAACTACAAAAAGTTTACAGAGTAATCGAACAGTTAATCACCACGGCATCTATTATCGCAAATTTTGTTGACGATTATCGAAAATGTAAAAACCTAATTGATTCCATTTTAAACGCAATTCAATTAGCATTAAAAACTTCACCAATAAACATACCAGCACCATTATTAGTTTTAGCCGAATTTAGAGCGGGATTTGACGAGGTAAGGGCGTACATCAGTGTGTTAGAAGAATACCAAAAAATTGGTATACCTACGGGACCAATGCCCGACGGGTCACCAAATATTGGATTATTAGCAAAATACGCCGAAATACTTGGTGTTGAAAGAGAAAGAGATGCTAATGGTGTAACTAAACAAATAATAACCGCAGCGGATATTGCTCAAATAACAACTGTCGGTTTTGTAACAAAATCAGGACTTGTTTTATGATAGACTTAGGTAAAATAAATATTGACCAGGTTGGTGAAATTATTCAAAATATTGACTCAAAATCAAACTCAGATTTAACGAAAGTTATGGATTTTTTAAGAGATGATTTCGATGAAACAAAAGATTTAATTATTGACCTTACCAAACATTTAGACAACATTGAAAAAATGTACGATTTAGTACATAACGAATATAAGAGAAGAACTAATGGCTAATGATGTAACTAAGAGCAGCCAAAGAATACTCTATTCAGGGTTAATTATTGATGCCCAAGACCCAATGAATTTAGGTAGACTTCGCGTAGAACCTGAAGACAAATCAATATTAGCTGTTACCCAAGCATATAATGTAACAGAAAAATCAAAATGGAATACGGACCCAAACAATGGTCCGATAGACCCGTTTGTTGTAAAACCTTTGTTACCCATATTTGTAAGTTTACCAATCTTGGAAAACGAAAGAGTAAACTTACTTTATCAAAACCCACTTTATCCTTGGCAGGATTCTTATTATATACCATCATTGTTTTCATCCCCGATGGCGATTCCGTTTGAGAATTACCAATCAATGAAACAACAAACAGGTCAAGGTGCTCAGATTAAAGGGTCTTTGGCTTTGAGGGATAAGTTTGGTAAGTATAACAATCCACAATCCGCAGGTGTTTTTCCAAACCCTGAAGACTATGGAATTTTAGGTAGGGGTTCTGCCGACATTATTGTTAAAGAAGAAGAACTTTTACTTAGAGCAGGTAAGACACAAAAATTAGATGTTAACGAATATCCAATTGGGTATACAAGAAGAGCATTTATTCAATTATCAAATTATAAAGAAACACTGAGAAAAACCGATACACAAAAAACCTTTAGACTCCAATCAGATGAACTATTTGTTAAATTTTTGGTAGAATGGGATATACAAAATTTAGATAATTTATTTGGTAGATTCACAGGTTCTGTAAATGTATACAGACTTCCACTGTCAAGAGATACCACGACAGAAACAATTAAATACAATTCAGATTTGAGTGCGTTATCTCAAATAGTTTTTACCCAACAATTTAAAAACGTAAATTTTGATGAGGCGTTAGAAATAATTAATACGGTGATATCTGACGTAGCGTTTGATAATTTAACGATAGCCCAAACAGATGAAAGTGGACCAATATTAGGGGACAGATTTCCATTTATTTTTAAACCAAATATTACCACCATCAACTCATCAACAGGTACCACATCACAAAATAACTTCGATAGGTTTTATAATAATGTTCAATTTTTAGATGCTAACTATGAAGACCCATCTAAACAAGACAATGGTTTTGGTATTGTCTTAAATGAAAATACCACAGGAAAACCAACTAAAACAATATTTTCTGAGGTTACACCAACAGAGGTTGACCCAAATCCAACCACCTATAATATTATGGGGGCAGATAAAATATTGTTATTATCTCATTTAGCCAAAAGTTTGGATATTGAAAATACCATATATGGTTTAACCCAAGACCAAGTTATTAATACGGTATTACCACAAACAAGTTCTTTGGTTAGGGGAGAAGAATTACTTGAATTACTAAACATAATTGTGAAGTTCTTAATTTCACACGTTCATTCATATCATGGACTTGCACCGGTTCCTGTTGGAACTGACGGAACATCCACTGCACAGTTATTACAAGAATTAAATAATGCGGCAGAAAAAGTATTGAATCAAAATATTCGTTTAAATTGATATTTATAATAGATGTCAATTTTAAATTCATATTTCAACAGAAACAATACCATTATTGAAAATAGTTATGCCAATACAGGTAGAAATCCTGTTATGGAGTTATACTTTGGTTCAAACCAAAATTCATTTGCCCCATACAGTTATAGTAGGTTCATATTTTCACTGGACTTAACATTATTGGAAGAAAAAATCGCTTCAGGACAAATATCTACAGATTGTACTTCTTTCTCATCTATGACTCATACTTTGAAGATGAGAAACACAAGTTCGTTTGATGAGGCGTTATTAAATACCACCACTTCAACCGGTTCTCAAAGAGCAACATCATTTGATTTGGTTTTGTTAAGAATTCCTAAGGTTTCTGGGGACACTGGTTCACCTCAAACGTGGGACGAAGGGGTTGGATATGATTATAGTAATTTGGCTCAAACACAGAACTCTTATTTAGGTTCTTTCACTAACAATACATTCTTTGATACTGATTCTTTTTCAGATAGACCTTCAAACTTTTACCAAAGAAATACAATAGAAACTTGGTCTCAGTTTGGAATTTACGATAATACAAATTCTTTAGTTGGTTTAAGTGGTTTGAATTATTCGTCATTAACAATTGTTGATGAACAACATTTTGAATTTGGTAATGAAGATATTGAGTTTGATATGTCAAATGAGATTAATTCCATTTTGGATGGTTCTTTAACTGGTGTTACTGGTTGGGTAATCGCCTACAAACCTCAATTTGAGAACATCACAGGACTAACTGACACTTATTCTGTTGGTTTTTTTACAAGACACACACAAACATTTTACGAACCCTATTTGTTAACTACTTATGACGATTTAATTCAAGACGACAGAAACAATTTCGCCTTAGGTAAAACCAATAAATTGTATTTGTATGTTTATGATAACGCTGGCGATTTTGCTAACTTAGATTATAATCCTACAGTAGATATTGAAGATAGTACAGGTACGGTTCCCGCATTCTTAAGTGGATTGACAACATGTTTAAAAACAAGGGGTGTTTACGAGGTTACAATACCACCAATTACGGGTTATAATACACCTTGTTTATTTAGTGACATATGGAAAGATGTTTATTTGGATGGAGCTTCGTTAGGAGACATTCAAAACTCATTTGCCGTTAAACAATATGTCAATACCGTAAGTGTTAGTTCAATGAGTATTGACCCGGCACTTTATGGTTTTGATTTTTACGGAATCAAACAAAGTGAAAAAATATTAAACACAGATGTTAGAAAAGTCGGTGTTGTAATAAAGAGAGCTTATTCAGCGGCTGAAACTCTACAAAAAATATCCGCCAAATACAGAGTATATGTAATGGAAGGAACTACAGAAGTGTTAGTTCAGGATTGGACAAATATAAACAGAACACCAAACGAGTATTACTTCATTTTTGACACCCAAGATAAAATTCCAAACGAATATTTTATTGATATACAGGTGAATAGTAGTGGAGATAAGAATACTTATAAGAAACAATTAAAATTCCAAATAGTAAATTCGAAATGAAAAAAATTATAAAGTTGACAGAATCTGATTTAAAAGACTTAGTTGTCAGAGTTCTAAAAGAAGGTGGAGACCAAAACTCACAAAGATATATGTTCTTTTCTAATTTAGAACAGATGAAAAGACAGTGTGAAATGTTATTGGAAATGGACCAACAACAAATTGAATCTATATTGAGTAATGGACATGATTGGGCTCAGGACCATATTGCCGAAGCAAAAAATAACATGGACCAAGTTTTTGATTTCTTAATGAATGAAACTAAAGGTTCCGACAGTGAAGAAGATATGAATGACGAGCAAATGATGGGAACTATGATGGAAGGTAGGAAAAAAACGGGAACTAAGTTGTGTGCAAGAGGAAAGGCCGCCGCCAAGGCAAAATTTGATGTCTACCCATCCGCATATGCTAATGGTTATGCCGTCCAAGTATGTAAGGGTAAACAACCTGGTAACGATGGTAAAAAGAAATGTTCAGGTGCCTATTGTTAATTTAAGTTTTTTTCCATAATTTTGGAGAAAATAATACTCACATGGTACAAAAATTCCAACACAAGTTAAAACGTTTTGTTCAAAAACAAGGTATAAAAATTCAAAAAATTACCGACCCTACTCGATTGGTGAAAAGTCAACACGAGAGAGAGTGTGTGGATATTTGTAAAAAATTAATACCTTTAAAAGAAACAAAACTTCTCATTACTCCGTTGTCGCCCAAAAAATACATTAGAAATGATGAATTGGATATTTATGTAATTATTGAAGGTAGGCACGTGAACATAATTAATCACGTATATAGTTACTCTGTAGTAATTGAAGGTAAAGGGATGGAAACAATTATGAACATGTTTAATAATGAATTAGAATCTCGTAGGGAACAATTTGAATCTGAAATAACTTCAAATATTAAACATTCATTAAAAACTATATCAAACAATATTAAGTAGACTTATGTTCTCTTAATACTGTTTTAATTAACTCTCTAAGAGATTCGTTTTTTGTTTTGTATGATGTCATAACAGGTTTTTGACCTTTTCCTGTTTGAGTATCTTTTTTTTCCGCTCTTCTTTTTTGAGCACAAGCTGCCTTCTTTTGTGAATCACTCATTTTAGATGCAACACCTGCGGCTCTACACTTTGGGTAACCTTTAGGGTCTGCATCTGGTCTACCACATGGTGGGTGTCCACCACCCTCTTTTTTTCTACATATATTTACCCAAGGACCTTTTGGTTGTTTAGTACCTTTAGGTTTTTTTTTAGTTCCAAACCAAACACCCAAATCTTCCTTTAAAGTATGAACATCATGTGTTGGTATTTTATGTGAACCATCTTTACCCTTTTCCCAAACACCAACAACTGTTTCAATATTATTTTTCATAGTTTTTTGTTTCTTTTTTTTATTTGATTCATGTGTCGACAATTTTTCATAAGGAGACAATTGACTTCTCAACCATTTTTTTAAACCTAACTCAACAGGACCTGTGTAAGGTCCGGATGTTAAATTAGTACTTGTTGCCTCTGAAATTTTTTCGTTTTTATAAATTGATTCGCTCTCTTTTTTTGGTAAATTTGCCTTTTTGTAAACGGACTTTGGTGTTCCTGCAAGTGGATTTCCCATAGGACTATAACCATTAAACGGATTACCATCTTCATCATTTTGACTAAAAAACTTTTCAGCGGTTTTAGATTGTTTTTCGGCTTTTTTTTCTATTTTGGAAATTTCTTCTTTTGTGTAATCGTCCATATTTCCGTCATAACTATCGTAAGCCAATTGTGCACTCAAATAATCTGAAACTGGTATTGTATACGCACCCATGTTAGAGTTTTTCCAAATTTTTGCAGCCATTGTTATTGGATTTTTGTAATTACCACTATTAGATGCGGATGTTACCTCATTAATTGACTTATTTTTCATTTTTATTTATATTAATAAATATCTCTTTATGGACAATAAAAAAACCGTCGGAACCATTTTTGACACAATTACTTTTGATTCTACACTTCAACTTGATAGTATGATTGATACTATGGATGAGGTTCAGATAAACTTTTTAACTATTAAGGCGTTAGAATCCGCATTTAATAGAGGAGCCTTTAATCTGATAGAAACTGAAATTGTTTCAAAAATTATTCGAAAAACATCATACATTCCAATAGTTAATTCTGAAAAATCTGTAAAATAAAAAAGGGTCCTGTTAAGGACCCTTTTTTTATCTACGTTAAGATTGATTATCTCAATTCTCTCAAGTCGAATGTTCTTACACCATCAACTGTGATTCTACCATAGAAACGGTTGTTAACCATTTTCTTAGCGTATCTTGTCATGATACCCTTGATAGGTGTGAAGTTGAATGGGTTGTACATTGTTGGAGTTAATTGTAGAGGTACATATGGTGCGTAGATGTAACCTGTGTCTAACAAAGACGTTCCTTTGTGACCCAACAATACTGTGTTAGCTGGGAAGTAAGGGTCTCTGTAAACTTGGTATCTACCTGACAAAGTACCTACTCTCTCAATACCCATGTTGTATTGGTCTTGGTCAGGAGCCGCGTTTGATACGTGGAAGTACTCCAAGTCATCAAAGATTGCACTGATTTCAGATGATACAACAATCCAGTTAGCTCCACCTCTCAAAGTAGATTTGTGAATCTGTGCTGAGATTTGGTTGATTGCCGTAATCAAAGTTTGGTTCCAGTCTTTTTGTGTGTATGATGTAGTTTGAGAAAGTCTCTTCCATCCGTTGTAATCCCATCTCAAGTTCCAAGCCGCACCTTTTCTCAAATCTCTCAAGATTTCTCTATCAATTTCTGCTGCGATTTGTTCTGACAATAAAGCTGTTAATTCAGCTTCAGCGTCAATGTTATGGAATGCCGCAACGTCCTGTGCTAATTCAGGAGACCACTGTGCTCTCAATTTTCTTTCAGTTACAGAAACTGTTACAGATTCCAAATCAAAAGAAACTTCACCAATTTTATCTTCAAATTCCAATTCTTCATATCTTCTGAAGATACCGAAGAATGCTTCAGCACTTTCTAATCCATCACCACCTGTAGTATATCCTGAATAACCGTCCAAACTGTTAGTTGCACAATCAATACATACTGGTTGTTGTAAATCAACTTCTAAGATAATTTCTCCGTCAGTATTACAAGTGTTGTAGTAAGAACCACCGTTACCTGTTGAAGGCCAAACTGTTTGTGTGTTTGAACCGTAGTTAACAATGCCTTTACCGTAAATTTGAGTTACAACTCTGAACAACAATGGTTGAGAAACACCTGGTAAATCACTCATAGTCAAACCTGACAAAGCTCCAGTACCTGATGCACCTGCTGATGCCAAAGTTCTGATTTGTAAGTCAGACAAGAATTCTTCAGTGTCCATTTCGTTACCATTTGGTCCAATAAGTTTACCAGCTCCGCTATTAGCGAAACCTTTCATCTTGATGATTACTTTTCTGTATTCAGTGTTTGCACTCAATCCCCAGTTTACTAAAGTACTACCAACCCATCTTTGAACATAAGTTGTTGCTGTGATAGCTGACCATCTTCCTTTAGAATAATCAAATAAACCTGGAGGGTCTAATTGTGCTTCATTACCTTCATAGAACAAATCGTAAAGATTCTTTCTGTAGATTGGGTTGTAGTCACCTGAACCTGCGTTTACTTGAGTATAACCAAGATTTGGGTCACCTGGGTAGTTTCCTGGAGAACCTACAGGTGCGTAGTGCTGACCTGAGTAATCACCATAACCTGCGTCGTTCAATGAACCACCAGAATAACCTTGAATTTTAGGTACAAAGTAGAACAATTTACCGATAGGTAAGTTCATAGCTTGTACAGATACGATGTCGTTAGCTAACAATTTAGAGAATACTCTTCTCACGATTGGGAATACAACCGTTTCGAATGAACCTGAGTCAGTCGTAGAAGCTGCCTCGTTGATTAAGTGAGACGCTTGGTTCTCATACAACTGTGCAACGTTCTCCTTCAAGTGACCTTTAAGTCCTTCTAAGAAACCTAGTTTATCCCATTTGTTAATAGTGTCTTCTTTGATAACTTTAAGGTGCTTAAGACCAATGTTACCTACTAGACCTGATTCTAATAATGCTCCCATTTTATTTTTTTTTGTTTTTTTATTTTAGTTTATTTTATAATTTACTCATTAAATCTTTCATTCTTAAGAATTGTGGATTTTCATAAGTTTTAGACTCAATTAAATTAGTTGCTGAGCCTGTTGATGCAGTTTTATCTATTTTTCTTTCAATAGATTCTGTTACAACTTTGTTAGAATTTTGTGATAATTCATTTTTAATTGATGTGTAAAGAGATTTTGACTCTTTTAACGACTCAACATCATCAAATCTTCTCAAAATGTTAATTTTTTCTGGTTTTGATGTAGAATGTTCAGTGAACAATCTTGTAGCGTATGCCAAATTTGAATTAAAAACCGCAACTTCGTTAAGTTTTTCTCTGAAAACATTTAAAGCTTTTCTGTACTCTTCGTTCTTTTCTTTAAGAACTTCAACTTCTTGCTTTAACAATTCGTTTTCATAAACGTAATTTCTGTTATTAGTGATTCCTTTTCTTAAACCACGACCTTCTTTAGAACCATTACCGTATGTTCTGGCCGCCTCTTTATATTCAAATTTCTTTTGACCTGGTTTCATACCAACACCTTTAGGTTTTTGGATAAATGATGACTCTTTGGTCTCAGATTTTTTAACATTAGAGATACCTTTTTCAGGTAATGTTTCTTTTTTATAACCATCAACTTTAGTTTGTTTTGTAGGTTTTACAGGTTTTGACATGTAATTACCTTCTTTTGATTCTGCTTTTTTCAAACCTTTAGTTGCTGATTTAGCCGTTTTATTTTCTTTGGTCTCGCCCTTATTCTTCATTTTACCCATTACAGGTTTAATCATGTATTTTGCTTCATTCACAGGTTCATCATCATCATCATCTTCGTCGTCATCATCATCATCTTCGTCGTCGTCTTCGTCGTCTTCAGATTCGTAGATTTCTTCGTCCATAGACTCATCCATTTCTTCATCCATAGATTCATACATTTCTTCATCCATTTCTTCGTCCATAGATTCATACATTTCTTCATCCATTTCTTCGTCCATTTCTTCGTCCATAGTGATTTCGTAAACTACTTCATCGCTATCGTCCATAGCCTCATCCATTTCTTCGTCCATTTCTTCGTACATCTCTTCGTCCATTTCTTCGTTCATATCTTCTTCCATTTCTTCGTTCATTTTTAGGATGTATTCAACATCATTTTCATCATCTTTGATGTGAATGTTTTCACCATCTTTGTCAATTACGAACGAATCTTTGTTAGGGTCCATTTTTTTGAATAAACTCCAAAGTTCGTCTCCACCTAACATCTTAGCGTCATAGACATCAACGTCTTCTTCATCATCATCATCATCTGTGAAATCCAAATCACCCATTACTTTGGTATCATCATCCTCATCATCACCAAGACCTAAATCAGGCATGTTAGACATATCAGGAGCAATGTCACCAACTTCAATGTCAGTTTCCACTGCATCGTCGTCATCTACTTCGGGTTGTTCGTTTAATTGTTTGTTCTTAGTCTCTTTAGATAAAGACTCTTTTACCAATTCAGAGATTTCTTGAGCCATAGTTGCCCCAAGTATTCCTTTTGCATTTTCCTGCACTACATCTTCCAAATTTTTCATTTGTTGTAATGCTTCTTGGACTAAATCTTTTTCAGTCATTTTTCAAGTTAATAATTGATACATAATAAATATACCCCAACTTGAAAAAAGTTATTTTTTTGGGCACAATAACCCAATAAAAATAAAAAACCCCTCATTTTGGAGGGGTTAATTTTAATCTTCGATTACTTCGTCAATCTTACTTTCAGATACCGAAGTGATTCGCCAATCATGTTGAAATCCTTGATATCGTGAAGTAACCTTGGCTTCGACATCGGTTACTGAGTAACCTTTTACCAATTTTTCTTCTCTGATTTTCTTTAATTTACCTGAGTTTTCATCGGGTAGTTCGTACTGTACTTTTGCTACAAAATATTTTTCGTCCATGTTGTGTAATATTACTTAGTTAAATAATCGGACAATTTCTTCATTAAGTCAACCGATTTATCAATTGACCCTTGAGATTTTCTTTGAGCTTCTTCTTCCAAGTTTTCCTCAAAGTTTTTTCTTTCAGATGGGTCGGTGAATAAATATGCACCAGGTGTTGATGGTGACGACACCAAGTCAAAACAAATTAATTCAAAATCGTCTTGTACTTCATTTCTATCCCCAACCTTTTTTAAGGAACCCACTCCACGAGAAGATATACCTAAAGTAACCCCTTGTCTTAGTAAGTTAGCCGCTTGGTCTCCTTTTGTAGAAACAATACCTCTTTCATGAAAACCAGGTGAAGTTAATAATTTTAATTTACCCATTAAAATAATTCCGTCCCACCAAACATCCGTGATTATGTGAGACACACGGTCCAAATCAATTAATGATGACTCAGGGTGATTTAATTCAGAAAGAGATGTTCCTTTTTGAATCATTTTTTTATAGTTGTCTGATTCTCTTTTTAAAATTCTTTCAGGATAAATTCTTCCGTTTCTATTTGGTGTATTATATTTTTGTAATACGGCATAAAACTCAAACGGCTTTGAATAGTCCAACATGTCTTTTTTCATTTGTTCCATCAAATGAAGATTGCTCTTTTCGTTTGGGGATAAGTACCCCGCATCGTATTCAATCAATATACCACGTCCTGTATCATTAGGTCCTAATATCTTCATAACTTTTAGTTATAAATATGTTGGAACACTAAATAATTTCCTTTTCAAGTTTAGAAACGGTAAAATCAAAATAAGGGTTTTTTTTCATATTTTCTTGATAAATGAATTTTGCTATTTTTTTCAATTTGTCTTTTAATTCATTTGATTTGAAATCCATTTCTTTTTTCATAAAAAAAGTCATTTCCAAATTGACAAAACTTTTTTTATTTATTTGAATTCCGCTTGTTCGTAAATCCAAATCAACAATGTAGTTTGGTAAGAATGTTTCTAAATCAACCACATCTAATATATTGTGTTTTATGTTTCTACTTAAGTTTGCAACCACACGATTCCAATTATCACTTATAATTTGGGGAGTTGCCCATGTTTGAATATTTAGATAAACCGATTTCAAATTTTTAGAGTCCACAGTACCATACGTCACTTTAATAGAATCAAATCCTATTATTTTTGAGGTTTTTCCTTTTTTCATTAATTTTGTACATATAAAATGTTTATTTTATAAAAATATACAAACAGAATGTATTTCAGTCAAACTTTTTTTAAATTATGCGTGTATTTAAATTATATGTTAAAAGTTGAAATTGATAAAAATACCGGATTGGAAAAAGCCTTAAAGATTCTCAAAGGTAAGGTTATTAAAACCAAACAAAATGAAGAATTAAGAAAACGTACTGAGTATGTAAAGAAAACAACTCAAAAAAGAGAGAAAATGAAAAAGGCAAAATTTAAACAATCCATCCAATCAAAAACAGAATTATAACCCTTCGTATAAGTTTTTTAACTTAACGTAGTTGTACTTGTTATATTCTTCCTGTTTTACTGATGAAATTGTTTCATTAATTTTATTTCTTGTTAAATCATCGTGATTACCTTCAGATAAAACATTTAATTTGTCTAAAGTTTTTTCTTTGTAACCTTCAAACAAACCATTTAATTCTTCATCATTTTTTCCCAAAATATCTTTTAAATTACTTTTGGTGGATTCGTCTAAAGACTCAATATAGTTTTTAACAACATTCTTTCTAATTATTTCAACCGAAGATAATGGAATGTTTAAACTTTCTTTTTGGATAGGTTTTTTAGTTAGTGATTCAACAATTTTAGACTTAGCTAAAATCTTTTCTTTTAACTTTAATGGGTCAGTATTAACCAAATCATCAATTTTACTGTATCTGTTTTCACATACAGTAGAAGATACCCATTTGTCAAAATTTGTTGTTTTTACAACTTTTGATAATTCTTTAATCTGAGAAATAGATTCATTAACATACTCCTCAGCAAATGATTTATCAAATCCTTGTTCTTTTGATAATTCAGAATACAAGAAATACATTTTTGATAAATTTTTATTTTCCAAAACTAATTTTTGGAATTTTTTTATATCATCAGAAAGTGTCTTACCAATGTAAGACTCTGACAACAAATATTCTACTTTACTAAATTTTTCTCCAAAGTTCATGATAATAAATATTATGAATTTAATAATCTACCCAATTCATCGTCCATATCACCTAAAGATTGTCTTCCTTTACCTAAATCTAAAAAATCATTTGGGGTTAAGAAATCACCTTCTAATAAAATGTTATAGTTATTTCCTCTTCCTTCAGGAACCGTTTCTCCGCCAGGAGGAGGTGGTACTTCTCCACCCGGTGGTGGACCACCAAGTTCTCCACCAGGAAGAGGTGGTGGTGGTGCCCCGAAGTCACCTCCGCCACCAAAGTCACCTCCGCCACCAAGTTCAGCACCTGGTGTTGGTACACCACCTCCTGTTTGACCACTAAGTTGACCATAAAGTTTATCAACATTATCAAACAATCCTGTTTTGGTAATAACTGTTGCGGTATTGGTCAATTCAGCGGCAACTGCTCTTTCCAATCTTTGTTGTTGTAAATCCAACTTAATTTCTTCATCAGAGAATCCGAGTATGTGTTTCTTAGCCCATGATTGCGATGTTGGTGCAATACCTTCAATAGTCGTAGTTGCGTCTTTATATAACAACATTTTTTCTTTCCACACATCAATAGCCAATAAATCAGCTTGTTTTGACGGGTTTGTTAATCCTAAAGTAAAGTTACCTAATTCGTCTTCAAAACCTAATAAGAACAAGTGAACAATTGCCACTTTATTCAATTCGGCAATCATAGATTTTTGTATTCTATTAATTGTTCTGGCAAAACGAATATCTAATAATGATAAGTTCTTACCATCACCCACAGTTTCTTCAAATCCTAAAAATGCTTTTGGTATTCTCAACGCAGTTAACAATTTCTTTTGGATATATTCAATGTCAGCAATTTCGGATAAGTTTTGTGCCCCTGGTAAAGTATCAATTGGGCTTGGTGAGGATGGGTCACGTACAGGAACAAAATAATCTTGGTCAACCGCCATCTGATTATATCTCATGTCTACATTACCTGTTTTTGAATCCGTAACTTGGTCTCTTTTAAAGTTGTTTGCAAATTTTTGAACATATGGTTGAACGTCTTTGTCGTCCATGTTTCCAACATAAACTTTAAATACACGTCTTTCAGGTGCTCTTGATGTTCTATAAATTAACATCGCATCTTCTGCCAAAATTAATTGTTTCCAAGTTCTACGAGCTTTTTCCAACATGGATGTTCCATAAGGAAGTCTTCTATCGTCACCTAACAAACGGAAGTGAGCGATTTCCCACGATTGGTATTCCATTTGTTTATTTTTCCAAGCAAATTTTAATGCTTTTTGTTCGTTTTCTGCGGTTGAAACTGTATTTGGTGTCATACCCCTTTCAATACGTTCCATCTCAATGTTTGGTAACTGAAATGAACCCACAACCCCTTTCTCAGGGTCAAGTTTTAAATACACAAAATTATCACCATACTTACATACGTTTCTTGTCCACATTTGTAAGTTTGTGTTAACGTCCAAAACATTGTTAAACAAATCAGTTAGAATTGATTTAATTCTTTTTGATTCAGAATAAATCTGTAACATAAATCCGTTTTCATCTACCGTTGTAGATTCTTCAGCATATGCATCCAAAGCCGCAGAAATTTCAGGAGTGTACTCCATACTCTCGTAATCATAAAATGCGGATAGTCTAGTTGGTTCGTAATATACGGCTTGTTGGTAAAGATTATTTTCTATTTTTGCCCACTGATTAGAAAGAAACGCAGTTTGTTGTGCTTGGAGTTTTTCTAACTCATATTGTCTTTTGTCAGTGGTTCTAAGTAATTCTTTTTTATCATACTTGTAGACAGGGGCATCTTGACCCAAAAGGGAATCGGGTCCAAAGGTTTGGGTTAACCTCTGCCATATAGTCATATTTTCGCTCATATCATTAAATATAATTTGATATTGATTTATTTAAACCCCATTCCACCAAAGACCCAACGATAATCTTGATAATCTTGTCTGGTTGGTTGATTTCTGTAAACATTTTTATCACTTTCTCTATCGTTAAAGACCGGAATGTTTGGATTAAACCCTGTTATTGCCGAATTGTCGTGAGAATTAACCGTCCAAGACTCTAACATAACTTTTGTTAAATCGTCAACTTTTTTCAGTTGGGTAAACGATATTTCACATACATATAGAGCCATTGCCAAACTCATCAGTAAGTCATCATGTTGACCTTTCATGTGGTCAGGTCTTCCGTTAAGATAAACAAAAGTATTCATCTCATTTAATAATCTAGATGAATATATTCTAAACCCGTGTCTCATCCCCTCCTCAAAAGCACTAATAATTTGGACACGTTTTGAGTTAAAGTTAATACCGGGTATTTTGTCTGCTGTCTTTGGGTCATATTTCCACTTATTACCCAACTCAACACCGTCTACATATAAATCTCTATATCCAAGTTCTTGAAGTTTTCTTGATGTGGCAACACCCATTCCACCCGTGATATCAATTACAATATATGCAGAATACATGGTCGCCCACTTGTAGGCGATTTCGGCCAACATATCAGGTGGGGTTTTACCAACATATTCCAACACTTGTTCTCTTTCATCAAAATCAATAATCTGTATGGATGAAAAGTCTTCAGAATCGCCACGAGAAACGTCCACACCCATAACATATTTGTGTCCCATAACAGGTTCTTTCCATATCCACAAACTATTTGCCATCATTTTTGATGATGGTTCTTTAATCATGGTTTCAGAAATTTTTTGAAGTAGGTTTGAGTCAAATACGTTATCACCTGAACCCAAAAAGTTACACTCTAATTCCTGAGATATTTTTCTTTTATCATATTTTAACTTTTTAACCATCGCCTCAAACCAAGCGGAACATGGTTTGTAACCTTTGTTCATTAATTCTTTGATATCGTTAATATCACGTTGGTATGGGTCTCCACTTAAATCAAGTATTTCTGTGTTAGGGTAGTTGTTTCGGTCTAACAAGAAATCAACCAAACTATCTGTTTTAACCATATATAAATCTTTGGTATAACGTGGGTCACGATACCAATACATGTCAGATACTTTGAATTCGTTAACACCTTTTGCGGCCTGTTCGTAGATACTATAATAAATTGGGTCGTATCCGTTTGGAGTTGATATTACAATCACTTTACCACCTGTGGAAAGTGATGCCATACAAGCCGCCCAAAAGTCATCATCGGCATCAATATACGCCGCCTCGTCAAATATAAGTATGGTTGGGGTATAACCACGAAGTGCATCTTTTGATGTTGCTACGGCTTTTACTTCACATTTGTTTGTTAGTTTAAAGTGTCTTGCGGCGTTCTTTTCAGGTGAGAATCCAACGTTGACCCATTTTGGCCATTGTTCGGTAAATTCTCTTACTTTGTTTGCCATTTCTACCGCAGTGTCTAATTTGTTGGCAATAATCAATATTTTTTCAGGTTTGTTTTTGTTGGCAAAAACCAATCGTTTTGAAACCCAAGCGGCGGTTACCGTTGATACTCCCGCCTGACGATACTTTAGTGCAATATTTTCATTATGAGAATCATAATCCTGAATAAGTCTAACTTGGTCAGGAAATAACTCTAAAGGTACGTATTTTGACTGTGTGTTATCGTACGTATGTAGATAAGTCTTTAGTGCGTATGGTGTATTCTTAATACACCTTGCAGTTTCTAAAAGTAATTGTTCTTTAGTTATAGCCATAAAAAAACCCTATATCAATAAATATAGGGTTCTGTTGTTATTTAGAAGGGCCAATTCCCATACTACTCAGGAAATCATCTAAATCCTCAAATCCGTCATCACCATCGTCTGTTGGTAATGTTGGTGTTTCATCATCACCGTAGTCTTCATCATCACCGTAGTCTTCATCATCACCGTAGTCTTTATCACCATCCTTTTTAGACGCATTTTCGCGTGATTTTTTTGCCTGAGCTAAAATATATTCAAATTCTTTTTTTGCCTTTTCATTATCTCTAGGATTTTCGGACAAAACATTTCTAATTAATAATAAAAATTCTTCAGCAGGTTTTCTATAAAAATACATTTTAAACCAGTTAGGTAAATCACCTACATCGTCTTTGAATAATTCATCAGGTAACAAACTTCTCAATTGCCCAACCATACCAACACCGATTCTTATTTGGTCAGGTTCTGCCATCATTGTGTCTGTTTGACCCATAACATCCGCAGCAATTACTGGGTCTTCAGGTAAACCAAATTTAGCTAATGCTGATTCTACCGCCTTACCTAATTCGTGAACCATAATAACAAATGTAGTTGCTCTAACAGTAAGTTTTACCTGAGGTTTTGGACACCAATTGGTATCATCGTCTTCAGGATTTACTTGGGATTGAACCTGTTGTGTTTGACACAAATAGTCAGCACCGTTGTAATTTACGATATCACGTTTTCTGTAAGTTTGACCTGGTTGCCATTGTGGATAATTTTCTTCATCAAAGTTGGCTTCAGCAGAACCTCCAGCACCTTGACCTGAAGAAGACATGGCTTGAATCATATCATCCATTGACCAATATAACAAATCATTTGTTGCCATAATTTTGGCGTATGTTCTTTGTAAGTCAGGGTCAATGTCATCTAATGCCGATTTTACATTCGGGTCCAAAATAATCCAATGGAATTTTTTTGCACTTCCTTGAACTAAAGCATTAATAATTTGTCTCTTATGTTTTTCTAATTCAAAATCTTCATCAGTTCTTTCCATTTCAAAAGATGGAAATGAAAAATCGGGCGTTTGTTCCTCATCACTTTCTTCCTCATCTTCATCATCGTCGGGTTGTTGTTGACGTGGTTCAGGTCTGGTTCTAAATTGAGATGCGGGAATTCCATATAAATCAACAAACTGAGCGTCAAACAAATAAGAACAATCATCAATGTTGTATTCTTTTTGAATAATATCTATGGCAAAGTTAACTAATTTCTCCATAGTTTGTGGGTTTCCCATTTCAACGCTCATAACTTTTTGAACGTCTCCTAACATTTCCATGGCCAACATACGAATAACCGAATCAGAAGATAAATTTTGTCTTCCGGTAAATCTACGAGCCATTTGAATTACTTCCGCAAAACGTTGACTAGCATTTTTTTCCAAATAAGAAGATTCGCCAGGAACCTGTGGTATAGCTGGATTCCCCTGAAAAATAGTTTCACCGGCAGCCAATCTTCTTTGGATACCTGATGATGGTCTTTCGGGCATATCCCCAAAATCCATAGGAGCCTCAGTTCTTAATTTCTTTGCCATTTTATTTTCCTAACAATTGATTCAAAGCCGAAATAAACATTGATTTATAATCTTGTGCTCTTGGTTTTTCTTTTGGAGTTTCCTTTGGTGGTTGATAAGGATTAGGTTTACTTGGTTTTACACCAGGTTTTGTTTTTGGTGGTGCGGTTCTTGGTTTTACCGCTGGTTCTGCTGCTTCCATAGGATTTGACTTTTTAGAAGAATACATCTTTCCAATCGGTTTGTCCAATTTTTTGAAACTAACAAGTTGCATGTTTTCATTAACATGTTTACCAACTAACTCCATAATGTGTGATTCCAATAAAGATTCGTAAGGGTCTTTACCTTCTTTGATAGATTTTTTAACATCTTTAACACATCTTTCGTATTTTGCCATTTGTGGTTTAGACCAATCACTTCTTTCTGTCGTTCCAAACTCTTTACCCATTTGTGATGTACAAACCGCCCAAGGATTGTATTTAGATTTTTTCTTCTTCTTAGCCTCCAAAATGTCCATACCATCAGCATCATCCGCATCCATTTCAGCGTCTTTTGTTGGGTTGTTACCATAATCACTTGGACCTACTTGTCTTTTGTCTTGAGTGGACACTGTTTGGAATGGGTCTTTTTCAATTGTATCATCCTCCTTCATTTCACCCTCGGCAGTCGTTGTTACAACAGTTTTACCGGCTTTATTAGCGACAGAAACGCCACCCACAGAAGTTTCACTACCTGTTGGAATTTCTATTTGTTTAACAGTCTTTGTTCTAACAATCGGTTGTGGTTGTTCGCTCAAATACTTGTTATATAAGTTATCAACTTGCTTATCAGATAAGTTAATTAAGAATTTTGATGGTAAACCATTCTCCATCAAAAATGATATTTTTTTAGTTCTCATAGATTTCTTCTTTGTCAAAATGTAATAACAAATCTCTTTCGTATAATTTGTCTTTTATTATTTTTTCTGAGTCACCAAATTTGAAAACTAATCTTTTTTCGTTTTCACATGATTCATCAGTTTCCCACGCTAATGCTATTACATCTTCCATAGCGTCTGTAACAGCAAAATAGTCGGAGTTCTGAACCAATTCTAATGTAATATTAGAGTTTTTCAAAATTCCGACATTTTTTACATAAGGCAATTCAGGGGGTTGTGGTGCTCCATGAGCTGGTTTCTTGTCCCATTCCTCCCCCCAAACATCATACTCTTCACTAAAGATAAATTCATATATATTGTCACCCTTATAATTGGGTCCTAAACTATTTACATAGATTAGATGACTCATAGAATTTCACCTTTTGGAGTAACTTTGATTTGAATTCCTTCACTTTCAAACACCAAATTATTTTTGTTTGTTTTACCCAACAATCTATAATCTGAGTTTTCTTTAATGATAAATTCAGAAGCCATTTCTTGTTCAACGGTTTCACTCAATTTTTTGATTGATGAAATTGTTTTCTTGATGTGGTTCTGTCTATCGATATGTTTTTCAACCTCAACGTTCTTTTTAAATTTCTTTTCTGATTCAGAAATATTAAAATAACCTTTGAGAACTTTGTCAACTTTAGATTCAGCAAATACTGAATCCATTATTTTGGATACTTTGGTAGTGAACGGATGGTTGCTTCCTGGTTTGTAACCTTTCTCAGGACCACCTTCTTCTTCCAATTCAGCCATTTCTCCTGCTGGTTCAGCAGGTGCCTCAGTATCATCAAGACCTAAATCTGTTAAATCAGGTAATGAATCACCTTCGTCACCCATTGGTTCATCTTCTCCACCCATTGGTTCCTCAGAACTTTCAGGTGCCTCTTCTAATCTATCCATAATATCCTGTTTGTCGTTCTCATCTAACAAAGAAAGATTCAATGCGGACAACACAGAATTTATTACATATTTAACATCATCTGAAGTCATTCCAACTGAGTCATTAATTACTCTAATTTTTTGACCTAATTTGCCTGTCAATTTTTGAATGGTTTTCATGGTAACTTCTTCTTCGTCGTCAGGTTCTGCCGCGTCAATGTCTGACATTGGCTCATCTGCCGATGGTTCAGGCATATCCGCACCCATATCACCCATATCACCCATGTCACCCATGTCTTCACCACCCTCAGGTGCCGCCTCAGGTGCTGGTGGAGGTAATTCAGCCGCAGGTTCTGCAACAGGTTCAGGTGCTGGTGGTGTTGGTGTTTTTAACACAAACTTTTTTTGTTCTCCAAATAATGAAATTTCTTCTTCACTTTCGTGAATTGCATTCATTTCTCTTGCTAACAAATTTAATCTTTTAAGTGCCTGAGAATAACTTGAATAGTACTTTCTATTCTTCATAGGTTCAGTATACTCCAAAGATTCGTTTACCGATTTCTTAATGATATATCCAACTTTTTCTTTAACAATATGATATTCATTACCATCTGCTAAGATTCTTGAAAATTCATCTTTTGCTGTTTCGTTTATATTACTAGGACTAGTTTCTTTGTATCTAGCAATTTCCATGATTCTTGCTAATTTTTCTTGTCCTTGAAGTTTTTCACTTCCTATTGGTTTTAAATCTGCCATGATATATTATTTTTTTGATATTATTTTAGTTGTTTAATCCGTTTGGTCCTCCAATAGCTACCGCACCCATCTGTACAATGGAAATATTTTCTTGTGCGTTTGATGCCACAGGATGTGGAACCGTAGTCGGTGTAAATGTGAATCCTGTTAATCCTTCTTCAGGACAAACTACACACATAAAATATTCAGTACCCTCCTCAATTGTGAAAAAAGGAGTGAATGAAGGTGATGGTGTATTAGTTTGTGTTGGAGTTACTGATGGAGTAACTGTTGGTGATGCCGTATTTGTTGGTGTAACAGTAGGAGTAACTGTTGGTGATGCCGTATTTGTTGGTGTAAAACTAGGTGTTGGTGTATTAGTTGGTGTTTTAGTTAAGGTTGGTGTTGGAGTTTTAGTTGCGGTAATACTTGGCGTAGGTGTTACTGTCCTTGTTGGTGTTACGGTATTAGTTGGTGTTACGGTATTAGTTGGTGTCGGTGTTTTTGTTGTTGTTACACTTGGAGTTGGTGTGGATGTCTTAGTTGGTGTTACTGTTGGTGTCTTAGTAACCGTTGGTGTCGGTGTTTTTGTAGGAGTAACACTTGGTGTTGGAGTTGGTGTCGGTTCATTTAAACATGATACACAATCTCCAAAATCTTCAGACATAGTTACCACTAAATCACTACCCACACCAGGTTCTGCGGTATTTACAACCTCATAACAACCATCAGGAGTACTTCCTGTAAATGTAAGATAGTAACTACCACCTACCGCTGGTAGGTTGTCTATTGGAAAATCAATGTAGACCGCAGTACCGCCACTACAAGCCGCTAATATGTATCTAGCGGTATTACCGGCAATACAATCTGAACAATTATTATAATCGTATCCAACGGAAGAAACAGTTCTATCTACTACTCCAGATGGAAGTTTTAATTCCACAGTAAAACAACCTGCGGGTATATCTCCGGCAAAAGTTAAATAATAAACAGTATTACCTGTTACCGCGGATGAATTGACACCAAAATCAACGGTATATGTTAGCCCATCAATACATGAACTTATGGTCCAAAGTTCACTATTTTGACATTCAGCACAATCAGTAAATCCAACATTTGCGGCTAAAATTGTATCGGAAGAACTACCTCCAGACATTGCAACAACCTCGTAACATCCACTTTCGGTTGCCCCTGTAAAATTAAAATATCCTATATCTCCGGTTAAATAATCATCATATCGGTCCAACACATTAATGATAGAACCTCCTGTACACGCTGTAAGTTGTATAACTGTTGCCATTTTTTTCTATATAAATATACGCTTAATGTTGAATATTTACTTATTCTTCTGTTTGCTCAACAGATAACTTTTTATCTACAAACTCAGTTTCAAAATCTTTTAACTTCTCAATATAACCATTTCTCCTCAAATATTTAAATACTAAATTCTCGTAGGATTGTTCTCCCCCTTTTCTTAACCCTTCAGTTCTATACTTTTTTAATTTCTCATCAATAACTTTTAATAGTTTTTTTGCTCCCTCAATATCTTCATCTTCAGATTGGTCTATGACTAAATCTATTTGGTTCATCCATCCTTTTATCTTTTTTCTCAGGGTATCTTTATCAATTTTGAACTCTTCTTTATCGGGGATTGATACCCACTCATCAAACATTATGGAATAAGTTCCTTGTGAAAATCTAGGAACAGAACTATCTTCAATATACATTTCCACATCATATCCTCTAACCTTAATATTATGAGTGTTGTTAAATAAAGTTTTTTTGATTTTAAAAAGTTCTTGGTACAAAGGAATTTCCTCTTTATCAAATTGGTCTAAATCCACAATTATGTGAACGTCGGCATCTGAAAATTTTGACCAATTGTAATTAGCCAAAGAACCTGGCATTACAATATCAGAAAAGAAAAAATCTACTTTAACATATTCAATAAATTCCTGAGCAGATTTTAATAGTGCTTCACGGACTTCAGGTTGCATTTTTGGCGTGTCCTCACCCTTTGGTGTATACCAAATTTTTGGATTTAATTTATCCTTAGGTTCAAACGAACTAATAATTTCTTCTTGTGAAGCCATCTTTAATAAATACTACACTTTTGAGTATTTGTATTTTTTGGCTATTTGTGTGTTAAAATATGTTCCTTGTGATTCGGCACTTCTAAGTTTTACATATTCTACGTGTGGGACATCTTCGTATTTATACTGTGACCCATTTTTAAATTCCGCAATTAAAGTACTATCTGCGGTATCATAAATTGTTTTTACTAAATTAGACGATTCAATCTCGTTAATAATTTTAGTTCCTTCTATTGTTTGGTTTTTGATTCCCATAATTTAATCCTCGTCATTCAAATAATCAGGTTCATCTCCTTTTTGTAAAGGATATTTATCATCAATTTCTCTAAATTTATTTAAAATATGATTATTAAACATTGGAATTTCCTCACTTGGTAGTATACCATAGTTTTTTAACTTTTCTTCCAATTTATATCTTCCATTAATTACCTCACCTCTAATTGTGTATATAGTACCTGGTATTCTATAACCTTTTTTTAATTGCCATTCGTGAATATTAAAATCCTGTAAAGATTTTCTGAATTTTTCGTATAAATCAAGAACATCTTTGTCGGCATTCAACTTCTCAATATACGATTCCCAAGGCTTCATAGTATATAAATATAAAACCCCCAACTTTAGTTGAGGGTCTTACTTTAGGATTTCATTTTTTTAATCTGGTCTCGTATTTTGATTGCCGTTTCAAAGTCCTGACTGTCAACCGCAGTCTTTAACTCGGTCTCCAATTTTTCAATTTCTTGTTTATTGGTCTCAAAGTTTTTAATTTTATCTCTGAGTTCAACCGCTTTTTCAAAGTCTTGTTCTTCAACAGCTTTTTCTAACTGACGTTTCAAAACTGATAACTCGTTCTTTGGTTTATTAAAACTTTTGGGTGTACCATCATAATAGGTTGTGGTCATGGAGTATCTAACACCACTAGGTGATATATATGTGGTTTTAATCCAATCACCATTATCATCACTACCCTTTTCAGTCTTTTCAGTAATTTCGTCACTAGGTTTAGTGGTTTCTTCCCAATTTAAAGATTCCATCATTTCATCAAGTTCCTGCATCATCTCTTTAAGAGATTTTCCGTGATTTCTTCCAAATAAATTAAACATATTTTTTTTCTAATTTTTATTTTTTATCTTTGTATCTGTAAATATACAAAACTATGCCAAACAAGTAAACCTGACATTTTGTCAGTTTAGTTTGACAAATTGTCATAGTTGAATTATCAAATAAAACTATTATCTTTGTAACATGATTGATTCTATTGACGATAACGACAACATCAAACCGTCCACAAAACGTGGAGGTTCATCAACACCAGTATTGGACAATTTTTCTAAAGACCTTATTAAACTATCGTCTGAAGGTAAGTTGGACCCTGTAGTTGGTAGAGAACAAGAAATTCAACGAATTGCACAAATTCTTTCTCGTAGAAAGAAAAACAACCCTATTATCATTGGTGAGCCGGGTTGTGGTAAAACTGCAATCGTAGAAGGATTAGCAATGAAAATCTTCAACGGAGATTGTCCACGAAACCTTTTGAACAAACGAATCGTTTTGTTAGACATGACTTCTATTGTTGCGGGTACAAAATACCGTGGACAGTTTGAAGAACGTTTGAAAGTTATTATTGACGAACTTTCTAAAAATCCTGACATTGTAGTTTTCATCGATGAGATTCATACCATCGTTGGAGCCGGTAATGCTTCAGGTTCTATGGACGCATCCAACATCTTCAAACCCGCACTTGCTCGTGGAGAGATTCAATGTATCGGAGCAACAACATTAGACGAGTATCGTACTAACTTTGAAAAAGATGGGGCTTTGGAACGTCGATTCCAAAAAGTCGTAGTAGATTCTCCATCCAAAAAAGAAACACTCATCATCCTTGAAAACTTGAGAGGTAAGTATGAGTCTTATCACAAAGTAAGTTATTCTGATGAAGTACTTGAACTATGTGTAAACCTTGCTGACCGTTACATCACAGACCGTGAGTTTCCCGACAAAGCGTTCGACATTATGGATGAAGTTGGTGCCCGTGCTCAAGTTGAGGCAAAAGTTCCTGAAAGTATTGAAAAATTAACTGCGGCTCTTCGTGAAATTGGTGAGAAGAAAAAAGAAGTGGTGAAGAAACAGAAGTATGAAGAAGCGGCAGAATTGAGGAACAAGGAAAAGAAAATTTCCGCAAAATTGGAGGCGGAGAAAGAAAAGTATGAACAAGAAATCTCTGAAAAGAAAAGAGAAATCTCGTTGGAACTTGTTTTAGATGTAGTATCGTCAATGACTAAAATTCCGGTATCAAAAATTTCCGTTGATGATAAAACAAGTCTTATTGGTTTGGATAAATCACTGATGGATAAAGTTATCGGACAAGAAGAAGCGGTTACCAAAATCGCAAAATCAATCCGTAGAAACCGATTGGGAATTAAAGACCCAAATAAACCCATCGGTTCATTCATTTTCTTGGGTTCAACAGGTGTAGGTAAAACTCACTTGGCAAAACAACTGGCAAAACAAATTTTTGGTAGTGAAAACAACCTTATCCGTGTGGATATGTCAGAGTTCCAAGAAAAACACACCATTTCTAAATTGATTGGAGCCCCTCCAGGTTACGTTGGTTATGATGAAGGTGGACAGTTGACCGAACAGGTTAAAAACAAACCCTATTCAGTAATCCTTTTTGATGAGGTTGAAAAGGCAAACAAAGAAATCTTCAATACATTGTTACAGATGTTGGACGAAGGTCACTTGACCGATTCTTTGGGTAGAAAAATTAACTTCAAAAATTGTTTGATTATTATGACCTCAAACTTGGGTGTAAAAAAACTTCAAGATTTTGGAAACGGTATTGGATTCAATACTTTATCAAGTTCATCAACTCAAGAAGAATACAAACGTCAGATTCTCCAAAAAGAGATGAAGAACTATTTTTCTCCTGAGTTCTTGAACCGTATTGACGAAGTTATTGTATTCAACTCTTTGAAACAACCTGAAATTGAACAAATTGTTCGTCTTGAAATGTCAAAATTGATTACTCGTTTGGAGGAGTTGAAATTACACTTCGTTTGTGACGAGTCAATGATTCAACACATTGCCAAGGTAGGATTTGACGAGGCATTTGGTGCACGACCAATCAAAAGAGCAATTCAGGATGAAGTAGAAGATTTTATCTCAGAAGAATACTTGGTGGGTAATGTAGTGGAAAACGAACATTACATCCTCATGTATGATGAATCAATCAAAATAGAAAAAGGGTCGTAAGACCCTTTTTTTTTAGTATTCAATATATTCATTATCACCAACATTTTTCCATAATTTAAAATTACTTGCGTTTCTGTAGTCGGGTTTTAACACACCAACATTTGAACTTTCCTCAAAAGAGCTATAGTTTTTACTATTCCAATTAGGTTGGAAGGCTTCGTCAGGTAATTCAGTTGTTATTAAATAAGGATGTTGTTTGAAACCGTGAAATAACCCCCCCTTTAAAAAATTTGGTGAATGTTGATTTACAAATGTGGCGAACGTTCCTTTATGTGGAATGTTAAATTTTCTTAAATCTTCTTTTTTACCAATAAAACTATTACCTTGTTTTAAGGTGTTCATTAACTCATCAGACAAAGTTGCGTGAGTCCAAGTATTTGGGGAAACAATATCCTCTAACCTAAATGTTTGTTGTTTTTTATTTGGTCTAAAAAAATTTTTTAATTGGGAAAGATAATCATCCTCATTCAAATACAATTTTAGAATTGATTTCTTTTCTTCTTCTGTAAGAATTAGTTTTCCCATACATCATAAATATATGGGTATAAAAAAAGGGGACAATGTCCCCTTTTCTATTTAGTAAGTCCAAGAATTATAATCCATCCTAATAGGTTTATATACATATTCTTGTTTGGTATTACCAAGACGTTCAATGATTGTCTTACACACGTCAATACCTCTTTCTACGTCATCTAAGACAACATATTCATGTGGTGTATGGTAGTTGTAATAACCGATGGAGATATTCACACAGGCAAAGTCAAACTTCTTTTTTAACATAGCCACGTCAGTGTAGGGGTGAATCATATATTCGTGATATTCCATCTTCTCTTTGAATACGGAATCAATCACATTGAAAAATTCACTATCACGGTCAAACAATCTAACACCGTGACACACTTCGGTAATCATATAATTTTCAGGTCCGTCAAATTGGATGGTGTAACCAACATTGGAAAAGAAATTTTCATCCGCTTTTTTTGAGCCGTGACAACCCGTTTCTTCAGAAACAAACAACGCCACTTTAATGTGAGGTAAATCTTCCAAACAAACTAAACAACCAAAGACACCAGCCTTGTCGTCTCCACCAATCCCTGACGGATGACCATCATCATCATAACCTTTTAACGCTAATTTTTCTTTGAGTTGGAAATCTCTCTTAATTTCCTCTTTAATGTTAATTGGTTTCATACCCCAATGCACGGTATCGGTATGAGCAACCACACATGGAAAAGGTTGACCCTCAAATTCAGGTGAAGTTTTGGCGACATAAACATTATTGTGTTCATCAACAAAAAAGTCATAGTTTTTTTCTGTTAAGTAGTTTTTCAAAAACTCAACCATTTTATCTTCCTTGTAAGTACAGGTTGGAACGGATAATACGTCCTTTAATAATTGCAATCTTTCCATTTGTATGCAAAGATACAAAAAAATTATCTAAAAAGTTGGTAATTATACAATAAAGTTATAAATTCTTCGTAAGTTGGATTGTGTTCTGTCACTGTATTTGTTTTTACAGACCTAACTATAGTATCTACGGTACCTTCTTTAAAATCAACACTTCTAATTTTAAATTCGTAGTTTTTATCTGCGGGTAATTTATACCAACTACCTGGACCAACATTAAATTTTTTCAAATTCTTCATGAAGTTATTATACTCTTCTTCTTTTTTTGCAAAGTCAGTATCATCACTTTCCAAAGCCGTTTCCATAGAATCTATTAAATTATCAATTTTTTGTCTAAAATACGTAAAATGGTCTTCCGAGTCATCACCATATTGTTGATATCCTACATCTTGTAACTCATATGGTCCACTGATTTTTTCTGTAACGTATCTTTTCATTGAATTAAAGATGTCCGTTGACGGATATTCAGATAACAATTGGATTAAACCTTCTTTTGGAAACAAATATGAATAAAAACAACTTACAGTTTCGGCACCATACGGTTTAAATATTTCACAATATTCATCAAACAAATATTCTTTAACACTTGCCTCTGCTCTATTGTTTAACGAGAATGTGTATTCATCAATAATATCACTAACCTCAGATGAAAATGCGACTTCAATTGCCTCATTAAAATCTTTTGGCATTCCCTCCAAATCGTTTTGAGTCAAATACTCAATATAGTTTGGAAATAACTTTTTAGACAACTCAGAAAATTTTTCTTTCTGTTCTTCAGTGGCGTATCGCCATATGTAACCTTCATTCCATTCATCATCCATTGAATATCTATCATAAAAATCCCATGATGAGCCATAAGAACTCATTATTGTGTCAATTATTGCTCGGTCATACTCAGACTCATCTTCAGAAAATAAGTCCCAAAAACTCTCATCTCCTTGAAATCTAATATTTACAATGGTTTTTACTTCTTCCGTTTTTGGGTCTTTAACATTCTTAATTGAAGAAATAAGTTCATCGGGATATTCGGCGGCTCTCCAAGAAAATTCTTCTTTGTCAGGGTCATAAGATTTCAAAAAATTGATTGATGGTGACTTACCTATCATTTCACCAAAAAATTCCTCAACTTCAGGGTAAGTTTCAATCAAGTATTGTAAATCTTTTTTTTGGTCATCTTCCCTCCAAGTGATAATTGAACCCCTTTTAGTTCTTGGGACCTGAACGGCTATCTTACCCCTATTTCTCGTTCTGTCAATAACATAATATAAAACATAGTTTTGAGTTTCTCTTTGGAAATGACCCGGACCTGTTTTTGATGTTGTACACCATCTGGTGTTGGCACCATAGAAACAAGATGCCGCATGTGTATTGACTTTGAAAACCAATACGGTTTTGTTTGGGGATTGGAAAACTAACTCAGCACCTGACTTGGCTTCTTTTTCCAACTCTTTTCTTGTTTTTTTCTGATTGATAAAGTCTCTGACATATTTTAATAATCTAATGTCCCAAGAATTTATATCTTTTACTGATTCAGGTTTAATACTTGATATTGTGGAGAGTAATGTTCCTGTTGAACCATCCGCTTTTGCATCTTCATAAATTGAATCTAAATCATCAACGGAAATTTTGTTGTAGTTTTTTTCCCACCAAGTTATGTTGTCAAAATATTCAAAAATTTTATCGGCATTATCCCAAGATTTAAGTTTAGGATACAAATCCTCAAAACTTTTTTTGATATAATCCATATATTTGTATCCAGTTGAATCGGACCTGATTGCAGCATCAATATATGTTTCGGCATCAGGGAACTTGCTTAGTAATTCCTTTTTGACATCGTCTTTCTTTGCCTCTGATAAAATTTGAACCAATTTCATAATTTATTATAAATACTTGGAATATATTTATAGTTGTACTATATTTGTAGTGTTCTTTGAAATATGGGGGTGACTGGAATCGACAGGTATTGTTGGTTGACAGGTGCACGTATGAGCTGAATTAACTCATTAAAAACTGATTTAAAAAAATTAGACGGCGACGTTTTAAATAACATGGCGGCTTGCGGTTTGTTCCGTGAAGAAGCTTCAGTTGTAGCCTAATCGCTATAACACTCAGGTCGGGAGACATACAACCTAGGAACAGAAGTCTTTAGAGGTGTGGTTTCTATCTTAAAAGAAACAAGTGGAGGATTAGTTCTCAGTAAACCGAACCACTATAAAATAAGGGAATTGTGAAGTTCGGAACATTAGCAAATGTTGACCTAAACGTGTAGTACCTTTCGGTCAAGGTAGACTGGACGAGGGTTCGATACCCTCCACCTCCACAAACAAAAAAAGGTGGTCATTGACCACCTTTTCTTTTTAATATCTTTTAACTTAGAAACAACCTGCGTATCCCAAGTATTTGTGTTTGTTGTATTTTTCTAAAATCTGAACCACTTCTTTTGGGTCTGGTTTTGATTTACCTTCAGAGAATCTTTTAATTTCCTCAACAGCTCTTTCACCATTTCTGTCGTGGTCTTTCATCAAGACTTGAATCAAAGCCACCAATCCACCGGCTTGTTTTTTAGGACCACCGAAACAAGTTTCAGGAACTTTAACATCAGCCTTTTTTTCATTAGTTGATTTAGCGTCAGGTTTTGGTGCTTCGCTCATTCCTTGCATCCCAACAGGACTCGCCATTTGGTTTTCAAGAACTCTACCCAAACTTTCATGTATAATTTTTTTCAAATCTTTCATAATTGATAAATATCTTTAATTTCTTTATAAATATATTGAACTTACGCTTTTTCTTTAATATTTAATTTTGTATAATTGTTAAACAGACACTATGAAAAATTTATTTATCGCATTCGGAATTGTAACTATGATGGCATTTGCTTCATGCTCTAACTCAACTGAAACTACTGTTGACGACACAACTATCATGGATAGTGTGTTAGTAGACACTTGTGCTAAGGACTCAACTTGTAAAGATTCTTGCTCTAAGGAGACAGAAGTTAAAGAAGTTAAGACCGTTGGTGCAAAATAATAAGAAGTTACATTGACCTTTATCAAACCCTCATCTAAGATGGGGGTTTTTTATTTTATAAGTTTTTTGATTCTTTCAATTTCTTCAAAAAGACCGGTAGCGATTCCTAAAGGACTGATTGCTCCAACAACTGCTTTTGTAATTTTTGTACCAATGTCTTCACCGTCAGAACTTGTTTTAGATTTTGGTTCAACATTCTTTTCTTTCTTTTCTTTGTCTTTTACAATTGGTGTTTCTGACTCAGAACCTTTGATTGAACCATCAGAATTAATTAATGAAGAAATATATTTACCGTAAGGGAGTGCAACGTGTAGATAACTTTGTACACCACCAAGTGATGGAGATACTTTACCAATTTTTTCACCAACATATACTTTGTTTCCAACCCTAACTTTTACACTTGATAAATTACAATAAAAAATAGTTGGGTAATCTCCCTTACCTATAATTTCAATTGATGTTCCGAACAAATGATTGTTACCGGATTTTAAAGTTTTAATTTTACTTACAGTACCGTCAGTTATAGAATATACATCAGTATCTGATTGTGTATTTAGGTCCCAAGCATTTTCTGTTTTCCAATTTGAACCTTTATGCCCAAATGGTCCATTATCATAACCACCTAATCCCCAAGTGAAAGTATTTCCTAAAATATTCATAATCTCTATTACATTAAATATCCCTTAAGTGAGTTTGCGTCTCGTTTAAAATCATCAATCATTTCTTCATTAAAATCTTCGTCATCCACATATTGAACAGGAAGTTCAGAAATAACCCAATCCATAGCCAAAACCGCAATCGGATGTTGGTCATTATCAAAGATTGGAACCGCAGCGTGTGCCCAAGTAGAATATTGTTTAAATAAACTCTTCATTATAATATCGTCAACAACTTCTTCAACATCATAAAAGAATGCCTCATACTTTAATGTCTTTGTTGCATACCATGTTAAATTGCTAACCAAATAATTTTGAAATTTGTCGGCAATTCTTTGTAATCCATCAGAACATCTTTCGTAAGTTATGGATGCTTTTTGCATCGGTGAATTTGTATAAAAAGTCCCACCGTTGTGAAACTGTGTAATGAAGACTCTGTCTGCATTATATTTCCTTCTAATTTCCCTTAAACTCGCATGAATAAGTTCGTCTTTTTGTATTTGGTCAACGAGTAATTTTTTAGATTTTGCTTCTTTTGACTTGTCATCTTTTCTACGGATATATCCCGCAGTAATCAATGCAACAACAACTGATGATACGGAAGTTAATAATGTTATAATAATTTGAGTAAAATCCATAATAAATAAATATGGAAGTTCCCAAATAAATGTCGTTATGACAATAATTTTGTGGGCCCTGTAGGGTTCGAACCTACGACCTTGACATTATGAGTGTCCTGCTCTGACCGACTGAGCTAAGGGCCCTTTATTGTAGACGAGACGGGACTTGAACCCGTAACCTTGATTGTATAAGAATCCTGCGCTAACCAATTGCGCCACCCGTCTATTAAATTATCTGAAGTGAGTTACGTCTCCGTGAATGTTATCCCACTCATCTTCAATGTAAACAGGTTGTTTTGATTTTTGTATTTCTATAACTTCGCCCATTTTATATACCATGTTTTCAACATTGATTTGAACCTCATTGTCGTTTGATACTTCAATCAACTTGTCAAGATTGATTGGTTTTTTATCTTTTGGGAAAGTCATAACTGTGGTTATTTAATTGTTATACAAATATATATCATCTAAACCAAAAAAACAAATATTTATTATCGTGGGAATAACTAGACAACAATATAAAGCCATCTCAAAATATTGGGAAAAACAGGGTGGTCCAAACTTTTTTGATAGGACACCATTTCGTATGTTCAATATTCCAAGAGAACGAAATGATATACTTCAGTTAGCAAAAAGATATTACGGTGAAAGAAATTGGGTTAGACTTATAGAAAGTTTTATTGGTAAAAAATATAAATTAAAAACCCCACATTACGACATTGATTATTTAATTACGGATATTGAACAATATGGACTTGATGATATTGATAGGGTTGAAGTTGCGATAGACCCAAACGGAAAAGTAACAATTGACCATTCCCAGTATGACCCCATTACCTTAACTATAAAAGAGATTTACGATTGTAATGACAGTTTTGAATTTTTGGACAAATATTATCCTCAAGTAGAAAAAGATTCCCCACAATACGATGAAATGTCCTACGAATTAGACAGAGATTTTTTTGATGGTGATAATGGTTTTGTTGAGTCTTTGGAAGATAGAATATTATCCGATTTGAGCAATATGATTACCAAACCTTATGGGGCGGAGATTGACTATCTTGTTATGGAAAATGGTAAAGAAGAACAATTTCCAAAAGATTCAAATCTATCAGAACAGTTTGATAGAATCAAAACCCTTATCAATTTTTCCGACTACTAAAGTTTTTTGTAGACACAAGTTATGGTGTCACCAACCCTGTATTTTGTTGATGAAATAAACTCAGAACTATCTGAGGTAAAATACCTATAACGATTGTCAGGTTCTATCGTTGAATGTGGGGGTAGAATTTCCACAGAATCCACCACAATTTTTTTAACAACGTCACCAGGTTCAACCATAGGTTTTGATTTTCCACAACTTGACATAAAAATAACTACGAAGATTACTAAAAAGGCCCATAATACTAGCCCTATCATCATTCCTTTGATTCTTTGTTTATCGCTCATGGTACAAAGATAAGAAATATTTTTGATATTGGAAAATTTTTTGTCGGGATACCAGGATTCGAACCTGGGACTCCCTGGTCCCAAACCAGGTGCGCTACCGGACTGCGCTACATCCCGAAAATAATAAGTCACGGACTTGTGGACCGTGTGGGAATCGAACCCACCACTCTCTCCTTGCAAGGGAGAAACGCCAAGCCTTGGTACATGACAGCCCTTATTAAAAAAACGATTTACCACAATGAATCATAGAATTGATTCTGTGAGTATCTAAGGAAACAAGAAATTTAACTATTTTATTAAACATTCTTATAAAATACATGGCGGCTCGTACGGGACTCGAACCCGTGACCTTCGCCGTGACAGGGCGACATTGTAACCATCTCTACTAACGAGCCATATTTATTCATCATATCTCCATTTTCTCCCTTTACCTCGTCTACCAAAAAACTCGGTTAAAGAATGGCAATTTGGACACAATAATTCTGTGTTTGAAATTGTGTGGTTGTGTGGGTTTCCATCTATATGGTTTAATTGTATTGGTATTTTTTTGGTCCATTTGTTAGTTTTTGACCACCCACAACTCATACACTTTTCACCATGTTTTATAATAAGATATTTTTTAGTTAAAACATCTATATTATCTTCTCTACCTAATGTTTCAAATTTTCCTTCTTCCAATAGAAGAAATTTACCTTTAAGTTGGTATTCTAACTGACATTTATTATCACAATAAACATTTCTGTTAGGAATATCTAACCCACAGTTCAAACAAATTTTTTCTTTTTTTTCTCTATTTCTCATATGGACGACCACTTTATTATATAAATATATGGTTGTCCAAAAAAAAATCAACTTGAGCGAGAAGGCGGAATCGAACCGCCGTCCTCGGCTTGGCAAGCCGATGTAATAACCGTTATACTACTCTCGCAATTAAAAGAAACTTTCCTTCTACGCTCACCGTAGGTTTAGATTTTACCGATGGTTTGTTCCCCATCACCTGTTATGTGTGCACCATAG
>Ga0222713_10000672_pt1 | contig 38513 bp, 36 predicted proteins | sample C33_649DmetaG_FD_165061 | JGI IMG/M metagenome (GOLD analysis project Ga0222713, IMG submission 165061) | Estuarine water microbial communities from San Francisco Bay, California, United States - C33_649D | ecosystem: Environmental > Aquatic > Marine > Unclassified | place: USA: California... | reverse complement strand
CAATTGACGTGCGCGAAGACGGGTGGGTGTGCAAGCGCGCCGAGCGTCTTGAGCCAGTGGCGCGCGTAGTCGCCCTCTCCGTATGACATGAAGGGGCGGAGTGACATTGGGTCGTAGCGCAACAGTCCCTCCTTTCCCTCCGCCGCGGAGGTCGCTTCGGCGCCGAGTGTCAGGCCGTCGTATACGCCGTCAGCGAGGCCGCGCATGGCGCGGATGAGTGGTTCACGATCGCGGACGCGACCACCGAAGATGATCGCGTCGATCGGCACGCCGGCGGCGAGGTTCACCTCATCGCTGATATTCGGAACGTTCGCAAGCGCCGTTGTAAAGCGGCTGTTCGGATGCGCCCACTCAGCACCGGGTGCGCCGCTGCGCTGCTCCGCTTCGGGACGTTCACTGATCAGCCCGCCGCGCCAGTCGCGCCAGCCGGCGAGGTCTTCAGGCGGCTGCGGGGTGAGGCCCTCCCACCAGACCTCCTGGCTGATCTCGTTGTAGCCGACATTCGTGAAAAGAGCGCCGCTCCCTGCGCCAACCGCTGCAATCGCATTCGGATTTGTTTCAGGGTTTGAATTCCGTGCCACGCCGAAGACTCCCGCCTCCGCATTAAAGCCCATCAGCTGTCCAGAGCGATCATCAACGTAGAGCCAGATCACATCGTCGCCAAAGAAGCGCACATCGTATCTTCCGTTCAGTCCATTAGGTGGCACCATCATGGCAAGGTTCGTCTTCCCAGATGCGCTCGGAAATCCACCGCAGATGTGCTTCGTTTCGCCAGTCTCTCGGTCGTGAACACTGATCAGCATGAACTGTTCCGCAAGGAATCGACCGCTCTTCCAGCCGTCATATGATCCCTGGCGTAACCCATGCGCAATCTTTGCGAGTAGTGCGTTGCCGCCATATGCGGATCCGAAATGCAAAATAAGACGCTCATCTGCGATCGTCACAAAGTGGCGTTGATCTTCTGGTGTTCCCTGCTGCAGGTTGTCTAAATCACCAGTGATATGAACCCCGCGCACAAACGACGCAGGATCTTTGAGATCATTCATATAGCGTACGCCGACTCGCGTCATGCGAATCATGTGAAGGGCTACAACACGGCTATCGGTGAGCTCAAGTCCTGCCGCCCATGGCGCAAGTGGTGAGCCGTCTGGCGCCATAGTGTATGGGATGGCGTAAAGCGTCTTGCCGCGTGCCGCCCCCTTCATCAGCGCCGTTACGCGTGGCTTCAGCTCGGAACTCGAGCGCCAATTGTTATACGCGCCACGATCAGCCGGATCCGCAGTGGCAACAAAGGTGCGCTCTTCTGTACGCGCCGTGTCCTTCTGGTGAGACCTGGCGTAGATCCTGCCGCCGCTCACTGGCAGCACCTCGCCAGCATCGAGCGCTTCGCGAGTGAGGCGTGCATCATCGGTCGCGTCAATGATTTGCAGATCTGCGGCCCCAACATGCGTGGCCCACTCGCGGATGAAGTCGATGGCAGGCTGGTTCTTCAGTTGAGTGCTGGAAAGCGCCTGATCGAAATCGCTCACAGCCCCTCCCCGCTATCTGGCTAGCGAGACTCTGAGGGCTGCGACGCAGCCGCGTCAACCCGAGCGCGGCTCACGAGGCAGCGGCGGTTCTGGGGGCTCTGACGACTTACTCCTTCGTGACGCCGAACTGCATCGCGGCGAGTGAGGCGTAGAGGCCGCCAGCGCGGCGCAGCTCGTCATGGCGGCCGCGCTCCACGATCACGCCGCGGTCGAGAACAAGGATCTGGTCGGCAGATGCAACGGTGCTGAGGCGGTGCGCAACAGCAATCGTGGTGCGACCGCTCATGGCACGCTCCAGCGCCTCCTGAACGTGTCGCTCGGAGACGGAGTCGAGCGCCGAGGTTGCTTCGTCAAGGAGCAAGATTGGCGGATCCTTCAAGAGGACGCGCGCAATCGCCAAACGCTGTCGCTCGCCGCCGGAGAGCTTGTAGCCGCGCTCGCCAACGATCGTTTTCAACCCCTGTGGCAGTTCGTGGACGCGGCCATCGAGTGAGGCACCCTGAAGCGCCGCCCAGAGCTGGTCGTCCGTTGCATCTGGTCGCGCGTAGCGCAAATTGTCGCCAATGCTTGCATGTAAGAGGTGCGTCTCTTGTGTCACCACGCCGATCATCTCACCAAGTGACGAGAGTTTGATCTGTCGTACGTCTCGTCCATCAATCATCACGCTCCCGCTCTTCGTATCCCAGAATCGTGGAATCAAACTGAGAATGGTGCTCTTTCCGGAACCAGATGGCCCAACGAGCGCCGTCAGGCTTCCCGGCTCGGCGCTGAAGGTGATCTCTTGCAGCGCAAAGGTGTCGCGGCGCGCTGAGGTGTCTGCGCCTGGCGGCTGCGGATAGCGGAACGAGACGTTGCGCAACTCCACACCACCGCGCACGCTTGTGCGTTGTAGTTGCACCGCGTCTGGCGCATCAACAATCTCGGGCACACGATCGAGGTACGCGAAGATGCGCTCGAAGAGTGCGAGGCTTCCGCCGATCTCCACCTGGAGGCCGAGGAGCGACGCGAGTGGGAAGAAGAGGCGGCTCTGCAGCGTGGTGAAGGCAACAATGTCACCGATTGTTGGCGCGTCTGGTGCCCCAGTTGCCGCGAGTGTGCCGGCAACAAAGTAGACGAGCGCCGGAATGCCGCTAAAGACCACTTGCACCACCACGCCAACCCAGCGGCCAGTGAGCGCCTGTCGTAGCTGCAGCGTTGCAAGGTCGCGCGAACGTTGAGTAAAGCGCTCGGCCCCCGCCTCGGCACGACCGAACGACTTTGCCAAGAGCGCGCCGCCAACGGAGAGGTGCTCTTCGGCGATTGAGGTGAGATCGGCGAGCGCACCCTGCACTTCAGCGCTCGCCTTGCGCCGCGCCGCAGAGGCCTTTGAGCTGAAGTAGAGGAAGATCGGCGCAACGGAGAGGCTCACCGCTGTTAGACGCCAATCGATGAGCGTCATCGCAACGAGCGTGGAGAGCACCACCGCGATGCTGGAGGCGAGGTTCGCCGCCGCATCAGAGACAACCGACTGCACGCCAGAGACATCGTTGGTGAGTCGGCTCTGGATCTCTCCCGTGCGCGTCTCCGCAAAGAAGCGGATCGGCATTGATTGCACATGCGTGAAGAGCGCATTGCGCAAGTCGCGCATCACGAACTGACCCACCGATGCGGTAAGCCACGCCTGCGCCAGGCCGATACCCCCGTTAATGATGGGGACGACCACCATCAGTCCTGCGTAGATGGCGAGGAGGCCGATATCTCTCTTCGGGATCGCTTCGTCAATGAGGAGCTTCAGTAGGTATGGGTTGGCGAGACCGAGGATGCTCGAGCCAAGGATCGCGACGCCGATGACGGCGAGCCTCCCGCGATACGGTCCGAAGAAGTGCGCGGCGCGGCGCAGGAGCGGGAGTGCAGCGCCAACCGGCTTCGTTGGCCCCGTTTCGTCACCACCGAACGGGTGTCCGCCACCCCGCCCCGGACCCATCCCGCCACCCATCAGCGCGGCAGACGCTGGCGCAGAGAGAGGGGACAGGGTCTCATTGAAATCATTCTACCCCGCTACACCTTAATCAGAATCTATATACAATCGCAGAATGTTTGACGTTGGCGCGTTGGATTGGATGGGGGTTTTTGGGGGGCTCATAAGCTTCCTAGTTGTCCTTTATGTGCAGGAACAGCAGCGCATCATTAAGAGCCGCGGCACACAGATCAGCACGATCGCATTCGCCCTCCTCGTTGCCTACATCTGGGCACCCTTCGGCTTCCCGAGCTCAGAGTGGGCGCGTGCGCCGCTGGGCACCGATGTGGTGCGCCTAATCCCCTTCATCCAGTTTGACCCAGCGCTTCTCAAGACAGCGTGGCTTCCGATGCAGGTTCTGATCAGCGGGACAACGTACTTCCTCGCCACGCTCGCCCTTTATGGCGATGCCCGTCGCGCACTTTTTGCGGTGATCGGCATCATGGCGTTGGGACTCGAGGTCAGCCAGGCTGCGACAAATCTCTTGAGTGGCCTCATCCCGCCATATCGCGTGGATATCCACGACATCTTGACGCGGGGACTCGGCGCGTTCTTCGCCTTTCTGCTGATGAAGGGGGCTGCAACAGTTTGGCGCTGGCGCGTTGGTGTCCGTTCGCGTCAGTACGGCATCCTTGGCTTTATTGATAGCGTGGCGCGCCGAATCTAGCTCGCGCTACAGGCCGCCTTCAGCGCGCCAACAAATCGCTCGTGGTCTACGCGATACACCACGCGGCAGTTCGGCTCGCGCTTCGTTACACCGAGGTGGTCCACCATCGACTGCCCGCGCACATGCCCTTCGCCGAGCATGATCTCCACGCGCAAGTGCGCTTCGCTCGTGACCATGTCTGGCTCAATCGCCACCGCCATCGCAATAGGATCAGGGAGATCAAAGCCATCGATCTTCAACTCATCCTTGCAGAACTCAAGCATCACCTTCTGGGTATCTACGCAGAATGCGCCAAGTGGACCGAGCGCACGGATCTCCGCAGCAAGCGCATCCGAGATCACCGCATCCGCGACGGAGACGTCCCAACCGACCATCTCCAGTGGCATCCCTGACTCAAAGACGATCTGCGCCGCCTCTGGGTCAACCCAAAAGTTGAACTCTGCGAGCGGCGTAATGTTGCCAGGGAGCACGCCGGTGCCACCCATCATCACGCAGCGGCGCACCCACGAGGCGAACTTTGGCTCGGCGCGAATTGCAAGCGCAACATTAGTGAGCGGCCCGAGGGTGACGAGATCCATTGTGCCCGGATTCGCGCGGAAGGCGTTGATCAGCGCCTGCACGCCGTCTGTTGATGTTGGCGTCCGTCCACCGAGCGGAAGACCGATATCACCCATCCCGTCGCTGCCGTGCACGTTCTGCGCGGTGACAAACGACCGAACGAGCGCTCGATCTGCGCCAGCATGGATCGGCACCTTGGCGCCACAAATCTCCGCCGTGTAGAGCGCAATCTGGGTTGCCTGATCCAACGGCACATTCCCCGCAACCACGGAGATTCCCACCACCTCAACGGCTGGGTTCTTGAACGCCATCACCATCGCAACGGCATCGTCAGAAGCCGTGTCGGTGTCAATCCAGAAGCGCCGTGCGGTTGCCATGGCTAAACGTTAGCGCGGAAGGCGTCGAACTGCCACGGGTCGTCTGGGAGCGCGTCGGAAACTTCTGGGAAGAGTTCAAGGCGGTTCTGGAGCGGCGTCCAGTCAACGGTGCCCGACCAGCGAGTGCCCAGGTAGTTGCGAATGTCGGCGAGCACCTCGTTGTGGGGGAGCTCGTCTGGGACGCGGACCCCTTTGCTCGGGTGACGCAGCAGCCAGCCAACAGCGCCAATGACAGAGCCTGCAACCTGCAACGTGGTGGCAGAGTGACCAGGGAGCAGAAGGCGCGCCTCATCAATTGAAAGCAACGAACCGCTCCACCACGCCTTCAGCGGATGGCCAAGAAGCAGCACGCCCAGTCGATCTTGGCCGGTGGTGATCTCGTTGTTCAGCAAGCGGAATCGCTCAGGGTGCTCCCAGTTGCGGCCACGTAGTTCGTGTACCGATGCAATGGCAGAGTCTGATGGGCAGTAGGCGTAGTAGACGGTTGGTCGATAACGCGCGGCACCATGCTCGTCCAGCACTGTCAGGTGTTCGCTCATCGTGAAGGCCTCGCCGTGACGAATCAGCATGCCGATCGACTCACCGCCGCCGCTCACCGCAGTTTCTGGCGTTGCACCAGGAACCCAGGTGCGCACCTGTGTCTCCATTCCTGCGCGTTGGATCAGGATCTGATTGCGTGGGCCATCGTCTGTATGCGCAAGGCCGCGCGCCGGCATGCTGCGCTCGTGCGTCCCCCAGCCGAGCTCGGCTGGCGCAATTCCCTCTTCATAGAAGCCTTCGCCCGACCAGGTGTTGACGAACTCGCCAACCTCTTTCGGCTGGTCGGTAAGTTGCGTGTCGCGCTCGGCAATCTGGATGATCTTCGTGCCGCTCGCCTCGGCAATACGCGCATGCGCGCCATCAGCCAGTGCGCGTTCAAGTTCACCCTTCGCTGCGCCACTCACAAGTCCGCGCTTCAGTAGTTCAGCACCCAGCTGCTCAAGTGCGAACTTCGCCTCGTGGCTCACCCAACCAGGATTCGCACCGTGTTCAAGGATGGCGCTCGGTCCGTTGTTCGTCCCCCAGGAACGCATCGCTTTGCGAAGTGCCATGTGGCGGTGATAGAGGGTGCGCGATGCGGGCGGCTGCTTTTCAACATCTGCATACGGCTCCCACACCTCAACGCTTGTATTGAGGTAACGCACGCCGGCGTTGCGGCACCACTCAATGATGACAATCGCATCAATGTTCCAGGCAAGATCCAACAGGATGTCGCCAGCGGAGAGCCGTTCACCCAGGAAGCTCGCAAGGTTCTCGCGCGTCACCGCCGCCTGTTCATACGTCACGCCAGCGGCGATCGAATCCGCAATGCGGTGGCGCGTGTCGAGCATCTCAACAACGTGAATGCTGGACGGCGCAATCTTCACGTCACGAATCAGTAGTGGAACGATCGCCTGACCGATGGAGCCGCAGCCAAGCACCACCACCCGCGCGGGGCGGGCGGCGCCAGGGGCAATGAGCGGGTCGTCTACAGGCACAAGGGAGCGATACTACCCCCTGCGTCCCGTGCGTGCGGGCGCTTGGAACGTTGCCGCTAGGATTGCTCCATGGACAACACTTCTCGCCGCATGTTGCTTATTGTTGACGCCCAGGTGAACCAGTTTGAGGCGCCGATGGCGGTGCATGATGGCCCCGCAATCCTTACTCGATTAAAGAGCCTCGTTGACCGTGCACGCGCCGCGAACGTGCCCGTTGCCTTTATCCAGAACGATGGTGGTGAGGCTGACCCCGACCTCCCAGGCACCCCCGGCTGGGCACTCCATCCGGAGCTCCTTCCGACTGGCAGCGAGAAGGTTTACCGAAAGGCCACCACCGACTCCTTCCATGAGACTGGTCTACTGGAAGATCTACGCGCCGCAGGCGTCACTGATCTCGTCATTGCGGGCATGCAGTCGAACTACTGTATTGACGCCACAACGCGCCGCGCCGTCACGGAAGGATTCAGGGTCACGCTCGTCTCTGACGCGCACAGCACCTTCTCGTTCACCGAGGAGCCAGCTTCGGCGATCATTCAGGCGCAGAACGAGGCGCTCGGCGCACTCGTGCCGCTCGCCACAACGGCGGAGATCACCTTCACATGACCGAGCAGAACGAGACACTCAATCGGTTGCTCCAACATATGGCGTGGGCGAACGCCGATCTATTTGACCGCCTCGCCAAGCTCCCTGACGCAGCACTCAAGCACACGTCACCTGGGAGCGAATGGAGCGTGGCAGCGATCGCACACCACCTAGTGACTGGCGCCGAGAATTACGCGCAGCGTCTCCACGGACAGCTTCGCGCTGAGAAGCGCGACCACCCCACAAACGCAGCGAATATCAGCGAACTACGCGCCGCCCTTGCAACGGCCGATGCGAAGCTACGTGAAGCCGCAACACTGCCTGGAGAAGAGGTGCTGAGCTGGATCTCGTTCAACGGCGAGTCGATGAGCTTCCCGCGCTGGGTGCTGATCAACCAGGCCGTGCACCACGCCACAGAGCACCGCGCACAGATCGCTGGCTCACTCGCGGCGCACGGGATCACCGCGATTGATCTCGATGCGATTGATGTCTGGGCGCTCTACGACGAGAGTACGAAGTAGCGCCTAGCTCCCCTTGCGCTGACGCGCAGAGTCGGTGTGCGAACCTACAGGGACCCTGCCGACCGCACCGCCGAGACCAAAGTCAGCGGGCATATCGGCATAGAGCGACTCCACTTCGCCAGGCCGCACGACATACGTCTCATGAAAAATTCCCACGGCACCCGTACCGCTGGTAGCGCGCTTGTAGAACGCGGTCCATGCTGGGCGATGCTTTCGATCGCCTTGTGACGCATAGGCTTCGAGCGCCTCAAACGACTTCCAGTACTGGATCACCGTGATCGTTCGCCCAGCCATCTCGGTGCGAGCGCGAAGGAAACCGAGTTCAGGGTTCTTGTAGAGCTCAACGATCATCGGCCCCATCGCGAGGAACGCAGGGAGCCACTCCCACACGCGCCAGAACGAATTGATGCGCATGCCGATCAAGAAGAGCACGAGCGGCTCCTTGACGTTCGCCATGGTTCGGACTGGGATGTGCTTTGCCATAACCCCTCTGCTTTCTGCGCATTGGCGCTCCCTTTACCGAAGTGGCAGCCGCTCAGGTTTCTCTATGATGCGCAACCAGTTCGGTTCTGCCTACAAGGATATTACCTGTCGCTTCAGCTTTACCTTTGAGGCCTTCGGCTGACCGTGGAGTTCTTGTGCGTGCTCCTTAATGCGCTACTCCCTCACTTCTTCTGTTTCCGTACAAAGATCTTCTCGACCGGCAACCCAAAGATCTCAGAGAATCGGAATGCGAGAGCAAGCGAGGGGTTGTACTCGCCACGCTCCAGATAACCGATCGTTTGAGAGTTAACCCCAACGCGCTCAGCAAGCTCCACACGGCTCAGCTTGGCCTTCTCGCGCAGCTCGGCGATGCGATTAGGAATTGGCGCATCCTCGTTTGACTTTCTGCCGGTCATGAACGCTTCCGAGACTTCTTACGAGCAAGGGTGCCGTCGAGACAGCGCTCTGCCCTGCGCAGCTCAGCCTGCGCCACCTTCTCAGACTTAGGAATGCCCTTTCGAATCTTGGCAATCTCCCTCTTGATCTCTCGCTTGGCGGTCTTCCAGCCATCGCGCGACTCTTCACTTACCTCGTCAGGGATGGAATCGGTCCATGCGTGCACCAGGCTCGGCAGCACCCAGAGGAACATGGCGGCCGTCACCACGATTCCAAGGGCGGTATCGGTTGGGATCTGATCCAAGTTGACTTCGAGTTCGGCGATGAACTTCGCAATGAATCCTGCAAGGAAGATTCCGGCAAGGATGCTGCCCACAATCCGATAAGAGGTCAGATACAGCGTGTCGCGAACCCCACGCTCGCGCTCATCGAGTGCGCCGTTCGGCTGATGCGCAAGTGATCGCTTGTACGTGATCACCGCGACCGTCAACGATGCCAAGAGGAGGAGGGCTAGGAGTGACGAGATCTGGAGTACGACCCCGTCAAGTACAACTGCTCCAGGCAGCGTCGCGATGTAGAGCAGCGCAGTGGCGAACCAGAGCACGACAAGGCTCTTGCCAGCCAGTACGCGTGGCCGCTTCCACGGGCTATTGACCTCAATGGGGGCGCTATTGGTCCAATCGGCGACCCTTGATCCAAACGCCACATTAGTGAGGAAGCTCAAAAGCACTATGAACGTGACTGCTGTGAACGGAACCCACTGCTCAACCATGATGCTCTCCTGCACTACCCAGCCCAGCGGGCTGTTGTATTAGTACAATAGCACGGGTGTTGTAGGAATACAACATCTTTAATGTGCCGAAGGCTCTGACTCCTCTTGCAGTTGTCCGCTTTAGCAAGCAGCTGTTCCGCCACAAAGGGCTGGGTGAACACAAAACGCCGAGGGGCCCTGCCCCCCGGCGTCGTGAATCTTTGTTAGGTGTTACTTGCGAGTGGCGAGGACCGTACAGGATTGGTCACCATCGAGAAGCAGCACAATCTCTCCAACTTTTGCACCAGCAGATTTTAGGTCTGCCGCAATGGTTTCGAGCGTTCGTGTCGACTTCTTTGGTGTGACCTTGAACGAGAACTCGTTGGCAAGGAGATCCGTGTCAATCGGCGTATCTTCGAGCCGCAGAGGGACCGCTGGCGCAACCATGAGTGTGCGGCTAATCCCGCTATCTCCTGGCGCGCAACCGATCCGATTCGTCATGTACACCACGCTAAGGCTCACCGTTGTGCCTGCAGCTGGCGCAGTGCCGCCCTTCTGAACAAATCGAAGGAGCCCATTGACCTTCAATGCCTTCCTCGCCTGCTTGACCGTAAGATTTCCTGATAGTGCATAAGTAACACCGTCAACTGTGTTTTCGTACTTCCCTTTCAAGGTGCAGGCCGCCCGGCTGATATTTTCGCAGGCAGCTGCTGGTGCAGCCTCCACTTTGGAAACGGGTGCGCCTGCCGCGAGCAGCGTTGCGAAGAAGAGTGTGGAGAGAATCTTTACAATCATTGCAACCTCCAAATATGTTTCTCAATCTCAGCGCATCCGCGCTTCGTCATAAGTATGACAAGTCCTGGTTGGTGTGCCGTTACGTTTTGTTAACTCAGGTAGGTGTATGATGCTAGAAATGGAGCTTAAACGTGACACATTTGAGGCTTCAAATCTAAAGGAGGTCGTGAATATGATCCGAACGCATCAATTGGCCAAAGTTGTACTGCTCACGTTGTCTGCGGTGCTCGTTGCCGCTGCTTGCAGTAGCGGGAGCGCAACAGGTATCGGGATCCGAAAACTCGGAGCGAAGGAGGCTGTCACTGTGATCGATCAGCGAACTGTGATTGATGTCCGAAGCGCAGGCGAGGCCGCCTTAGGCATCGTTGCTGGCGCTACTATCCTGGACTTCAACTCTGGTGAGTTTGAGGCCAAAATTGGCGCATACGATCGGAATGCAGCGTATTTCGTCTACTGCCGCAGTGGCAGTCGCTCGGGCCAGGCCGTGGAGATCATGAAGAGCCTCGGCTTTACCGACGTGATTGACGGGGGTGCGTACGCAGATCTCGTGGACGCGGGGGCGCCCACCGCGCCGTAGCCGGCTACCTGGGTGGTTGTGGCTCCGCTACAATCCCCCTCCGGCGCCGATGTAGCTCAGTGGTAGAGCAGCTGTTTCGTAAACAGCAGGTCGTGAGTTCAATCCTCACCATCGGCTCCAGCAACTAGAGCCCCAAAAGCTCCCTTCGGTTCGGTAGGCTACGCGCATGCGAGGGCCCGCCGTCATTGCTATCACCGCCTCACTGTTGGTCGCGCTTGCTGCGGCTACACCGACACCCGTGCGCGCCTCTTTCGATGCTTCCCCTGATCACGTGCTTGCGGTGCCTGACGCGGGACATGGGACCACCGCATCGGCATCACGATTCGGCTGGGCGGTCAGTGCGTACCGATCGATGGTCGGGGTTGGCGCACCGTATTTCGCTCCCGCAGGTTGGGGCGGTGAAGCGAAGAAGGGGGCGGCCTTCTCCCTCGGTTGGGACGGGAGTGAGTGGGAGGTCCTAACTCGCGGAGACTACTCTGGTCCGTTCGCCACGCAGACTGGTCGAAGCGTTGCCGTTCACGATCGCGGGCTCCTCTATTCAGGGAAGGAGCGCCCTACGGGACTCTTTGGCACATCGCCGGCGGTTGGGCAGGTTGACACCTGGTATTCAAACAGCTCGATCGCAAGCCTCACCTGCGGAGGGACCTACGAAGAGTTCGGTGCCGCGTCGGCAATGTTTGGCGCGGCCATTGCGGTGAGTAATCCGTACGGCGCAGGGTGCGTCGTGGTCAAAGAGAACTACGCGAGCGGCTCACCTGTCGTACTCCTTGGAAGTGACCTTGAGCCAGGTGACGCATCGCTTACCTTCGGCCAATCGATTGCAATGAACGACAGTTGGCTCTTTGTGGGAGCGCCAGGCGCCGGAGATGGAGCGGTTGCAAACGCTGGGGCTGTCTACGCTATTCCGTTTCCGTTGCAGTTTGACGAATCGTCAGATCTCATCTTCCAGAAAATCGCACCGCCTGCCTCAGTTCTCCATGCACAGTTTGGTGCCGCCATAGCTGCCTCTTCAAATCGACTGGTGGTCAGCTCCCCAGGTGATGACGCGAGCGGCGAAGGTGTATCGGGCCGTGCCGCGATCTGTCTCTATGAACTCAACACCGCCAGCGATACGTGGGAGCTAGGCGATTGCAGACAGGGGGGTGACCCCAACGCCACGGGGAGCTCGTACGGATCGTCTATTGCGATCAGCGAGAACGGCGAGCGCATTCTTGTTGGCGCGCCAGATCGCACAAGCACCGAGGTACTTGATGGCGACGGTGAACCGATCACATCCACTGGCGGTGCCTACCAGTACAGCGTCGAAGGATCAACGATCGGATCCGAGCAGGTGCTCCTCCTTACCTCACCAGAGCCGTATGACTCCGCTGGGTACTCCGTTGCGATCACCAATGAGATCGCCGTGGTCGGCGTGCCGGGTGATAAGGGCGGTGGTGGAGGGTCGACCGCAAATTGGGGAAGCGTCGCCGTTTGGGGGACCCCATCTACGGGTGCACCGGTACCAGCAACGACAACGCGAAGTGCAGTCAACAGCGAGGCACTAACAGGAAGCGCTGTTGCAGGATCAGGAGCGGTGTTTACCTTCCAGTCGTCTACCCCAGGATGGAACAACGACTACACAGCACAGTGCATGACGATGACGTTCAACACCGCTGGTGCATGGAGCACCACGGCGACGGTAGAGGGGACCTGCAGTTACGCGTATGAGGTGCGTGATGATGCTGGGTGGGGTGGTGGCACCATTGAAATCACGACAACAGCGGGCCGACCGACCTACTCCGTTGCGCCAACGTTGTCGGGATACATCGGCGTTGGGCAGCGCGTCACAGGCTCTCAGGGAACCTGGTCGGGCGCCGCCTCCTACTCGTATCAGTGGTTTCGCTGCACAGTAGTGGCGCTCTCTGAATCCTCCGTGACTACGTCTACGCAACCAGCAGGCTGTTCAGAAATTTCTGGAGCGACCGCCATCAGTTATGTCACCACTACGACCGACGTGGGGAAGTATCTCCGTTTACAGGTGCGTGCACGCAAGACGGTTGGCAGTGACACCAACGCGCGTTGGGTCTACACCGCATCTACCACGGCGGTAGGGCGCCCCCCCACGGTTTCAACCTCAGCCCCGCCCAAGATCTCCGGTACCACTGCTAAGCGTGGCAAGCGTTTGACTGCAAGTAAGGGAGCCTGGAGCTACACCACCGGTGCGACCTACGAGTACCAGTGGCTACGTTGCACGAAGCGCGGTACCTCAACTGCCACGGCTCGACCAAGCGACTGCTCCGCGATCTCGTCAGCCACGGCGCTTACCTACACCCCCGTCACCGCGGATCGCGCCAAGTACCTCCGCTTTATGGTCACGGTAACCACCCCCCAAGGGCGCACAACGAAGGTCTCGGTCACGATAGGAAGCGTGCGCTAAGGAGCAGGTGCTTCTTTAACAGCAGGTCGTGAGTTCAATCCTCACCATCGGCTCCAGCCTCCTTTTAGCCCCTGTACGCCCCCTCCGCTACCATCTGGGGACGGGCATATTGCCGTTGAAGTAGGAGGGACGCGTGGGCGAAAACGAGCTTTTCACACCGCTTGGCCTCGGCTTCGGCATCTTCATTATTGGCGCGCTCGCCATTGACTTTGGCCTCCTGCGCCGAAAAGGGACGCACGTGGTCCCGGTCAAGGAGGCGGCCGCCTGGACACTCGTCTGGATCGTCCTCGCCATTCTCTTCGGTATTGGCATGCAGTTCTATTGGAACGACGGGACAAAGACCACCGAGTACTTCGTTGGATACTTAGTTGAAAAGTCGCTCTCGGTAGACAACATTTTCGTCTTCACCATCATTTTTTCCGCGCTAAAGACACCGAAGAAGTTGCAGCAGCTCGCCCTAATGTGGGGGATCTTGATTGCCCTCGTCTTGCGCGGGATCATGATCTTGATCGGTGCATCGCTCATCGCGCAGTTTGAGTGGATCATCTGGGTCTTCGGCGCCTTCCTGCTCTGGACCGGTGTCGCCATGTTGCGATCTGGAGGCCATGCGGGTGAGGGGGAACCTTCCGCAGTGAAGTTTGCCAAACGATTTATCCACGTCACTGAGGACTACAACGAGGAGCGCTTCCGCGTCACTGTCAAAGGTGTGAAGAAGTTCACGCCAATCTTCCTCACTATCGTCGTCATCGGCATCATTGACCTGATCTTTGCGGTGGACAGCATTCCCGCCATCTTCGGCATCACGCTTGATCCATTCATCGTCTTCACCTCAAACGCATTTGCAATCCTTGGCCTTCGGAACATGTACTTCCTGCTCGCAAACGCGCGAGATCAGTTCCATTACCTCGGGGCGGGACTCGCCTTCGTCTTAATGTGGATTGGCGCAAAGATGATCCTCCCGGCGATCAATCACGACTGGAAGGTTCCGCCACTGGTGAGTCTCGTGATCGTGATCTCCATCCTGACCATCGCCATCGTCGCCTCCATCATGCACTCACGCCGACGCGCAAAGCGTTCGTAGCGCTCGTCTTTACGATCAGCGCCTCTTCGCCTGATCAAATGCGCCACACTCTCTCCATGAATCGACGACCGCTCCTGCAGACTCGTCTCCGCTCTTCTGCGCTCGCCCTACTCCTTGCTGCTGGAGGCCTTGTTGTAAGCGGCGCCTCACCTCTCTCTGTTGCGGCGGCCGACAACACGATTCCGAAGATCCCGAGCTGCGCAACCCTGTTGGCGCGCAAGATAACCTTCAACGCGACAACTGTTGCGATTGAGGGTCAGAAGCTCACCAAGGAGCGTCTGCGAACGCAGTGGGCAACATCGGTACTCGATCCGATGCACCGACTTCCGGCAAGCTATGTTCCAACAACGCTGACGCGGATCACCACGCAGGCGGTTGCCTCGCCAACGAAGGGCGTCTTCCTCTTGCGTCGCAGCGCTGCGACAGCGTTGCGACGTATGTTTCTAGCTGCAGGCGAGGCAGAGGTTCAGCTCCGCATCATCTCCGCATATCGCTCGTACCGAACGCAAAAGACAACGTTCGCTTACTGGGTGGCGCAGTCAGGACTGCGGCTCGCGCGAAAGTTCAGCGCGATCCCTGGTCACTCTGAACACCAACTCGGCACGGCGGTAGATCTTGGGACCCTAGGCGCAGGTGTGCCATGGGGGAGCGCCTCATTTGCTACATCGCCAACCGCGGTCTGGCTCGACGAGAACGCGTACAAGTTCGGCTTCGTCCGTTCGTACCCAGCTGGGGCGAAGCGCGTGGCGCTGAGCTGCTACGGGAGTGAGCCGTGGCACTGGCGCTACGTGGGGCTCAACCTCGCATACGAAATCGTTTGTAGCGAGCAGGTGCCACGCATCTTTCTCTGGAATAGGCAGTACGGCGGCGAGCGCGTGATCGGCGAGAACTGCGGTGAGCTGGAAGTCCCCGAGGGCTACCCGGTTGATGGCGACGCAGATAGCGATGGGGTGTTGGACGAGGTCGACAACTGCCCTGAGGTATCCAATCCTGATCAGCTCGATAGCGATGCGAACGGGATCGGCGACGCCTGCGAACCAGCACCGACCCTTACCCCGTAGGGCTACGCCTTAGGGCGGGTGCGCCAGTAGTAGGTAACCACACCGAGCGTCACCGCTGCGAAGAGGACCTCAGCGCCAAGAATCCCGATGACCGGGAGGAGGAGCACGGTGCTGAGGTTGGCGACTGTGTGGAGCGTGATCGGTAAAACGAGTCGCCGCGCAAGATCGCCCCTTCCGCCTCCCTGCTGTACGGCGCGAAGGACAAAGAGCGTCAGCGTGATGTGCAGCACCGTGGCAAAGATGCGCTCCGTGATTGAGAGGGTGGCAACGGCGAAACTCTGTCCGGAGAGGAAGGTGACGGCGGTGTTGAGCGATTCACTCGATTCGGCTGGAAGATTTTCGTAGATGCTTCCATCTGCAGCGCCGCTCAGAAGCGCAATCGCCGCAAGTGATGGAAGAAGCGTAAAGATCAGCGCTTCAATCGCAGCGTGGCCGAGTCCAAAGGCGATCCCTGAACCTTCGCTGCGAACGCGCTTTGCGGCGGTCGAGAGGATCAGTGCGCGGCTCCCCTCTTCGAAGATGCCGGCGGTGAGCGAAGCAACAACCACGGAGAGCGCCCATGTGGCGCTGCCACTCTCTGGTGCTGCGCTCCCAATGACGAGTGCGCTGAGCAGTGTGAGTGCCGGAAGGCGCGCCGCCTGACTTAAGACAAAGGCGACACCGCCCCACGCCCACGGTGCGAGTCCGCCGCCAAACCTGCGCGCGAGGATCACGCCGCCAATAACCAGCGTGATGAGGGCACCAGCCATGAAGGTATAGGCGCCCTGCGCGGCGGCAAGCTCTGACGCGCCGATCACCGCTTCCGCCGCGGTCGCTTTCCCGGTCGCTTCTCTGCGCTGAAGGTGGTGTAGGCAACGTAGGTAGTTACCACCAGAGAGGACGCGAGGCCGATGAAGAAGACGGCGAGTGGCGCAGCGCCAAGATCAACGATATCTGTAGGGATCACGCCGAGTAGCGCCGTCACTGCGCCAGTTACAACCCACGCGCGTCCAACGGTGATGTGCGCCGCATCCCACGCTGCAACACTCTCCAGCGTCCATGGGAGACGCACACCAATGGTGTAGTTCTGCTTGACCTGTGGCGCCGCGTACCCGAGCAGCACGAAGAGTGCGCCGAGAACAACCGGTATGGCGTGATCGAGTCGCGCCGCTTCGCCGTAGCCCGAGTTGATGATCGCCGACTGCGTGACGGCGAAAAGGAGGATGAGCCCCATCCCAGCGTAGCCGAGCGCTTCGGCGCTGCGCACGATGTTGTCGCGCTTCGGATCAAAGCGGATCGCGAGCGCAGTCAACAGCGCCGTGATACCAAAGATTGCTGGGAGCAGAAGGAGCGCTTCGCGTCCAGCAAAGCCGTCAGCGATGCCGTCAACGTTCCAATGAATGGCGAGCTGTGCGTCTACTGGAAGTGTTTGAAAGGCGGTAAGTGTGAAGAAGGCGGTTGCTGCGAGCGCAACGGTGGAGACCACCCGCGCGACAGGGTTCACTAGAGCCCCTTGATCTCGGAGACTACCTGCGAAAGGACACCCTTCGCGTCGCCGAAGAGCATGGAGGTCTTCTCAAGGTAGAAGAGCTCGTTCTCAATGCCGGCGAAGCCTGTGGCCATGCCGCGCTTCACCACGATCACCTGCTCCGCATCCTGCACGTTGAGAATCGGCATGCCGTAGATCGGTGAGGCAGGGTCACTCTTTGCGGCGGGGTTTGTGACGTCATTTGCGCCAATGACGAGTGCAACGTCGCAGCTATGGAACTCTTCGTTGATCTCTTCAAGATCGAAGAGGTGATCGTACGGAACATTCGCTTCGGCCAAGAGCACATTCATATGTCCTGGCATGCGACCAGCAACGGGGTGAATGGCGAATCGCACGCGTCCACCGCGCTTCTCAATCAGTTCGGCGAGCTCACGCACCGCATGTTGCGCCTGTGCCACCGCCATGCCGTATCCAGGAATGATGATCACGTTGCGCGCGTAGCCGATGCGCATTGCGGCATCTTCGGCGCTGACGCTGCGCGTGGTGAGCCCCTCGGCGCTCTTCACGGAGGCGGCCGCCTTCTCGCCACCAAACGCGCCAAAGAGTACGTTCGCGAAGCTGCGGTTCATCGCTTTTGACATAAGGATCGAGAGGATGAAGCCGCTCGCGCCGTCCAAGGCGCCTGCGACGATCAGGATGTTGTTGCCGATCGCAAAGCCCGTGGCACTCGCCGCGAGTCCTGCATAGGAGTTGAGGAGCGAAACCACGACCGGCATGTCTGCGCCGCCGATCGGGAGCACGAGCGTGACGCCGATCACGAGGGCGAGGAGGGTCATCAGGCCGAAGAGGAGGACGCCGTTATCGGCACCTGTGCCAGGGCCGCCCGATTGGGTGGCAATCAAGTAGATCCAGAGTCCGATCGCGCCAACAAAGATCGCCGCATTGATGATCTTCTGGCCTGGGAAGGTGATCGGCTTCCCCGAAATGATCCCCTGCAGTTTGCCGAACGCCATGAAGGAGCCGGTGATGGTGAGTGCACCGAAGATCGTTTCAAAGCCGAGCGCCACCATCTTCACCGCCCCCGGCCCGCCAGGAACATCACGGTAGTGAAGGAACTCGGCGATGCCGACGAGGGTGACGGCGAGGGCGCCGAACATGTGGCTGACGGCGATGCGTTGCGGCATGGCGGTCATTGGGACGAGTAGGCCCATTGGGAGGCCGATCACTGAGCCAGCAACGAGTCCGATGATGATGAACTCGTAGGTGATGATCTCGTGGTTCAGCAGCGTGCCGATGATTGCGAGGAGCATGCCCGCCGCGGCGAGCTGCATGCCGCGTCGCGCCGTGTCTGGCTTGGTCAGTCCACGCAGACCAAGGATGAACGCCGCGGAGGCGGCGATGTAGGCAACCTGAACGAAGAGGGCGCCGATCTGCGGGTTCACTTTGGCGCCTCCGTCTTCTTGAACATCTTCAGCATGCGATCGGTAATCACGAATCCGCCGACCACGTTGACGGTGGCTGCGGCCACGGCGATTGCCCCCATGATGTTGATGTAGAGCGGTCGCTCAGATCCAGCAATCACAATGCTCGCGACCAAGCTGATTGCGGAGATGGCGTTGGTTGCCGCCATCAGTGGCGTGTGAAGGAGCGGCGGTACCTTGGTGATGATCTGGAATCCGGTGAACGCGGCGAGTAAGAAGACGTAGACCTCCACGATCTGCGCGTCAATCAGCGTGCCGCTCGCAGCGGTACTCTCCGCCGCGGTGAAGCCGCCGCTCAGCAGCGTGATGGCGACGGTTGCTGCACCGAGTGCCGTTGCAACTGCACTGATCATCTTCGTACTCCTATCGCTTCACAGGTTCGCCGGCGTTGGTGATCAGCATTGGCCCAGCGATCTCGTCTGCTGCGTCAATCTTGAGGCTCTTATCTTCAGCGGTGAGGTGCGTGATCAGGGTGCGCACGTTGGTGGCAAACATCTGCGACGCATGTAGCGGGACGCTCGCTGGAAGGTTTGCGGCGCCAATCAGGTGCACACCGTGCTTCAGCACCGTCTCGCCAGAGACGACCCCTTCAACGTTGCCGCCAGATTCGGCGGCGATATCCACCACAACAGAGCCTGGTCGCATCGTGGCGAGCATCGCGTCCGTCACAAGGATCGGCGCCTTGCGACCAGGGATCAGCGCCGTAGTGATCACCAGATCTTGGCTGCTGATGTGCGCCGCAATGATCGTTGCGTTCTGCGCCGTCTCGTCGTCTGTCTGCGCACGCGCGTACCCGCCTGTCCCTTCCGCCTTCGCCGCAGGTTCAACGAACTGCGCGCCGAGCGAACGCACCTGCTCGCCAGCGGCGCCGCGCACGTCGAACGCAGAGACGACGGCGCCGAGTCGGCGCGCCGTTGCGATCGCCTGAAGTCCTGCAACACCAGCACCCATGACGAACGTCTTCGCCGGCGCAATGGAGCCTGCGGCAGTGGTGAGCATTGGGAGGAACTTATCGAGCGCTGCAGCGCCGATCAGCGCCGCCTTATACCCGGCGACGCCACTCTGCGATGACAAGACGTCCATCGACTGTGCGCGGGTGATGCGCGGCACAAGCTCCAGCGCAAGTGCGATGATCTTTGCGCTCATCAACGCTGGGAGGATTTCTTCATTGGCGCCTGGCGTCAGGAGCGAGATCAGCGCGCAGCCCTTAGGGAGCGCGGCGACCTCGTCGGCGCTCGGCTTGCGCACCTTCACCACAAGCTGTGGAGCGGCGGCGCTTAGCGCGGCAGCGTCTGCAACCAGTGTGGCGCCCGCCTTCTCGTATGTGGCGTCTGGGAAGCCTGCGGCGGCTCCAGCACCACGCTCAACCACGATCTGGTGGCCTGCGGTGATCAGCTTTGCGGCGGCATCAGGGACGAGCGCCACGCGGCGCTCCCCTGAAACCCTCTCGCGTAAGACGCCAATCTTCATCGTCTAATCCTATCGCTCGCCGTGATTCATGCAGGGAGATACGGTCGGTATGCGGGGCTCCACATCGCCGCGTCCACGAGTTCAGGAATTTTATCGGCTGGGGTTGCAGGAGCCCAGCCGCTCGCTACGCCCGCCTGAATCACCGCGATCGCAATGCTGCGACTGATCGCGCGGAGCTGTGCGATTGGCGGATAGATCGAGGCGCGTTCTGCAGGGGTGAGTGCGGCAAGAGTTTCTGCGGCAACGAGGAAGGCCTCATCTGGGATGCGCGGGAGGTGGCCGGCAATTGCGGCGAGGCCAACGCCAGGGAAGATGTAGACGTTGTTCGCCTGGCTAATCGCCTCAGGCTTTCCGCCAACAAGGACTGGCTCAAATGGTGAACCGGTTGCAACAACTGCGCGATCTTCACTCCAGGTCAGGATGTCTGACGGAGTTGCCTCGGCACATGAGGTTGGATTAGAGAGCGGCCAGATCAGTGGCGCCGGAGCTGCTGCGGCGACGGCGCGAATCGCCGCCTCCGTAAATGCGCCAGCCTGACCACTTGTCCCCAGGAGTGCGGTTGGTCGTGCCGCGGCAATGATCGCCTCCAACGTTGACGTGCCGCTCAGCGCGTCAAGATTCAGCGCGCGCAGTGTTGCGGCTGTAAGTGCGAGCTCACTCTTTCCGTCAGTGAGATCACTCCGTCCGTCATGCACGATCCCTTTGGAGTCCATCGCGATGATTGCGCTGGCGCGCTCATCGGCGCTCATCCCAACACTCTCGAGGTAGCGGCGCAAGAGGCGCACGATGCCGAGCGTCGCTGCTCCCGCGCCGTAGAAGAGGAAGCGCTGGTCACTCATCTTCTTACTGCCAGAGCCGCCACCCGCGTTAATGGCGGCGATGATACCGGCGAGTGCAACGGCTCCCGTCCCTTGAATGTCGTCATTAAATGATGGCACGGTGCCGCGATATCGCTCCAGGATCTTGATCGCATTCTGTTGCTTGAAGTCTTCCCACTGGATGACGCAGCCTGGGAGCGCCATCGCCACCGCCGCAACGAACTTCTCGATGAACGCGTCGTATGCGGCGCCGCGCAGCCGCGGCTTCCGCCAGCCGAGATACGTTGGGTCGTCAAGTAGTTCTTTATTGTCAGTTCCAACATCGAGTGAGACTGGGAGTGCCCACGCCGGATGAATCCCAGCGGCGGCGATATAAAGCGAAAGCTTGCCGATCGGAATCCCCATCCCGCCAACGCCAAGATCGCCGAGGCCGAGGATGCGCTCGTTATCTGTCACCACGATCAGTCGCGTCTCGCCGCCGCCGGCGGCGTTGTGTAGCAACTCTGGAATGCGGTCCTGATCATCTGGTGTAATCCAGGCGCCACGTGCGCGTCGCCAGATCTGACTCCAACGCTTGCACGCCTCACCAACGGTTGGTGTGTAGACCACGGGGAGGAACTCCTCCATGTTTTCGGCCAGGAGCCGATAGAAGAGTGTCTCGTTGCGATCCTGCAGTGCGGCGAGTCCGATGTAGCGCTCCAGCGGATCCTGCTTCCGCCGAATCTTCTGCAGCTCCACGGCAACCTGCTCTTCAAGTGTGAGCACCGTGGCGGGGAGGAGCCCATCCAGGCCGAGGAGGCGCCGCTCTTCGCGACTGAAGGCGGTGTCCTTGTTCAGCGTGGGGCGGCTCAGTAGCGCCTTACCACGCTCTTTGACCGCGATTGGAGGGAGGGGTGCTGCCATTGGAGACTCAGGATAGCCGTGCAGTGGGTGTAGAGTTCTGAGCATGGCCGCATCGATCCTTGTCGTTGAAGACGATCCCGCCGTCGCCCTCGCGCTTGAAGTGGCGCTGAAGGGTGAGGGGTATCTCCCCCTGCTCGCCGCCACGGGAGATAAGGGGCTAGAGATCGGCCTGGCACAGGCGCCAGACCTGCTGATCCTTGACGTCCGCCTCCCAGGGATGGATGGCTTTGAGCTACTCCGCCGACTCCGCGCCGGCGGTTCAAAGGCGCCAGTGATCATCCTCACCGCGCGCGATGAAGAGGTGGACACGATCCTCGGCCTTGAGCTCGGTGCCGATGACTATATGACGAAGCCCTTCCGCGTCCGTGAGCTGCTCACCCGCGTGAAGTCGCAACTGCGCCGCGCCTACGGCGACCTCGCCGACGCGCTCGGTGGACGCATCATTCGCGCGGACGAGCTACTGATTGATCTTGAGCGGCGGCGCGTCAGCCGCGCTGGGAAGAAGATCTCGCTCACCCCAACGGAGTTTGAGATCCTGCGCCTCCTTGCAGAGAAGCCGGGGCGCGTCTTCAGCCGACGCGACCTGCTTGAACGCGTCCGCGATTACGACGCCGCCATCTCGGGCGATGAGAAGACGATCAATGTCCACGTCAGCCACCTGCGTGACAAGGTGGAGGAGGATCCATCGAACCCACGCTTTGTGATGACCGTTCGTGGCGTGGGCTACGCATTTGCTGATAGGAGCGAGCGCGGCGAGCGGAGCGGATCCTGAACTCGCTCTTCACCCGCCTCTACGGACTCCCGCCGCGCGGCCTCCGCGCGCGACTCACCGTTGCCTTTATTGGCATCGTTGCGATTGCACTCTTCACCTCAGGACTCGTCGTGCTCGACAGAATGAGCACGGAGCTGGAGTCGCAGGAGTTCTCCTCGCTCCAGGTGCGCCGCATGGCGGTGGCGAGCTCTGCGCGCAGCATTGCAGTTGCCGCCGCTGGCAAGCAGGCGATTATCACGAAAGCTGGCGCGCTCTCGCCTGCGGTCCAGGAACGCTTCTTGCTTCAGGATCCGGAACTGCAAGGCCTTGCAACAGTGATCGCACGCGCTGATGTGCGCATTCAGTTCGGCTCATGGGATGAGGCGCAACAGCTTTTCACACCACTCACTGACGCCGAATTCATCATTGATTCATCTGGCGTAGAGCCAACAGCTGGCGAGCGACGAGATTCAATCACAAGCGGCTCGGAGGTGGTGATACTCGGCGGCACATCCACCGTTGGCGCAATGGAGATCACGCTGGTGCAACCGCTCTCCACGCGCGTCACGCGCATTGCGCAGATCACGAGCCTCGTGCTCATCGTTGGAATTTTGGCGCTGCTCCTCACGATCTTCTTCGCCTCGCTCGCCGCACAACGTTTTGCGAAGCCAGTACGACTCTTATCAGAGACAGCGACAAGGATTGGCGACGGTGACCTCTCTGCACGCGTCCCAACCGGGAGCGAGGTTGCGGCGAACGTGGAGATGGAGGCGCTCCTTAGCCAGTTCAATCGCATGGCGGGTCGCCTTGAGGGAACGGTGGCGGCACTTCGTCGAGAGCGTGATCGTGGGCAGGAGCATCTTGCCGATGTCTCTCATGAACTCCGCACTCCGCTCGCCGCACTCCGCGCCTTCGTAGACCTGCTTGACGAGAGCGCAACGACCGATGCGGCAACGAGAAAGCGACTCCTGACCGAAGCGGGCAACCAGCTTGAGCGTATGGATGCACTCACAGCGAATATCTTGGAACTCTCTCGATTTGACGCAGGGATTGCACGTCCCCACTTTGTAGATGGCGACCTTCGCTCAAGCGTTCGCGCGGCGATTGAGCAGGCCGCTGCTGGCGCACGACGACGCGGCGTTGCTCTCGACGAGCGCCTCCCAGCGCGTCGCGTGATGGTGCGCCATGACGGAACACTTGTTGGGCAAGCGGTGGCGAACCTCGTTGCTAATGCGCTGAAGTTCACACCGCGCGGCGGGAGCGTCTCCGTTTCAGTTCGTCCACTTGCAACTGGCGCCGCAACGATCACCATCTCAGACAACGGGGTTGGGATCTCCGCAGAAGAGCTTCCGCGCATCTTTGATCGTTTCTACCGCGGCACAGAGGGGCTTGCTGCCGCGCGCAAGGCGACGCGTGCCTCAGGTTCTGGACTCGGTCTTGCGATCGTGAAGTCGATCGTTGATATGCATGCGGGCCGGATTGTGGTGGAGAGCCTTATTGGGAGCGGAACGAGTTTCACGTTGACACTTCCCGCCGATCCTGAGCTGCTCGCCGATGAGACGGTGGAGCCAGCGCCAGCACCACAAGGACCTGCATCGCTGATCAGCGTGGGGCGACGTGCCGCAGCGCTGCTCGGAGAGGTTGCGAAAACTTCACTTCGCCTTCGGCAGGTTCTTCGCGCGGATGCCTCATCATCTACCCTTGAAGAGCAGGGCACACCGCATGACGCGGCCGCGTCAGCCGACGGCGCCACCAAGTCACCAGCCACCAAGTCGACAAAGGAGAGAGCGTGAGCAAAGCGTCAGATCCGACGGACGAGCGCAGCCAAGAACCGCTTCGGTTTGAACCAGAGCCGGCAGAGAATCCCCAGCCCTGGGTTGAGAAGCTAGATGACGGATATCCGAAGCCTGAGCCGCTCCTTGGCGACGACGACGAAGTGCCCGCAGAGAAGCGAGTAAGCGCGATTGGACGCCGAGCAATCCTCGGCCTCCTCGCCCTCTCACTCATCTTTGGTGCTGCAGGGGGTGCAGGGGCAACTCTGCTGCTGCTCGGTGGGTTCAACGGGAGCGGAGATATCAGTGAGCGAATCCGTCAGACGCTCGTCTCAGAGCAGTCGGCGACTGTCAGCGTTGCCGAGCGCATCTCACCAGCCATCGTCACGCTAGAGGTGACAAGCGTTGACGGTGAATCGGTTGGATCTGGTGTGATCTATTCGGCAGACGGGTGGATCGTCACGAACCGACACGTTGTTGAGGGTGCGACCGCCATAACCGTTTATCTTAAGGACGGTCGTGACTTCCCTGGGGAAATCTATGGAATTGACACGCTCACCGACCTCGCGATCGTCAAGGTGGAGGCAACTGGCCTCACCGCCGCAACGCTCGGTCGCTCGAGCGCCATCCAGGTTGGCCAAACCGCGATTGCGATCGGCTCACCGCTTGGCGTCTATACGAATTCAGTAACAGCCGGGATCATCTCCGCCATCGGGCGCGAGATCACCACCGAGTCTGGTCGGCTCGACGGCCTCCTCCAAACAGACGCCGCAATCAACCCGGGAAACTCTGGCGGCGCACTTGTTGATTCAAGCGGCGCCGTGATTGGGATCAACACCGCCATCTCCACCGAGGGGGCAGGGATCGGCTTTGCGATCCCAATCGACATTGCACGACCGATCATGGAGCAAGCGCTTGCTGGGATTGAGCTCTCCCGCCCGTGGATCGGCATTCGTTACGTCGCCCTAAATCGCCGCACTGCGGCGGAGAACAACCTCACCCTCTTCCAGGGGGCATGGATCTCAGGCGGGACGGAGTCAGGGATCGTGCCGGGGAGCCCCGCTGAAGCGGCTGGCCTCACCGACGGCGACATCGTCACCAAAGTGCAAGGCGTCCTCATTGACGAACAACACCCGCTTCAAGACCTGCTGGTGCAGTACTCCCCTGGAACGGTAGTCGTCTTGGATGTGCTCCGCGCTGGAGCAACGGTTCAGATCTCGGTCACCCTTGGGATTCGACCGAACCAGTAGTCGTTAGCCGATCAAGGCTCCCGTCATCTGGAAGTCGCCCTTGGCGCAAGAGGCGCTCGCGCACCGCGCCAACCAGATAGAGCGACCCTGCAACGATCACTGCGCAACGATCACGCGATGCGGCGTTGAGCGCTTCGTGCGGATCAACGGCGGTCTCAACCGTTGCGCCGAGCCCCGCTCCACGCGCCATCACGGCGAGCGCCTCTGGTGTTGACGACCGATCATCGCCGACGCTGGTACAGATCACGCGCGCAGATTGCAGAAGTGGTGATGCCGCAAGCTCGCCGAAGATCTTCGTAATTGACTTGTCCGCCATTGCCGCAAGAACGAGCGTTACACCACTCGATCCACTCTCGCCATCAGCGTCACGGAGGAGCGGAGCAAGATCACTCACTGCGGATGCGAGTGCAGCGGCGCCATCTTCATTGTGTGCACCATCAAGCAAGAGATCGCGCTGATCGCCTGCGCCAAAAGCGCCGCTGATCAACTCCATTCTTCCTGGCCAACGTGCCGCAGCGAATCCTGCCCTGATCTCCTGATCGCTCACGGTAGTGAGCCCCGCAGACTTCATTGCGTCAAGTGTGGCGAGCGCCACTGCGGCGTTCCCTCCTTGATGGCGCCCGAGGAGCCCAACTCTGACAGCGCCGAGTCGTGGCAGCTCAACCTCAATGCCGTCGCGTCCCAGCGTTCGGATTGCTCCATGCGTTGCAATGGTAAGTGGCGCGTTCACCGCCGCCGCAACGCTCTTGACCACGCTCAGCGCTTCGCCCCTGTCAGTTGCCCCCGTGACTGCGCGATCCCCACGCATGATGATCGCCGCCTTCTCACCAGCGATCTCCTTGATGGTCTCGCCGAGATACTCCTGGTGGTCAAGGCCAACGTTGGTGACAACAGCAACGCCACCATCCCATGCGTGCATCGCATCGAGTCTCCCGCCGAGCCCAACCTCCACAACGGCGCGATCAATGCCAGCGGCGTGAAATCCGTCAAAGACGACGCCGGCGAGTAGTTCAAATTCGGTGACGGGACCGACGCGCGACTCAATCCGGTCGGCGGCATCGAGTGCTCGCTCCACCGCCACGGCAAATTGAAGTGGGGCGAGTGGGCGGCCATCAATGCGGATCCGCTCGCGGTATGAGACGAGATGCGGCTTTGGCGTGCTGCCGTGTCGGACCCCAGCGGCGCTCAGAGCGGCGGAGATCAGCGCGCCGACACTCCCCTTCCCATTGGTCCCCGCAATGAGTGCGCCGCGCACGGTGCGTTCGGGGCTTCCGAGCTCCTCCAGGATGGCGCGCGAGCGCTCAAGTCCGAGCCGGACGCCGAAGCGCCCCCGTGCGGAGATGGCGACGAGCGCCGCCTCCCATGCGTCGTCGCCGTGGCCGCTTGCGATCGCCGTGGCCATTTGTTCACGCGCACCACGCACGCGCTCCTTGAGGGTTGCGACGAGTGCTGGGTCCGATGCGGCATCAGGCATCTGTTGAGCGTAGCGGTCTTCCTACAAGCCGTGCCACAATCGTGACCATGGCAGGGTTCAATCGACCCGGTTCACAACCGCCTCGCCGCCGCGGTCTATTTGGCAACCGCTCTGACGCTCGTCCACCAGTCCGTCGCGTGGCCTCAAGTGCGCCAACTCGAGCCGCCGTCTCCTACACAACGGAACGGACGCCGAATCGCGAACGACAAAGCTCATTCATGCGAACGATCACTGCCGCCCTCTACCGAATCGTCGGAGTTGCGGCCCTACTCCTTCTTATCGTTGCCGCGCTCTTTGCCGTTCGCCTCGTCCTCTCAATCGGTGACCCAAGCCCAAGCACGACGCCAGGAGGGGTGATCCCTTCAGCGGCACCCGGTGCGCCGCTCCTCGTGTCGCCTAGCCCTGCAACGGTTGCCGCGCAGACGATCACAATTCGTGGCTCACTCCCAGATGACCTGCTCGGCCTCAGCGACGCGACTCTGCTGATCAAGGTGGAGACCGAAGATGGTTCCGTCATCACCGGCGCCGAGGTTGAGCTGCCTAAGACGCCGGCGTTTGAGATCGCGGGAATTCCGCTCGCATCGGGTGAGAACATCATCTCTGCGGTTGTTGTGGTGGCTGGCACAGAGAAGACGCCGAGCAACGCTGTCACCGTGACGCGTGACACCACCGCACCTGAGGTGATCATCACGTCACCAGCACCAGGTCAACTTGTCAGCGGGTCAGAGGTGACAGTACGGGGCGAGTCAGAGGGTGACGTGGATATTGAGGTACGTAACGAAACTTCTGGTATTACATCAAATGGAAAGACAAAAAACAACGGCCAATACTCGATCAACATCTTGTTGCGAAATGGGATCAACGTGCTCTCCGTCACTGCAACTGATGCAGTTGGGAACTCGTCACGCACCAGCGTGGAGATCACAACAAGCGCATCCGTTGGCCGCATCACGCTAGCTGTGAACCCTGGGACGATCTTTCTCAACAAATCGCCGAAGTCGTTCCGCATTACTGCAACGGCAACGGACTCTACAGGTGCACCAGTCGTGGGGGCCAACGTCTGCATGATGATCACCGCGCCAGGGCTTTCGCCAATATCGCTTCCCTGCAGCCTCTCAGATAGCAACGGGCGAGCGATCGGCGAATACACCTTTCCTGAGAACTACAAGACTCAAGGGCGCGGCCTGATTTTAGCAACCTACACCCTGACGCAAGGTGATCCACTTGAAGCCACTACGGCATTCACTGTGAGGAGGAGGCCGTAATGGACGGCGGGAACCTCGCCTGGCAGTGTCCGTCGTGCGGAGCGCTACAGGAAGAGACGGGGCGCTGCTGGGTCTGCCAGGCGCCAACGACCGCCTGTGGAACCTGCCGCCACCTCCGTCGCGCCGTTGTGGGGCGAATTAGCTACTGCGGCATTGACAAGAAGAAGAAGCTCGTTGGAGAGAGTGACGTGCGCCCATGCTGGACTGCCCCAGTGGAGCTGCAACGCTCAGCGAGTCATGGGCGGCGTGTTGATGGTGAGGACCTTAAGTTGCCGCGACTCAGTTGGGCGAGCGGTGGCCTCTGGGAGGGGCTCGAAGCCTAGAAGCAGCTCACGGACAGCCGGCGAGAGGCGTCCCAAACGGGCTCGTTGCGATGATCTGCACACTACTTCCGCTCGGCACGAGCACTCCTGCGGCGGGAGCAATGAGGTCAACGATCTCTGTTGGGTCGAGTGCCGCAGAGGCGGGATCCAGGATGAGCCCGACCGCTTCTAACGCCAGCGCAACTTCTCCTACGGCCATGCAGCGCAGGATCGGCACCGCAGTATCAGCGACGCCAGATGGTGAGGTTGAGGCGCTCGGTGATGGCTCAGGCCCGAGTGAAATCACGAGGTCCACACTGCTCCTATTGGCAACCTGGAGTCCGGCACGAGGATTCTGCTGAATGACGCCTCCGCTCGGCACTGACTCAGACCAGGCAGAGACCACCTGGCCGAGCCGCAGGTTTGCCTCCTTTAAGCGCTGCGCCGCCTCCTCTTCAGTTCCCCCTACCAACTCAGGCACCACAGCGAACCCGCTCCCTGACACCACGCGTACCTCAATCACGCTGTTGGTCGGGACGAGGGTCGCCGCCTCTGGTGATTGCGACAGAATCGTGTCCACAGGGAGCGACTCTGAGCTGACGCGCTCCACCACCTTGATGCTAAGTCCGAGCTGCTCAGCGATCGGAATCGCCTCTGAGAGGGTGAGGGAAGCGATTGGTGGAACCTTGACGTTGGCATCTGGGCCACCACCGGCGTTGATGATGCGTAGGCCAAAGATCACCCCAGCGAGCAGCAGGACAACCGCCAGCGAGACGCCACCAATCGTTAGCAACGTAGATCGGAGTGACATTGCCTCTGGTTCACCCTCATCAATCCACTCATCGTTCGGATCCACTGGCGCAGATGGCTCACCAGGCCCTGCCTCGCCGGCAACACGAGAGACGCGCGTTCCCGCGAGTGCGCGTGGCGCACCCGCCGCCGGGCCAACGGCGCGCGGCTGAATTGATGTTCGGCCAGCCTTCACCACATATGACTCCAACGCGTCAGCGGCGGCTGTTGCGCTTGCTGTGCGCTGCTTCGGATTAGCAGCAAGGAGTTGCATGGCGATCGTCTCAAGTTCTACTGGGATATCTGGGCGTAGCGTCCGCGGCGATGGCGCGGCTTCGGTTGCGCCACCTTCTGCCGGCCTGCGCCCCGTTAGAAGTTCAAAGAGGACAACGCCGAGCCCGTAGAGATCTGAACTTGTAGTTGCAGCACCTCCCGCTGCAACTTCAGGTGCCACATAGTGCACCGTCCCAATCGGGGCGGAACCTGCTGCTGGCACAGTCGGTGCGCCATCCTCAAGTGTTGCGTGAGCAATACCGAAGTCGGTAATCTGCGCGCGGCCTTCGCGACCGATCAAGATGTTGCGCGAAGAGACGTCGCGGTGAATGATGCCGCGCTGATGCGCTGCGGCAAGGCCGCGAGCAACCTGCGCCGCAATAGCTGCGGCGCGACGCGGCACGAGCGGGCCAACACGACGCAGCATGGAGGCGAGATCTTCACCATCAACGAACTCCATGATGATCGCTGGAGCTTCACGCTCTGGCGCAACGTCAAAGACAGCGGCAACATTTGGGTGCGCAATGATTGCGGCGGCACGCCCTTCGGCGCGGAAGCGCGCAGCGGCGGCGGGCGATGCGGCGAGTGCCCCGCGCAGAATCTTCACGGCAACGTCGCGACCGAGCGCCTCATCTACTGCACGGAAGACGAATGCTGCAGCACCTTCACCGATCTGCTCGTGCAGTCGGTAGCGTCCAGCGATCAGGTCACCAGACTTTGGTCGAACCTCGGCTGCGCCGGTCACCTCTCCCCGCCCCGCAAGTGCGTTGCTAGTGCGGCACGCAGTTCGGCGCCGTAGGTTGGATGCTCCAGCGCTAGATCGAGATTTGCCTTCAGCCAGCCCTCTGGTGCTCCAACGTCATAGCGTGTGCCACTGAACTTGAAGCCAACGATCGGCTGCTCAGATGCGAGTGCCTGGATCGCATCGGTCAGCTGGATCTCGCCACCAGCGCCGTGTGGCGTCTGCTCCAACTTGTCGAAGATCTTTGGGCTCAACACGTAGCGACCAACGATCGCAAGGTTTGATGGCGCATCGGCGGGGGCTGGCTTCTCTACGAGTCCGCGGAGCGGAATGGTCCTCCCGCCATCTGGCGACGGAAGTGAGGCGTCAATGTCAACAATGCCGTAGCGACGCGTCTGATCTTTCGGTACCTCCATCACCGCTACTACCGAGGCGCTCGTTGCCTTGTACGCCGCAATGAGTTCCCCGAGTGCTGGGCTCTCTCCAATGATGAGGTCGTCTGGGAGCACCACGGCGAACGGCTCATGCCCCACCGCGTCGCGCGCCATCAGCACCGCATGCCCAAGGCCGAGCTGCTCCTTCTGACGCACCGTCACTAAATGCACCATGTCCGCCACCGCGCGTACGGTGCGGAGGTGCTCAATGTCGCCCCGCGCCTCAAGGACCGCCTCAAGATCTGCGGCAATATCAAAGTGGTCTTCAATGGAGCGCTTATGTTCGCTCGTCACCAAGATGACGCGCTCGATCCCCGCCGCGATTGCCTCCTCTACGGCGTACTGGATCGCAGGGCGATCAATGATCGGGAGGAGCTCCTTCGGCACCGCCTTCGTTGCGGGGAGGAAGCGTGTCCCCCAGCCAGCAACAGGGAAGACTGCGGTGCGGATGTTCATGTCTGCCTCCGTGTGGGCCTCTCGGTGGGGTTGGCTCTCAGGATAGCAGCCGCCCCTACGCCCGCTCTCTCCCGCGGGTGAGGCGCAGGAGGGCGCGCAGCGGTGCGCCAACGAGCGGCAGGCTGATCTCGTCTGGATCGTCAACGCTGGTGAGGAAACCGATCAGCAGGAGGAGTGCGCCAAGCGCCTTCCCGAGTTGATACACCTCGGTAGATCCGGTTCGACTCAGTGTGTCGGTGAGGCTGGGGAAGAAGGCGCCAAGCGCAATAAGAAGCGTTGCGGGAACGCGACGATTCAGCGTGCCGTTACGCCACGCCGCAAACGCGAGCGGAAGGCTCTTCACAAAGTTTACGGCGATAGCGAACGGGGCAATCGCTAAGTTAAAGAGGAGCTCATCGCCGCGCTGTCGAGGATCACTCGAATACGGTAGCGCGCGAACCTTTGGCATGAAGACATATGCGGAGAAGAGCGCGCCCGTAAGAAGCGCAAACGCCCCACTGATATTCAAGAGCGGCGTGAGAAGCCGGAGCGCTGGCGGCAAGAGGAGGGCGACGGGTGCACCAGTTTGCGGATCTGTTGCCCAACCTGGTGCTGGCAGCTGCGCTGTTGCAACTAGTGGCAGTCCAACAGCACTCAAGAGTAAGACAAGCCCAACGGCGATGCGGCTCCACCGCGCGCTACCGAGATACGCCAGCCATGCAATAGAGACTGCTGCAGACCAAGCGAGGAGCGCGTAGAAGAGCGCCGTTGATCCAGCGGCTGGATCTTCGAGACGTCGCGCAACGAGAATCGTGAAGAAGCCAGCGAGTACGAGACACGCCGAATACCAGTAGCCGAATCGCGTCTTTGAGAGAAGTAGGACAGTTCCGGTGCCAAGCCATCCGGCGGTCCATACGGCGCCGGTGAGATACCAGGATCGATATAACGGTTCGCTCCATCCGATCACGCCTGCAAGCGTTTCTGCAGCCGCAGCGACGGCAAACGCTGCGGCACCAATCGCCCATGCGAGCTGATACGGAGCACGACGAAACTGATACTGGTTAAAGAGGAGCACCGCAAAGAGTGCGGCGGTCAGCGTGGTGATGAGGGAGATCACGCTCGGTCCGGCCTACGCCGGCAGAAACTCATGGTCACTCTGGTGTAGTCCGTCACAGAGTCCAAGGGTTGCGCCTTCAGCACCGTCCAAGGGAACTGGTCGCATGATCTCGCGAACTGAGCTCTGCGCGCAGAAGTACCAGCCGTTTGCCGCCATCCATTGCGAGGGGCAGACAGGCTTCGCGCAGAACTGAAACGGGCCAGGGTTGATCGGCGAGGCGCTCTCGAACGAGGGGGCAACCTCTGTGGCGATAATGTCCAACACGCTCACGCGGAACGGCGTGCCACTGATCGGTTGACGACAGCCTTCACAGCGGATGCCGCTGTTCTCCATCAGGATCGTTGGAATCTTGATACCCATGATCTCCATGCCTGAATCGTACCCGAGCAGGGACGGCGTGTCGGCGCTGCGCAGGCGCCGCACAGGTGCCTTCCACGATTCGGCGTGAGGCCGTACCCTACGGAGATGAACTGGAACCCTGGGCGTCGTATTCGAGGCGTGGTCTCTCTCGGCACGGGGGTGGCCGTGGTCGTGGCGCTCGGCGCTTCGCTCCTCTACTTCCTCTGGGTCGCCACCATCCGCAACGCGGATCAGATCGGCCAACTCTCAATCGGCACCCTGCTTGTTGGAGTTGCCTGTGCGTTCGCGGCGGTAATGCTCGTGCTCAGCATGATCCGCGCCATCCGGCGCGCTGAAGACGGGCGGGCGCTGCTTGCTGCGCTCCTCGGTGGTGGCTTCGCGATCGCCGCAGCGGCGGCCCTCGCCGCCTCGGACGTACTCGGCAAGCTCGCCGGCTAACCCTCAGCCTCCCCCTGTTTAGGGCCGCCACGGCGGTCGGATGCTACCCTCGCGTTCGCGCGCCCCTATCGTCTAGCGGCCTAGGACGCCACCCTTTCAAGGTGGAGATCACGGGTTCGAATCCCGTTGGGGGCACCACTCCACCCAGGACGAGTGCCGCTCGGCGTGCCATTCTGAGCGCATGCCAATCACTATCGTCGCCTTCCTCATCTACGCGCTCCTCCTCCTCGCTGGGCTCGGCCTTACGCTCGGCCGAATCGTTGAGCAGGCGACCAACGCACCGATCACCCTGCAGGGCGTTGTCTGGATGGCGCTGATCGCCGCCTGCATCTTCACCATTACGCTCGTGATCCAGCGGAAGGGGGCGGGGCGAGGATTCGCAATCGGACTCAGCACGGTGCTCTTCCCAGCCGGCCCGCTGATTGCGCTCACACTCGGCAATTGGCTCCCTGGCCTCCCACCGATTCTTCTTGCCCTTCTCCTTATTCGTGGCCTGCGCGGTGCGAGCGCACGAGAATGGTTGAACGAAATATGAGTAGCGACGAGCGACCGAAACAGCTTGCGCTGAGCGGCACATTTGACCTGCCGCTTGACGTACATCTTCATACACTCTTGTCGCCAGATTCTTCTGTCCCGGTAGACGTGTATCCAGCACTCGCTATTGCACTTGGGATGCCGCGCATCGCCATCACTGACCACCTCGACTTTGATCCGCGTGAGCCGGGTACGACGCTTGCGCCGCACGAGCGCCGCGTTGAGGTTATTGAAGACTTGCGCCGAAGGTTCGGCGACAAGATTGAGATCCTGCTCGGTGTAGAGATCACCTACGAACGCGCGTACGAGTCCGACATTCGCGAGCACCTGAAGCGACACCAGTACGACCTCACGATTGGTAGCGTCCATCCGGGCATTGATTCGCCATTCAAGCGATCACGTACGGAAGTCTTTGCTGGGAGTGATGCGAACGTGACGGCACCTTACTTTGACGAAGTGCTCGGCGCTACGGAGAGCGGCCTCTTTGACATTCTTGGTCACGCTGACTACGTTCGGAAGTACGTCTTCCCACACATCACCACAGATCGATTTGAGTCGGCCCCTGAACTTTATGAACCGTTCTTGCAGGCACTAGTAAAGACAGGGACGGCGCTTGAGATCAATAGCTCTGGTTGGCGTCAACGCACAGGAGTCTGCTATCCGCTCCCGCAGGCGGTCGCACGCTACAAAGAGCTTGGCGGCAAGTACATCGTCACGGGATCAGATGCGCATGAGCCCGACTGGTTTGCGCTGAACTTTGATCGCGCGCGCGACTTGCTGTTAGAGAACGGATTTGAAGAACTCGCAACAAAGCGTTGGAAGAGCGCCGGTGAGCACTGGCCAGTGAGGCCGACGAAGGGCTGATTACGAGCGTGAGGCTCAGTCCGGCGGAAGTGTTGGGTCGGCGGTAGAAAATCCACGCTCTACTGCAAGCACAACGGCGCCGCCTTGATCCACCAAGACGTAGGCGCGAATCACATCAAGCGAATCTCCAGCTGGGATCTCCATCGTTGGGCGAACATCATCGGTGAGAATGAGCCAGTAGACCCCGCTAAGTGCTGCGGCGTCAGAACCTGCGCTGGTGAGCGTGATGAGTCGAACGCGCGGCGTTGCGCCGATCGGTGCGTCAGCTGAGCGTGCGGCTCGCACAGCGCTCTGCGGGGAGATCCCCGCGAGGACGGTGTCAGCGGTGACTGCCTCCCATCCGGCGGGGAGCGGAAGGTCGAGTGGCCGAATGCGGTCTGCCTGCGCGCGCAGGAGGAGCGCGCCAACGATGAAGGCGGTGGCGAGGAGGAGCGCGACGCGAACGATCTGGCCACGGCTCACCGGCGTGGCGATCTCCACCCCTGCAGGGGGCGGTGTAGCGGGCGGCTGGGTTGCGGGCGACTCGTTCTGGCTCATAACGCCATCGTGCCAGAGTTTCACGGCTACGATTCAGCCATGACAAAACAAGGGGCCACCCCAGTCGGAGCTGAGCGCGCCGCCGCGCTCCCCCGCGACCCGCTCCTCGGTACCCCGCTTCGCCATGTGGTGCGCGAAGCCATCGGCCGCGCCCTCCGCCGAGCGATCGCTTCAGGGGTGCTCCCTGGCCCAGAAGACGCGGCGGCCCTCGATGCGCTCATCCATGGAATCGAAGTTGAAGTCCCAGCAAGTAGCGACCACGGTGATTACGCCTCAAACGTTGCAATGAAATCAAGCAAGCTGCTGAAGCGCGCGCCGGCGCAGATCGCTGCGGCGATCGTTGCAGAGTTGGCTGCGGAGGCGGGGGAGCGAATCCACGGAGGCGATGGTGCGCTTGGACCGATCGCGAGCGCCGGCGTTGCCGGTCCCGGCTTCCTCAACGTACGACTCCGCGCCGGACTGCTCGCCGATCTCCTTGACGCCATGATCGCCGCGCCAAACACATGGGGCCACCTTGCGCACAGCACCAGAGAGAAAGCACTGCGTGTCAACGTGGAGTTTGTCTCTGCAAATCCAACCGGACCGCTCACCGTTGGCAATGCGCGCGGCGCATTTGTTGGCGATCTCCTCTCGCGCGTCCTTGAGGCGGCGGGGCAAGAGGTGACGCGCGAGTATTACTTCAACGACTTTGGCGAGCAGGTGCGCAGACTCGGCGAAAGCGTGATCGCCCTGCGCGATGGAGTAGCGGTAGCGGAAGATGGGTACAAGGGCGACTATGTCGCCGAACTAGCCACCGCAATTCCACCAGATGTTGCAACGCGCGCGTCTACGGCGCGCGCTTCAGGGACCACGAGCACTGATGACGATGAGGTTGCGGTGATTGGTAAATGGGCATCGGAGCGCATTCGTCTTGGGATTCAAGCCTCACTGGCGGCACTCGGTGTGGAGTTTGATGTCTGGAGATCAGAAGGTTCGCTCTACACCGAAGGGTTTGTGGATCGCGCCATTGAAAAGTTGCGCGCAGCCGGATGGCTGGAGGAGCGCGATGGTGCGCTCTGGTTCAAGAGCACGGCGTTTGGCGATGACAAAGATCGCGTCATTAAAAAGTCAACCGGCGCATACACTTACTTCGGCTCCGACATTGGATACGTTGAAGAGAAGTTTGGCCGCGGATTTGACCACCTTGTCTACGTCTGGGGCGCCGACCATCACGGCACTGTTGCGCGCGTGCGCAATGCTGGCGAGGCGCTCGGTTACGCAAAAGAACACATGGAGATGTTGCTCGTTGCCTGGGTGCGCTTTGTTCGCGATGGTGTTGAGATGAGCATGTCGAAGCGTGCTGGAACATTCGTCACGTTGGATGAGCTGCTTGAAGAGATCGGCGTGGATTCGGCGCGCTGGTACTTTGCGTCGCGCAGTGCAAGCACCGCGATTGACTTTGATATCAAGGCTGCCACCGCGCGCAACAGCGAGAACCCTGTCTACTACGCGCAGTACGCACATGCGCGCATGAAGTCAATCCTGCGCAAGGGTGAGGCTGAAGGGATGAAAGCATCAGAGAGCATCGGCGATCTCCTTAACGACGAGGCAACACCAGACGCAAAGCTTGCGCGCGTGATCGTGCGCCTCCCAGAAGTTGTTGAGGATGCCGCAGCGCATCACGAGACGCAGGGGGTGACCACGTACGCAACCGAACTCGCCACCGCCTTCTCCGCCTTCTACCGCGACGCGAAGGTGGTGGACGCAGGCGCCGCGACGCTCTCCTCCCAGCGCCTCCGCCTTGTGGCGGCAGCGGCCACAAGCCTCGCCGCCGCCCTCCGCCTCCTCGGAATCTCCGCCCCCGCCGAGATGTAAGCCCGCCCTCGGGGCGAGCCGTGTGGGGTCCAGAAGCATTGCGAAGTCTTTACCTGGCTGCCCTGTGGGGATTCACCCGAGAGGCAGATGATGAGCGTCCGGTTCACTGGACCTCCCTCCTGAGAACCGACCTCCCGCCAGGCGGGGGCGATGGGCATTGTCCCTCGCCTGGCACACCCCTCCCTTCTACCCCCAGGCCTCCTCGTGCCCCCAAGCGCACAGCCACGCTCGTTTGAGCACCCGACGGCGTACGACACTGGGGGGTGCCGCGTGGGAGAATAGGGCGATGGAACTCACATATTACGGACGCAGCTGCGTTCGAATCCGAGGACGCGAGGCGACGATCGCCTATGACCCGTACACCTCCATTGTGGGGCCGACGGGGCGTGGCATCACCGCCGACATCGTCACGCTCAGCCATCCAGACGATGCGCCGCTCGCGCGCGTCAAGGGTCGCCTGGCGCCGCGTGATGGACGCACTCCGATCGCGACCAGCCTAGATAACGCGGTGGTCCTTGAAGGACCGGGCGAATACGAGGTGAAGTCGGTACTGATCACGGGTATCCGCAGTTACCGCGACAACCACCGCGGCCCTGCGGCGCGGCACAACACCGTCTTCTACGCTGAAATCGATGGCATCCATGTGGTGCACCTCGGCGATCACGCCGAAGGATTCTCGACCGACCAGATCAAGGAGCTCCCTGGCGCTGACATCGTGCTCGTTCCCGTTGGCGGCGAGTTAAGCGCTGAGGCCGCCTCGGCGCTGATCAGCGAGCTTGGCCCCAAGATCGTCATCCCAATGCCAATGACTGATGACGTTACAAAGGCGAACGCCGCAGTGAGGGCCTTCTGCAAGGAGGAGGGACTCACCACCCCACCGACTGCACAGCCGAAGCTGACGATCACCATCTCTGGCCTTCCAGAAGAGACCACCACGATCGTGGTGGAGCCACGCGGCGAGGCTTTCGGCGCTGAATAACCTCCGATTAAACGGATGCGGCGCGACAGACTGATGGCACAACTCCTTGATGTAATCAAAGTAGCCGGCGCGTCAGCGCCGTCAAGCACGGAGGTTGATCATGAGTGACGGAGATTTCGGTGGCGGTAATGATGGCGGTGAAGATGGTGGTGCGTTTGATCTAAATAACAACGGGTCATCTCTTGATGAATTCGTACTATTCGCCGCGATTACTGAAGATCAACGCCGACGCGAAGAGAAGCGCGTGGCAAAGGCCACGCTCAGTGCGGGGAAGAGTGGAGCGCGAACCTCTGGCTGTCTCTTACCTGTAGCTGCCGTTGCGCTCCTACTAACGCTGTTTACTATCTAGCAAGACGCGATTCAATCGACGCACGCTGCCAGCCGCTACGGATCTTCAACGCGTTTGGATCTCCTCCCGCGCGAAGCGCGGACTCTGGCAGAAGCCCCACGATCTCACTCTCACCGAGCTGGACGCCGAGCAGACGCGCCTCTTCTTCCGCGCGGGCTCGAATGCTGTGAAGTGTGACTCTAGCGGTGCTGGCCGCGACAACGTTGTGCAGATTCATGGAGAGTTGCGCGCCGTGAACACTTAGAAGCCGGAATCCGAGCGCCTGTAGTCCTGGTATGCCGCGCGGGGTACTCCCTCGCATTGATCGAGCCATCGCTTGTGCAGCATCGGCGAGTTTTGCCTCAGGTGCTCCCGTCAGTTCAATGTTCCATGCCGCCATGAGTGGACGCACCCCAACCGCAACAGCGCCGCCCGTTGGGTGCGGCGTGATTGGACCCTCATCAGGTTCGTGATTTGGATCTCGCTGCCGCTCAGCCAGCGCCTCAAATCCACCTCGTCGAATCTCTGGAAGTGCCCGCCTCACTTCGCTGCGCGCGACCGCGCCGTA
>Ga0222713_10000671_pt1 | contig 38589 bp, 36 predicted proteins | sample C33_649DmetaG_FD_165061 | JGI IMG/M metagenome (GOLD analysis project Ga0222713, IMG submission 165061) | Estuarine water microbial communities from San Francisco Bay, California, United States - C33_649D | ecosystem: Environmental > Aquatic > Marine > Unclassified | place: USA: California... | reverse complement strand
TCGCATGGAAAAGGAGCATACTTATTTGACGTTCAGAATAAGGCTTATATCGATTATGTAGGGTCCTGGGGGGCTTTGGTTCTAGGGCATGCTCATGAGAAAATTGTATCAGCGGTAGAACAAGCCGCTCAACGAGGCTTAAGTTTTGGTGCACCTACTTCTGTAGAAATTGATTTGGCAGAGAAAATCTCTAATTTAATGCCTAATTTGACTAAAGTTCGCTTAATGAACTCCGGTACTGAAGCGACCATGACAGCCATACGTCTTGCTCGTGGCTTTACGGGTCGCGATAAAATTCTAAAATTTAATGGTTGTTATCATGGCCATGTGGATGCATTATTGGTAAAAGCAGGTTCAGGGTTAGCCAATTTTAGCCTACCTGATTGCGCAGGCGTTCCTAAGGATGTAGTACACCAAACCTTGAGTGTGGATTTTAATAATCTTGAGCAAGTTACTCAAATGTTTATGCAACATGGAAAAGAGATTGCTGCTGTTATCGTAGAGCCTATTGCAGCAAATATGAATTGTATTTTACCCTTGTCAGGTTTTTTAGAAGGATTACGTGAACTTTGTGATTATTATGGCAGCCTACTTGTTTTTGATGAAGTGATATCAGGCTTTAGAGTTTCTTTAGGCGGGGCTCAAGAAATCTATCAAGTTAAACCCGATCTAACCACGTTAGGAAAAATTATCGGCGGTGGTTTACCCGTCGGGGCTTTAGGTGGCCGAGCTGAAGTTATGGATTGTTTAGCCCCTTTAGGGAATGTTTATCAAGCAGGTACCTTATCAGGTAATCCAATAACAGTGGCAGCAGGATTGGCTACATTAGAAATAATTAGCCAGCCGGAATTCTATGCTGAATTAAATTTTATAAGCGAAAAATTGGTCTCTGGATTATTAGAGCTGGCGAAGGATAATAGTATCAGTTTCCAAGCCCATCATATTGGAGGATTATTCGGGTTTCTTTTTACCAAAGAAGCAGAAATTTATAATTATCAACAAGTAAAATTAGCTAATCAATCACTTTTCAAAGAATTTTTTCATAGAATGTTGGCTGAAGGCATTTATCTCTCCCCATCCTCTTTTGAAGCAGGGTTTATATCCAGTTCACATGGTGAGCAAGAAATAGACTTTACTTTAACTGCAGCAGAAAAAATATTTGCTAAGCTAAAGGAACAAGATTTAATCACCGCTTAGTTCTCAGTATTAAAAAATTTCATTTTATTTTTTTCTTTCTGTAATTTAGACAAAAATGTCAATTAGCATGCCATTTGGTGCAGAAGTTTAAAAGATTTAATGGAAGATAAAATTAATGGAAAAAGTATAATAAATTTATGGAGAAATGATTTAACTGTGATTTAATGCAGTTTAGTAAGAAAAAAAGGATAAATCTAATGATCTTATGTGAACGACAAAGTCGCTATATTCTTGCTATTAAAAATAAAATCTGTAAAGCTTTTTGATAGGCTTGGCAAACACCGTATTGTTTAACCTGCATGCACATATAGATAAAATATTGCCCAAAACAGTTCGATCGAAATTAAAATCGCTAAATCAAAGGCCGACGAAATATTGACATTACAATACAGTGAGTGAAATATTTTATCCTAGAAGAACTGTTAATGATTTGCTTGATAGTAATAGCAACGTCATGTCAAACTGCTGTAATTTATTAATTTAATCAGTGTTTTTTGGATTTGTTGCATTTGATCTTAGAACGTATCTTACTTACATTCTGAACTTGCCGAGAAATCAGTGGTATATATTTTCTTTCAAAAATTTAATAAGTTTGGGTAATGCCCGTTTAAGTTCATTTGACCCACGTGTTATTTTTGCAATACTGACATGCCGATCTTTTGCTATATTTCGCTGCGTTTTTTCTTGCTTAAGCAAATCATTGATAATTAAATAACGCAGAGCTATGTTCTCTTTTTCTTCCTGTGTTAGAAAAAAACTGAAAAAATCTGATAGCATCTTTTCGTTTTTAGTGATTAAACACAATTTGATAAATTCACGCCAAGCAGTTTGATTCATAGAGACGGTTTCTCAGGTCATAGAGGAATATTATATTATTACAAAAGTACGTGCTTACATCAATTTAGTGCATTGCACTATATTGGAAATATACCTCGTGCAAGTTTTGATAAAGCGGATGGGGGTCCTGTTTCTAAAGCTTTAACAAATGATGAACCCACCACCACACCATCAGCATGTTCTAATATCTGCGTTGTCATTTCCTGATTTGAAATACCAAATCCAACAATAACAGGTAAATTCACGATAGATTTGATAGCCTTAATTTTTTTTTGAAAATCATCCGGTAATTTTTTGTGTATACCGGTGGTTCCTTTTCGACAAGCATAATATAAAAATCCTTGTGCGTAAGCATCAATTGTTTTAACACGTGTTAATGCAGTAGTAGGTGCGATGACGTAAATAAGCGCTATTTCATGTTGATCACATTGTTGGCGAATGAACTGTGATTCTTCCAGAGGACAGTCAATTAGTAAGAGACCATCGATACCTGCACTTTTTGCGGCGCACAGAAAGTTTGATTGGAGTGCTGATATTATTGGATTGAGATAACTAAATAAGATTAGAGGAATATTACTGTGTTGACGAATCTGTTTAGCTAACCATAAAATATCTTCTAAGGTCGTTCCATTTTTTACTGATCGCGCGGTGGCACGCTGAATAATGGGTCCATCGGCGATAGGATCTGAAAAAGGCATGCCAATTTCTAACATATTTACCCCTCCCTGAATCAGCGCCAATGCTGCATCTCGTGTTGCTTGTATTCCGCCATCTCCGGCCGTTAGATAAGCAGTTAAGGCTTTACTCTCAGCAAATAATTGTTGTATTCGTGACATCGATTTCGTTTTAGCTTTCATTTTAAACGATCCCCTTAGCCATCAACTGTGGCAAATCTTTATCTCCACGCCCCGATAAATTAACGATTACAACCTGGTTTTTTGCGAGCGTGGGGGCAATCTTAATTAAATGAGCCAAGGCATGTGCCGATTCTAGCGCACAAATAATACCTTCTGTGCGAGCTAATAATTTTAATGCCGCTATTGCTTCGCTATCGGTAGCTGCCACGTATTCAACACGTTGATTTGTGAAGAGTTGTGCATGTTGTGGTGCAACGGCAGGGTAATCCAACCCTGCTGCAATCGAGCTAGTCGGTGCAATCTGTCCATGCGGGTCTTGCAATACATAGGTATCGCAGCCATGTAAAACACCACGGCTCGGCTTATGAAATCGTGCGGCGTGCTCCCCCAACTGTTTACCATGCCCACCTGCTTCGACACCTATCATGCGTACCTTTTCATTCGAAAGAAACCCTGAAAAGAGACCAAGCGCATTCGAGCCACCCCCTACACATGCAATCACTAAATTTGGATTAGCACCGATTTGCTGCTGGCATTGCTCGTGACATTCGATACCAATAACCGACTGAAGCTCTGCAACTATAGCAGGGTAGGGATGTGGACCTAGCGCTGAACCTAAGCAATAATGGGTATCATTAAATGATGACGACCAATCACGTAGCGCTTCGTTCACAGCTTCTTTTAAAGTGGCTGAGCCCTGTTCAACAGGGATTACACGAGCACCCATCAGTTGCATGCGCGATACGTTAGATGCTTGACGTTGCATATCGGTACTACCCATATAGATCACACATATTAATCCAAGATGTGCGCAAGCCGCTGCCGTTGCAACGCCATGTTGTCCTGCCCCTGTTTCAGCAATAACACGCGTTTTATTCATTCGTTTGGCGAGTAAGCATTGCCCTAAGGCATTATTCAGCTTGTGTGCGCCGGTGTGTAATAAATCTTCTCGTTTTAAAAAAATTCTTGGCCCATTAATCTTTGTGGCAAAGGAATGAACTTCTGTTAATGCTGTAGGTCTTCCCGCATAATTTTTTAATATTAAGGCCAATGCTTCTTTAAATTTAAAATCGTTTTTAGCGACATCCCAAGCAAGCGTAAGCTCATGAATAGCTTGCATTAATAACTCTGGAAGATATATTCCACCAAACTCACCGTAGCGGCCCATTTGACTTAGTAGTAATTTTTTATGTGCCATCATGCTTATTGCTCCGCACTGATCGGATAAATTGTTGAATGAGTGAGATGTCCTTGTTGCTTTTCTCTCGCTCAACTCCACTGGATACATCCACACCATCGGGTTGTAATGTGTTAATGGCCATTACAACATTAGATGCAGTTAATCCACCGGCTAATAACCATCGAAAAGGCAGATTATAATGAAAGGAGGCATGAATTTTATTTCCTTGTCCCGGGTTTACATGGTCAATTAAAATTAAATCCCGAGCCGGATCAAGATAATGCAAACCCGCGTCTGTTTGTAACTCACCCTGGGTTGATACCGTTTGCACATAGATCCGTTGGTATTCAACAGGTAGTAAATGATGTTGCGCCCGTGCTGTTGTGCCATGTAGCTGAACAATTTGAATATGGGTTGACTCACAAATGCAGCACATTTCACTAAAGGTGTGCTCTACAAATACTGCAACAGGTAATGCACCGGATGTTCTCACGGCGCGAGAAATAAGTGCCGCTTTTTTTAGGCTAACATAACGTGGGGATAAAGGATGAAATATGATCCCAATTAAATTAGCCCCCGCCATTGCGGTTTGTGTGGCCATTTCTGGATCGCGAACCCCACAGATTTTTATTAAATAATTAGTCATGGCAGCAATCTCGGATAAAGCGTTCAGGATGATCCGATTTCACTAAGGCTTCGCCTATTAATACTGCATTAAAACCCGCTTTATAATATTCCCGTGCCAAAGCAGGATTAGTAATACCCGATTCTGCAACTTTTATAATAGTGTCTGGTATTGCTGAAACAATGGTTAAGGCATGTTGCGTATTCACCGTGAATGTTTTGAGATTTCGATTATTGATACCGATGATCTCTGCGCCACAATCTAATGCCATTGCAAGCTCATCCTGATCGTGAATTTCAACCAGTACATCGATGTTAATCGAGCGTGCGAATTCCAACAGGGTTTTAGTTTTTTGACCAAGCACAGCAACAATGCATAATACGGCGCTTGCCCCGGCGATGGCTGCTTCTGCAATCTGTGCTTCATCAATAATGAAATCTTTGCGAATAATGGGAATCGATCGATCGCCTATTATTTCTGCTACTTGAATCAGATCATTGATATCACCTGCAAAAAATTGCTTATCCGTTAAAATAGATAAAGCGCTAGCACCACCTTGAATATAACGTTCCGCTAAACGAGCAGGATCGGAAATAGCGGCTATCTCTCCTTTACTAGGTGATTTACGTTTGATTTCTGCAATCACAGAAAGCGAAGCAGAACTCAACATTGTTTTAAAGCTTGGACGTTTCGGTAGTAATTCCCCGCGTAATACCTGTGCAATAGGATGCTTAACATCCTGTGCTAATCGCTGCTTTAAATCAACGACTTCATGCTTTTTTTGTAATAAGATAGTTTCAAGTTTGTTCATAAGAAAATTCAATCCAGTTATTTAATAATCTTAAAGCGGCACCATGATATAAGCTATCACGTGCCTGCAATAAGGCCTCAGAAATTGATGAATGTAATCCATAGAGATAGAGCGCTATCGCCGCATTGAGAATCAGTGTATCTGCAATAGGGCCTCGTTTTCCTTTGAATGCCTCTAACAGTAGTCCTGCATTGATACTCGCATTTCCTCCACGTAAATCTGCAATTGTGCAAGTTTGTAAATCAAACTGTTGTGGATCAATAATTCTTTCAATTTTTTCCTGTTGCTTCACTTCAATGATTTTTGTAGGGCCTGCACAACTGATTTCATCTAAGCCCCTGCTATGCACGACCATCGATTGCTCACTGCCTAGTTTAATTAAGACATCCGCCATGATCGATAATAAGGCTTCATCCGGTACACCTAAAATGATATGTGATGCTTTAGCTGGATTTAATAAGGGGCCTAAAATATTAAACGTGGTGGGTACATTTAATGTCTTACGAAAATCGCGGAACGCCTGTGTTATAGGGTGAAAATTGGGCGAGTAACAAAAACCAATGCCAACTTGATCAATACTTTTGCTGATTTGTTCAGGCGTCAATTGAATGTTTACACCTAAAGCTTCAAGCACATCAGCGGAACCTGTGAGCGATGACATAGAGCGATTGCCATGCTTAGCTATCTTAACTCCGCAACTTGCCGCGAGAATCGCACTTCCGGTAGAAATATTTACTGTATTTAATGCATCGCCACCTGTTCCAACAATATCTAGTACCGTATGATCCGTAGGAACTACTAGCATTCTACTGCGAAATACTTTCACAATCGCAGATAATTCATCCACGGTTTCACTTTTTGCGCGTAGTAAAACTAAAAAAGCGGCCGTCTGTAAAGGGTTAATAGTGGGGCATAAGATCTCCTCTAATACTTGTTGACAAATTTTGCTCTGTAAATCTTCACCACGCATCAACTTTTCTATACTGGATTTAAGTAGCATGGGCCACACCTGATTTTATATTGTTATGGCATAGGGAAAAAAATGCTTGTAATAAAAGAGGCCCTTCTGGCGTCAAAATAGATTCGGGATGAAACTGCACTCCATAAATCGGTAATTGACAATGCCGTATCCCCATAATTAATCCCTGCTTATTTTCAGCTTCAATAATTAAAGTGGATGATGGCAATGAGTCACGTTCAATCACCAATGAATGGTAGCGACCTGCTCTAAACGGCAAAGAAAGTGATCGATAAAGCCCAGTTTGTGAATGAAAAATACGATCCTCTTTACCATGCATAACTTCTTCGGATTGAATAACTCGCCCCCCTAATGCAAGGCTAATAGCTTGATGGCCAAGACAAACCCCTAATAGTGGTGTTTCAGGAATATCGTTTGCTAATAGGGCATGGATGAGATCGATACAAATACCTGCTTTTTCAGGTCTTCCTGGGCCAGGAGAGAGAATGATTCCTATTGGAGACATTTGTTTGATCTCATTAAGCGTTACTTTATTATTACGAATAACGCTTATCTTTGTGTAAAAAGGCGCAATGGCTTGATAAAGGTTATAAGTAAAGCTGTCGTAATTATCTAGGATTAATATCATCTCTATTGCTCCCCGTGTGCTTGAGCGATAGCACTCAACATAGCTTTTGCTTTTTGATAGGTTTCTTGCGCTTCGGTGGCAGGATCCGAATCAAAAACAATACCCGCTCCCGTACGAATAGTGGCTATTCCATTTTTTAGCACGGCTATTCGAATACTGATACAGCTATCTAAGTTACCTAAAGAATCGATACGACAAACTGCGCCTCCATATATTCCTCGACTTGTAGTTTCTAGTTCATTAATAATTTGCATGGCGCGAATTTTCGGAGCACCACTGAGAGTCCCTGCTGGAAAAACTGCAGCGAATACGTCTAATGCATCATATTTTTCTTGCCGCTGGCCCATAACAGTCGATGTAATATGGCTAATATGCGGATAATGTTTTACCTGAAAACACTCACTGAGCCATACGCTCCCAGGTACACTAACGACTCCTACATCATTTCTGGCTAAATCAACCAACATTACATGTTCTGCTTTTTCTTTGGGGTCATTTAATAAATGCTCTTCAATTAACTGATCCTTAAGCTCTTTGGTGCGCTTGTGTGTCCCTGCAATGGGATTCACAGTAATTTTGTCGTTATAGACGCTTACCAAACGTTCAGGCGAAGCGCCGATTAGAACCGTTGAAGCACTCGGAAAATAAAACATAAAAGGCGCAGGACTAACACGACGTAATGTTTTATAGATATCGAAAGGAGATACACGATAGCGGCGCTTATAGCAACGCGAGATAACAATTTGAAATGCATCCCCACGAGTAATAAATTCCTTTGCCTTATTTACGTTACGCATGAAATCTGAATCAGCAATATCAACTTCGATGGGAAATGCTATTGGCTTCTCTATGCGCGTGTCTGATCTACAGAATGGTCTAGAAAGAATCTTAATAATAGTCGCTATTTTCTGCTTTGCTTGATCATAGGCTCGCTCGGGATCTGAACCCGTTTCAACTAAGTAACTAATTAAAATCGTTTGTTTTTCATGGTTAAAACTTAAACTCAGTGCATAAAAATTAAATAAGAGTCTAGGTAATGAAGCATCCACTATCTGCGTTTCAGGTATTTCTTCAAAATAGCGGATGGCGTCATAGCTAACAAATCCCATCGTGCTAGTAATTAATGGCGCTACCTCACTCCGGGTTGCAAACCTATAGCGAGATTGCAATTCTCGTAGCGCTGACCATGGATGCGTATCATCTGTATAATCTCGAGTCAGATTATCCATAGACTCAAAACAGATGAAAGAATAACGAGCACTGTTTTTCTGGTGCAGGTCTTCAAACATTACACCCTCAGAGCCATAGGCTTTATTCAGCAAGGAGTAAATGCACGTAGGAGTTAAGCTTTTAGCTGGGATTTCTTTAAAAACCGCTACCCGCTTGGCCTCTTTGGCGTAATGCTGAAATTCTTTAAAAGTAAAAGCTTGCATTATTTATAAAGCCTCGTTATGATGAACTCATGTAATGATACAGTATTACAAAAATAAGATCAATAGCCAATAACCGGAAATAAAAGTGATTCTTAGCGTTAATCAAAGCAAGGTTTTAAGTGGGAAGGTTCGCGCACCTAGTTCAAAATCATTCAGTATCCGCGGCATGCTATTTTCACTGCTGGCCAAAGGAGAGTCTACTTTGCTCAAGCCATTGGCCTCTGACGATACACAGTCCGCCCAAGAGGTTTTGGAATCATTGGGTGCAAACATTCAGAATACACCGTATGGAATAAAAATCACTAGCAAAGGAACACCCCTCACTGTTCGCAAGACCCAAATTCATACGGGTGATTCGGGTATTACAACACGATTTATACTGCCATTATTGGGATTACGTAAAGATTATGCTAAACCCATCATTATTAACTGCGGCCAACAAATGAAGGCAAGACCTATCAAACCATTAGTCGATGTATTAGGTAAGCTAGGTATGTCTATTCAATACCTTGAACAAGTCGGTCATCTACCTCTCTCGGTGAGTGGGCGATTAAAAGGTGGTGTTGCTGATGTAGTAGAGGGTCTTAGTTCACAATATTTATCAGCCTTATTGATGGGATTGCCGAGCGCTGAAAGCAGTAGTGTCATCACGGTAAAAAATTTACATGAACGTCCTTATGTGGATATGACGCTTGCCTGTTTGAAGCAGCAAGAAATTAATTATAGCCATCAACGTGTTGATCATATCGATATTTTTCACATCCCTGGAAAACAACACTATAAACCTATTCATATGCACATCAAGGGTGATTTTTCTTCTGCATCTTATCTTTTAGCAGCCACAGCGCTTATTCCAGGGGAAGTAGAAATACAAGGATTGGATGATCAGGATATGCAAGGCGATAAGCGATTAGTCACTATTTTAAAGCAAATGGGTGCAGAGGTAGCGATAAACCAGAATAATGTAAAAATTACAAGTAAGAAGCCATTAAAAGGAATACGCATTGATGCCAATGATATTCCTGATCTACTACCCACTTTAGCGGTAATCGCTACACAAGCCATAGGGAAAACTGAAATCTACAATGTCCCACAAGCGCGAATTAAAGAAACCGATCGTATTCATTCAATGACAGTAGGTTTAAGAAAAATGGGGGCAAGGATCGAAGAAAATTCAGATGGGATCGTAGTATACCAAAGTAAGCTTAAAGGTAGTTTAGTACAAGGGTTCAACGATCATCGTACTGTGATGGCTTTGACTCTTGCGGGAATGCTTGCACAGGGAACTACGCTAATAACTGATGCTACTGCGATTAATAAAACTTATCCTGAATTTGTTAAAACTATGCAGGCCGTTGGCGCTGAGATAAGCTTATTAACAGGACCTACGCGAAAACCGCCTTTTGATTCAGGACTTTTGCCCAACTTAGAAAAAAAAGCTTCTAGCGATCCGATTATTCTTATCGGATTTAAGCATGTTGGTAAAACGACCATTGGCAAACAATTAGCCAAAATGCTTAAGAAACGCTTTATTGATCTTGATCGAGAAGTGGAAAATCTTTATGGAAAATATTTTTTTGAGCCCTTATGTTGTCGACAAATTATGCAATTACATGGCGAATTGTATTATCGCCAATTAGAATCAGAAGCCTTACACCATACATTAAAAGTATCATCGTGTGTTATTTCATTAGGGGGGGGCACCGTTTTAAATCAGTCAAATCAAGATGTATTAAAACCCTATTGTTTACTTCATGTTACAGCACCCCGTGGTATCGTGTTTGAACGCATTATGGCGCAAGAAGGCCTTCCAAGTTTTTTTGATCCGAAAGAAGATTGCTATGCTTCATTCAGCCGTTTATGGGATGAACGCTTTAATGTATATAAGCAATTAACTCCTGTGACTATCAATAACAATAATACTGTTAAAAAAGCAGTCAATGAAGCATTGGCCTATCTACATGTCTACATGCAATTGGAGTTGAGCGACTATGTCTAAATTATTACTACTCCATGGAATAAATTTGAATAGTTTAGGGAAACGTGATGTATTGCATTATGGCCATTTAACACTTAAAGCGATTAAAGCGATCACTGCTAAAGAAGCAGAAAAATATGGATTTAATGTTATTTCATATCAGTCTAATCATGAGGGTAACTTGGTTGATAAATTGCAATCAGAAACGGAACATTGCGCAGGCATCATTATCAATCCAGGTGCATTCACTCATTATAGCTATGGCTTATATGATGCCTTAATAGATACTGGGTTACCTGTCGTTGAAGTACATTTATCTGATACTCACCAGCGTGAACCGTGGAGAAAACGATCGGTGATCGCACCTGCTTGCATAAAAACAATTAAAGGCAAAAAAGAGCAAGGTTATCGAGAAGCTGTGAATGTATTAATAGAATATCTAAAACCATGAAAATAACCAATAAAACTCAATTAAATCTGCTCATAGGTGCTCCGCTTGAACATTCGCAAAGCCCTGTATTACACGAGGCGTGCTATCAACAACTAGGTATAAATGCTGTTCTATTGGCATCACCGCCCTGCTCGCAATTTAAATCATTAATTCAAACAATAAAAACGCTTGCAGTGAAGCTAACCGCTGTAACGGCACCTTACAAAGAAAAAGTCATTAAATATTTAGATCAATGCAGTTTTGAAGTTAGTCAATTACAGGCCGCTAACACAATTATTCAGCGCGATGGAAAACTATGTGGCTATAACACGGATATCGATGGTATTAGTTTCGCATTACGACATATCACACTCCATAAAAAGCAAGCGCTTATCATTGGCGCAGGTGGTGCTGCATGTGCAATCGCTTATTTTCTTAAAAAAAATCACGCTAAGCTTTTTTGGATAAATCGTACGCGGAAAAAAGCAAGCGTTTTAGCCAAAAAATTTGGCGGTCGCGTTATTTATCACGATGAATTAAGCGACTTACCGATAGACATCATTATTAACACAACGCCTGTTGGATTATATCCTAATAGTAAGGTATCGCCCTTGCCTCATTATTTGTTTCATAAAAAGCAAGTAGTATTTGACCTGGTCTACAATCCGTTAGTAACACCGCTATTAAAACAAGCGAAAAAACAACAAGCAAAGATTATTTCTGGTTTAGATATGTTTATTGGTCAAGGCTTAAAACAAATTGAATTATTAACAGATGAAGTTTTTACTCCCACAAACATTCATGCACTCAAAAAAATATTAATAAGAAATCAACAAGTGGCTTACAAATGAAATATATACAGCTTAAAAAATTGCCTAGTGTCGAGGAAATGATTCAATTATACCCCTTATCGGACGAAGGGCACAAAAAAATTATGCATCATAGAAGGGAAATAAAGGCTATCTTAGAGGGTCGAGATCATCGTTTACTGATGATAGTGGGTCCTTGTTCAGCATGGCCCAAAGAAGCTGTGCTTGAATATGCAGAACGTTTATTAGAAGTAAATGAGCAGGTAAAACAATCCTTAAAAGTTGTTATGCGTTCGTATATTCAAAAACCTCGTACAACAAAAGGCTGGGTCGGCCCGCTTAACCAACCTGATCCTTACGCCGAACCTAATATTGAGGCAGGCATGCATTATGTTCGCGAAATGATGGTGAAGATTGTGGAGCTCGGATTACCTATCGCCGATGAATGTTTATTCACACATAACTCACGTGGATTTTTAGAGTTAGTATCATGGTTTGCGATTGGCGCTAGAAGCAGTGAAGATCATGAACATCGGATTTTTGCGTCTGCCGCAGATTGTCCTGTAGGGATGAAAAATCCAACGCATGGCTCAATCGAGGTGGCTATCAACAGTGTAGTTGCCGCTCAACATGCACATATCGCTGCAATAAACGGTTATGCGGTGCAAACGCCGGGTAATTCACACGCACACTTGGTACTGCGTGGTAGTAATCGAGAACCCAATTACACACCTGATTATCTTGAAGCAGTAAAAAAACATATGTCAGCGCATCAGATAAAGAATCCTGCTGTTGTCATTGATGTCAGTCATGATAATTGTTTACTAAATGGAAAAAAAGATCCTCGAAAACAAATTACTACTATATTTGAAGTGACGAAATACTTAAAAAAATATCCCGAATTACGTAAATTAATGAAAGGGTTCATGATCGAAAGTTATTTAAAAGAAGGAAACCAAAAAATAGAAATGTGTAATAAGAAAACAATTGATTTAAGTGGATTATCTCTTACTGATCCCTGCTTAAATTGGGAACAAACAGAATCTTTACTAATTGCGTTAGCCAATCAGGTAAAATTGTAATGCAGAAAATATCGGTGACACCTATCCACAAAAGCCTAGATTATCCTATTATCATAGGTGCTAATTTATATGATTTTACTGCGTGGTTACCAAAGCAGGCTTTCCAGCAAATAGTTATTATCACTGATCAAGTGGTGAAAGTTTACTATGGATTGCAACTACAAAAATGTTTTCGTCAGGGAGGCTATAATAGTTTGTTATTTTCCTTTCCGGCGGGAGAAAAATTTAAAAGCTATAAGACCAAACAAATGATAGAACACAGCATGCAATTGCATCGTTGTCATCGAGACACATTAATTATCGCATTAGGTGGCGGAGTAGTCGGCGATCTAGCTGGATTCATTGCAGCTAGTTATTTACGCGGCGTACCGTATATTCAGATTCCGACGAGTTTGCTAGCCATGGTAGATAGTAGCGTTGGAGGTAAAACAGGGATCAATACCATACACGGTAAAAATTTGATAGGCGTTATTTATCAACCTTTAAGTGTTATTATAGATATTAACTTGTTAAAAACCTTGTCTAAAAAAAATAGAATTAATGGCTTAATAGAAGCCATTAAAATATTTTTAATCTTCGATGCGGAAAGTTTTTACTATGCTGAGTCGCATCTTGAGTCTCTTATCCAAGGGGACAATTGTTTACTGAAAGAAGTTATATTTAGAGCCGTTAAAATTAAAGCTGCTGTTGTCAGTCGAGATGAAAAAGAACAAGGTGAACGCCTCGTGCTTAATTTTGGGCATACCCTAGGACATGCTTTAGAAAAAATATCGAATTATTCGTTATTACATGGATATGCGGTAGCTTATGGATTGTTAGTCGAGGTAACTATTTCCTATCTATTGGGTTTATTGGATAGAAAGTCATTATTAGACATAAAAAATATGTTTCGACGACTGGGTATCTGTGGAAAAAATTTACAAAGATATAGTCAAATTGAACTTATTCAAGCGACAAAAATGGACAAAAAAAACCGATCAAGGAAAGTGTACTATACGCTACTAAGAAAAATTGGCAGTCCCTATATTAGTTATGACAACTATGTTCACCCAGTGACAGACCAATTAGTTAGACAAGCAATAAAAAAAACTATTGAGGATTAAAATTTATGGCAGGTAATTCATTTGGCCAATTATTTAAAATAACGACTTGTGGTGAATCACATGGAGGAGCTGTAGGCGTAATAGTTGATGGGTGTCCATCAGGCTTGTCTATTTCGGAACAGGATATTCAACAGGAGTTAGATCGACGAAGACCTGGGCAAAGTTCTATTACTACACTAAGAAATGAACGTGATACGATTCGTATATTATCCGGTTTATTCGAAGGAAAGACTACAGGAACACCGCTCTTATTGCTAGCTTATAATGCAGATATGCGACCCGAAGACTATGAGTCATTAAAAAACGTGTACCGACCCTCGCACGCGGATTTTACCTATATGATGAAATATGGAAGACGTGATTTTCGTGGGAGTGGTCGTGCCAGTGCTAGAGAAACGCTTGCTAGGGTTGCTGCCGGTGCTATTGCGAAAAAATTTCTAAAACAATCACTAAACATGGAGATTCTTAGTTATGTGGAGCAAGTTGGTCATTTATGCACACAGATAGACCATGAAACTGTAACCTCAGCCCAGATTGAAGCTAACATTATTCGCTGCCCTGACCCAATTCTTGCCAAGAAAATGATCCAGTTAGTAGAGAAGGTCAAGCGTGAAGGTGATTCCGTAGGTGGAGTTGTCAAATGTATTATTCGTCATATGATTCCAGGATTAGGTGAGCCTGTGTTTGATAAATTACCCGCTGATTTAGGTAAAGCTATGTTGAGTATCAATGCTGTCAAAGGATTTGAAATCGGCTCAGGTTTTAAGGGGGCCTACATGCATGGCAGTGAGCACAATGATCAAATGAACATCAAAAACGGAAAGCCGGCGTTCATCTCTAATCATGCAGGCGGCACTTTAGGTGGTATTTCTACAGGTGAAGATATTTATTTCCGAGTCGCATTCAAGCCGACTTCCAGTATTTCTAAAACGCAGCAAACTATTAACTTACAAAATGAAACGGTTGCACTATCGACCAAAGGGAGGCATGACCCTTGCGTTTTACCGCGTGCTGTTCCGATTGTTGAAGCCATGGCAGGCTTGGTGCTGATGGATCATTATCTGCGTTTTCGTTCAAATTCAGTAGGCGATAAATAGTCTAACGTTAACGGCGGTGATTATTATAAAAGATTTCAGTATACTCAAAAATATTTTGTCTGGGCTTGTTCACGATTTTCATAGTACTCAAGCTTGGATTATTTTTTCCCCAGCATGATGACTGTCATTTTTTCTGGTTTAATTTGTTGGAGAGCAAGTTTAATTTGTTTTAAACTTACGGAATTAATTTTTTGTTGGTAGGTGTCTAAATAATCTAGAGGAAGTTGGTAGAAGCCGATCTTTTCTATAGCGGCTAAAATGTCCTTGTTACTGGTAATTGAAAGTGGAAAGCTTCCTATAAGCGCTTGTTTGGCTTCTTGTAATTCTTGCAGAGTAGGGCCTTTAGTAAGAAAATTTTTTAAAGTTTGTTGAGTTAATGAAAGTGCTTTAGCAGCTTGATCATGGCGTGTTTGTAATACAATCAAAAAAGGACCTTTAGTTTGTAATGGTCTGAATCCACTATTTATCCCGTAGCATAGACCTCGCTTATTTCTAACTTCATTAAAAAGTTTTGAGGTGAGTATTCCGCCCCCCAGAATTTGGTTGCCTACAATGAGAGGGAAGTAATTAGGATCGTTTACAGCTATGCCCATTTGTCCTAAAAAAATAGTCGTTTGCTTGGAGGGATAAGGAATTTTTATCCGTTGATTTTTTAGAGGATGGAATAAGGGGACAGGGAGAGTAATAGATTTTTTACCCTTTGCTAAGGTGGCTGAAATCTGTTCAGCTATATTCATTGCTTTAACTTTAGTTATATTTCCAACGATGGCTATGATTGTATTTTCAGACACATAGTTGCGATGATAAAAATTTAATAATTTTTCTTGAGAGAGTTGTTCAATACTTATTTTATTTCCTAATAATGGTGAGGCATAAGGGTGAGTGCCATACAAAATTTGATAAAAAACTTTTTCGGCAATTGCGGTAGGCGTTTGCGCCTCTTGTTGTAGAGCGATTAAAAATTGCTTTTTGGTTCGAGTGATCGCCTTCTTTGGGAAGGTAGCATCTTTGATTAAGGAAGAAAAAGTGTTTAATGCGAGATTAAAAAATTGTGGGGCGCTAAGTGAACGTAAATTTAATAGGGTCATATCTTGATTAACATTAGCGCTATAATGCGCACCAACAGATTCAAAGCGGTTAGCAATTTGATCTGCACTTAGACTGTGTGTGCCTTGATCGAGCATTTGTGCTGTAAACTCCGCAATTCCAGGAGAATTCCTATCTTGAGATGAGCCCGCATGAAATAACACGCCGATATCTATAATAGGTATTTCGCTTTTAGCAACAAAATAAACGGGGACTCCATTTTTTGTAATCCAATGTTCAACTTTTAGTTGAACAAAAGAAGTCTGTGCCTGCGTAGTACCAATAATAAATGTTGTGAAAAAAATAAAAAAATAAAGAAAATGCTTAACGGACATGTAAGGATCCTATGTTCGATAAAGAATTAAAACTTGGATCAGTTGATCGGATAGATAAAGGGTGCAGGTAAGCGATAGTTAAAAAAGAGGGTTGTAAGTATTTATTGGCGACCATTTGTATTTGGCGTGGAGTGATAGCATTTATATGTTTTAAATAATCTCTATCAAGTTGCCAGGGCAAGTTAATTGCAGCTAAGCTCCCAAGTTCATAGGCTTCTGCAGTGATCGAATCTTCTCGATATACTTTGTCTGCGGCTATTTGAGTTTTTGCGCGTGTTAACTCTTCATTATTTACGCTAAAGGTCTGTAATAGTTTAATCTGTTTTAATAAACTAGATTCCAGCTCTATTAAGCTATGTCCAGGTGTGGGTGTGGCTTCTAATAAAAATAAATTATCCAGGCGACTAATAGGATTATAAGAGGCATTAGCATCAGCAGCTATTTGTTGTTCTCTGACAAGCTTTTTGGCAAAGCGGGCACTATTACCGCCCGATAATAATGTAGCAATCAGATCCAAGGCATAAGGATCAGGATTGTTTAGATTTTGATTAATTACGGGTGCAGGATAAGCCATCACTAACCAAGGTAACTGAGCAGGTGTATGGATGCTAAGGCGTTTTTCACCTAATGGCGGAATATTTTTTTCTGGTTTTAACTTAGGGACAGAAAGAGGCTTTAAGTTAGAAAAATAGGTTTGTGCTAAATGATAAACCTGCTTAGGTTTTACATCTCCAACAACAACGAGTACCGCATTATTAGGGACGTACCAGGTTTTGTACCAATTACGTAAATCTTCAACAGTCATATTTTTTAGATCATTTTTCCAACCTATAACGGGGTGACGATAAGGGCTAGAAACAAAAGCGGCAGCATTAAGTCGCTCTAACAAAACCTCTTGTGGATTATCATCGACACGCATCCGTCGTTCTTCCATTACAACCTGAATTTCTTTAAGAAAATCCTGTGAGTGCAATAGTAAGTTGCGCATCCTGTCGGCTTCTAATTTAAAGCTTAGGGCTAGTTTATCGGAAGAGAATTTTTGATAATAGGCAGTAAAATCTGAATCAGTGAAGGCATTTTGCACTCCTCCATTTTCTGAAACTATTTTCTCGAGAGTACCCGGCCCAAATTTTTTCGTTCCACGAAACATCATATGTTCTAAAGCGTGTGAAATCCCAGTGATTCCATTAGGCTCATAACTGCTACCGACTTTATACCAAATCTCTGAAATTACTGCGGGTGCTCGATGGTCCTCTTTAACTAACAGAACTAGTCCATTTTTTAAGTGGTATTCATGAATAGCGGTTCCCCAGCATAAAATAGGTAAGGCTATTAAACCTAGATAAACCAGAATTTTTTTTAAAAACATTGATTCACTTCCTAAGAAAATTCATTGCTTTTTAATTCATTCGCCTCCTTATTCTATAGATTATGGTAACACATTGTCATTATTTGACATCACTTTGTTAGGCTTTCATAATCTTATGATTTTGAGGTTTCACCTATTTAAAAATTCTGCGCTATTGCTTTATTATTTAAGCAGAGAAAAGAGGTTTATTTTCATGCCAAAGGTTAAAAGAAATACAGTTTTCCAGTTCGAAAAAGGTTTGATAGAACTTGAGAAGATTGTGGAGCAAATGGAGCAAGGTAACACAACGTTAGAAGATTCTCTCGCGCAATTTAGCCGTGCTGTGGCTTTATTAAAGGATTGTCAATTGACCTTAAAAAAAGCCGAGCAAAAGGTACAAATTTTAATGAACACCGATACCAACCAGAAAGAACTCATCCCTTTTGAAATAAACGAAGAATTAGCCTAGTGAATGTAAAAACTGAGTTTGCAGCTTATCAGGAGCGTATTAATCGATTTCTCGCGCATTGTTTGTCAAGTCTTCCGTCATTATTGAAGCCTTTGTCTGATGCGATGAACTACGCGGTTTTGAATGGGGGTAAACGTTTAAGGCCTTTATTTGTTTATACGTTAGGGACTGCATTAGAAGTCCCTTTACAGCGTTTAGATCATGCGGCCTGTGCGATAGAACTAATTCATGCGTATTCTTTAATTCATGATGATCTGCCTTGTATGGACAATGATGATTGGCGACGGGGTAGGCCGACTTGCCATAAACAATTTGGTGAAGCGATGGCTTTATTGGCAGGAGATTCTTTGCAAACCCTAGCTTTTGATGTACTTCTTATGGCTCCTATAGACTCGATTAAACGAGTAAGGATGCTTACTGCACTGGTAAAAGCGGCTGGCCCATGGGGTATGGTCGGTGGACAAGCGATGGATTTTAGTCGTTCAAGTTGCTCAGACCAAGTAAGTACTGAAAATATTTATTTTTTAAAAACAGGTGCTTTATTCGTAGCGGCCCTCCAGATGCCTGCCATAATAGCGGATTTATCGGATGATTATCTTTTAGCGCTAAAGAATGTAGCTAATAACATAGGTTTAGCTTATCAAATTCAAGATGATGTCTGCGATAATGAAAATGCCTATTTCTGGGAGGATGATATACAGAGAGAGAGTCATTTACAAAGGCTTAAAGAGCAAATTTTGGCTGATTTAGATTTAGTTTTAGGACCTTCAGAATCAAAAAATCAGTCTGTTTTTCAATTGATAAATGATTTGTTTATTAGTAGAGCCATTGAGAATAACTATCAACTCAATAGAGAAAAATCATTTCTTTAATAGAGAAGGGGCTGTTATAATCAGTGAGTGGCTTCAATAACAGTCATAGGTACAAGAAAATGGAATATAGCTTTGTGCCCACTTGCCCTAGAAGCGGCTAAAAACTAGATTTTTATAAAAATTCTAAGTATTCTACTATTAATGAAATCAGAGGAAAAAAATATGTCAATGCTAAAAGTAGGAGATAAATTACCTGAGTTTAAACTTACAGCGACAGTTGATACTGACATCAACAAAGCTTTTACTGAGATTAACCATGATTCTTATCCCGGCAAGTGGTTAGTCCTGTTTTTCTGGCCTAAAGATTTTACATTTGTATGTCCTACTGAAATTGTATCATTTAATGATCTCAATGCTAAATTCAAAGAAAGTGACGCCGTACTATTAGGCGGCAGTACAGATAGTGAATTTGTACATCGTGCTTGGCGTCAATATAATGATGATTTACGTGATCTTTCATTTCCTATGCTAAGTGATATTAAGCATGAACTTTGTAACAGTTTAGGTATATTAGATAATGAAGCAGGGGTTGCACAGCGAGCCACGTTCATCATTGATCCAGAAGGTATTATTCGTTTTAATATGGTGACAGATTTAAGTGTGGGAAGAAATCCTGAAGAAGTATTACGTATACTTCATGCTTTGCAAGATGGAGGACTCTGTCCTTGTAATTGGCAAAAAGGCCAACGAACCATCAATATTGCTGAAGCAGCTTAAATTAAAAGTATTATTCAAAGGAACCCGTATAAACTGCGGGTTTTTTTACATCTCGATTATTTAATAACAGGCAGTGGAAAGATTTAGGTTTAATCTATAATTTAGTTTTTAACATGGATTATTGTCTATGAAAAAGCTGACTCCTGAAGAAGCAAAAGTGATTTTATTAAAAGGAACTGAGCCTGCTTACTCAGGAAAATATTATAAATTTAATGGAAAAGGGAATTATGCATGTAAGCAGTGTGGAGCAATGTTATATCATTCGTCAGCTAAATTTGAGTCAGGTAGTGGCTGGCCCAGTTTTGATGACGAAATACCGGGTGCTATTAAAAGGCTTCCTGATTTGGATGGTCATCGTACTGAAATTACTTGCGCCAAGTGTGGAGCCCATCTGGGTCATATTTTTCTAGGTGAACGAATGACGCCTAAAAATACTCGACATTGCGTCAACTCAATATCCTTAGAATTTGTTCCTGAAAATACCAACGAATTAAATAAAATGAGTTCTGAAAGAACTGACACTAAAACGAATTTGAAAGCGGAAATTGCTATTTTTGCCGGGGGATGTTTTTGGGGCGTGGAACATTTAATGAAACAACTTCCAGGAGTTATTTCAGTAACTTCGGGATACATTGGAGGTAAAACGTCCAATCCTAGCTATGAAGAAGTTTGTAAGCAACAAACGGGTCATGCTGAAGCAGTCGAAGTTATTTTTGATCCTAGCAAGCTAAGTTATGAAGTTTTAGCTAAACGATTTTTCGAAATTCATGATCCTGGAGAATTAAATCAACAAGGCCCTGATAAAGGAGAGCAGTATCGTTCAGAAATTTTTTATACCACTCCAGGACAAAAAGATATCGCTATAAAGTTAATAAATAGTTTAAAAAATAAAGGTTTTAAAGTAGTTACTAAAGTGACTCCAGCAACAAAATTCTGGAAAGCAGAAAATTACCATCAAAATTATTATGAAAAAAATCGAAAAAAACCTTACTGTCATTTTTATGTTAAAAAATTTTAATGATCTTGCTATACTTTTTTGACTGCTTGAAAATAAAGACTTTCGAACGATCAATAAAGAGACTGATATTAGCAGTTCTCACATTTAACCTTGCTGAGAATGAAGGGACATGGAATCAGGAGTCGCGCAAAAGATTTTAAAGGGGGGTCTCCCCCACTTAAGGGGGCAAATTAATCTTGTAGAATTATCTTAAGTAATTGAAAAGACTAAGATAGAGAGATTAAAATGCCCGTTAAAAATTGTATCGTAAATTTACCCGGATTTAAACTGAGAGCAGTGAAAGGGACAAACCCATTAATATTCAAGGTTACGTATCATAGGAAAGTGCGCTGCCTAAGCTGTCAGAGTAAGGATTTACGCAAGAAAGCCAGTTTTATTCGTAAAGTTGCCCACGAAACGATAGGACCTAGACGAACCTTCCTAGAATTTACTGCACATAAATTTTATTGCCGTAGGTGTGGCTGTTACTTTAACCAACAGTTCCCAGGGATAAGAAAGCATCAACGTGCAACAGAGCACTTACAGAAACAAATATTTCATTTTCGTACGCAAGGCGTATCTCAGCAAGCGTTAGCAAAGGATTTCAAGCTAGGAAAAGCAACGATAGAACGTTGGTATCATAAACGCTATCAGCTTGAGCATCAGGAAATTAAAAATGCTCCGTGTCCTATCGTACTCGGTATCGACGAGCATTTCTTCAGTAAAAAGCAAGGTTATGCGACGACATTCTGTGATTTAAGAAAACATAAAATATTTGATGTGGTAAAAGGCTGTTCAACGAGAGACTTAAAAGGTTATTTAGAGCAATTACCAGGAAGAGAGCGCGTTAAAGTCATTTGTATTGATTTAAGTAGTCGTTATCGTTCGCTAGTTCGGCACTACTTTCCTCAGGCTAAAATCGTAGCAGACCGCTTTCACGTCATCCGGTTGATGCAACACCTGTGTTTGAAAACCTATCAGGAAGTTGATCCTGCGATGAAATATCAGCGTGGCTTATTGTCGGGGTAACCCTCCCTTATAATTCCCCAGGAAAGAGATAGAGTTTTTTGGTAAATTACTGACCAGGAGACTTAAGATGAAAAAGAAAAAATTTAGTGAATCGCAAATTATCACCGTGCTGAAAGAGTATGGAGCGGGAGTTCCAGCGGTTGAATTAGCCCGTAAATATGGAATTGGAGAAAGCACAATTTATACGTGGCAAACAAAATACGGGGATATGGAGCTATCGGAATTGAAGCGCCTACGTCAGCTAGAAGATGAAAATACACGTTTAAAAAAAATGTATGCGACATTGAGTATGGATCATGAGCTACTTAAGGAGGTGCTTGAAAAAAAGTACCACGTGGATCTGAGCGGCGTGAAATAGTAGATGAGTTGATAGTTAACTATAGCGTGAGCATCAGTCAAGCGTGTCGCGTTATAACGATGGATCGTAAAACTTATCGTTACAAACCTAAGAAAAAATCAGGTGATCAAATGATTGAGTCGTTACTGAAAAATAATTCTGCTGAGTATCCAACCTACGGATTCGGGAAATTATTTAATTTAATTCGGCTTAAAAATTATTATCCCTTTAATCATAAACGAGTTTATCGAATTTACTGTGAATTAAAGCTTAATTTAAAGATAAAACCAAAAAAGCGTTTAGCCCCTCGAACCGCTATTAAATTACAGCAACCTGAGGGTATCAATCAATGCTGGTCGTTAGAGACTACATGAGCGACGCTTTAGTCAATGGGCGACGCATTCGTACAGCAAATATCTTTGATGATTATCATCGCGGTGGATTAGGAATATTAGTGGCTTATGGTTTACCTTCCAAGCGGATAACCCGATGGTTGGATCAACTCGCCATGAAATATGGCTACCCTCAGCGTATTCGAGTGGATAACGGCCCAGAAAATATTTCACGTCACTTCCAACAATGGGCGAAAATACAGGGGATTGAAATTCAATATATCCAACCTGGGAAACCCGCTCAAAATGCATTTATCGAAAGATTTAATCGAACTTATCGTGAGGCTGTCTTAGATAGGTATTTATTTCGAAATATACAAGAAATACAGAACATAACAGATAACTGGCTTAAACATTACAACGAGGAAAGACCCCATGAAGCTTTAAATAATCAAACACCCATATACTATTCTCAATCCCTAAACAAAAATTACTCTATTTAAAAACTGGGGGGAGTTTGGGAGGTTTACACCGCGAATGCGGCAAGGCATGCGGAAATGGAAGCACGGAATGCGGAAATGAGAGCACGAGCTGAGAGGGAAGCAGAGCAAAATGCGGAAATGAGAGCACAGAATGCGGAAATGAAAAAACAGCTTAAGGCTTTAATGCGTCAAATGCGTCAAATGGGTATTTCCACATTTAATTCAGAAGCGAGTTCGGATGATTCCTCGAGCGCCTACGATGAAACCCGCGTAGACGCTCGAGGATTGCTTCGGCCCTAATCAATAAGAGGTTTTTTTAAGGAGGCGATGCTAAAGATGTTAATTGAAGCGATGGGTCAGAAACTTTCTCATCAACCCTTTGAATGGAAGTCGTGGTGGTGGGAGTTGATTTTAGGTTTTCAATTATTTTTTTCTATACCTAATTATTCAGCTTGAAAATGTGCATCAGGCCAAACAGGTACATTGATTTCTTGTAAGGGTGCTTTCCAAGCACAGCTGGCTATCCAGCCAATGATAGTTCCTAAGATTAAAAGTAGTAATATTTTTTTTATCATAAAGTTTATTTAATATTTAATTACAAAATTAACGGCATTGTTGAAAGGTCTGGATTCATTACCTCCATGCAGATCAACATAAGAAGTTATGGGATCTTGAGCGTGACCACGCTTAACTTTACTTAGAATGAATCAATGCGAAGTGGGTCGCGCAAAAGTCGCGCAAGGGATTTTAAAGAGCCAATTGAAAATAGTGTAAGTGTTTGATTTAATTGGTGCCAACGAGACGAATCGAACGTCCGACCTACTGATTACGAATCAGTTGCTCTACCGACTGAGCTACGTTGGCAATTACAATTGAAAGAGCCGAATTGTAGTCAATTTACACAGTATTGGCAATTTCGTCTTTAAACTATTCATGCCAGATGTACCAATTTTGTACCAACTATACGTTCGGCTGCTTCTTTGAGATGTGTACTATTTAAATGCGTATAGCATAAGACCATATGAGCCTGTAAATCATTTTGTGTAAATGCCGAGTAAATTAAAGATGAGCTAATACAAATATTAAGTCAACTAAAACATAAGCATACTCATGAACGTGAACTTTTGCGGTTAAAATTAGAAAACAAGCTGACTAAAGAAAAACTTTTAGAATTAGATAGAAAAACATCTTTAAGTTTTTTAAAGATTATGTTGAAACCTCTACTTCTAAGCTTTCTGGAGTCCAACAAAGGCTTACCTTTAGTAAGGACAAAAACTCACGGAAAAGGTCGAGAAAGTTTATTCTGTTAGAGCATCTTGTAGTGCTGATGAAGTGAGCATGTCTTTAAGAGAGAAGGGTAAAAATAACGAGAGGCAAAAGACTTCTAACAGAAAGCTGAGTTATTAGTGAAAAAATTGAAGTTTAATGACGGTATACTAGTTTAAACTGAATTGGCTTGTTAAACTAGTATATCAATTTTATATAGGGCGATAATTTATGAGGGCATTCATAAAAGGAAAACAAAAGGGACTTACGTTACTTGAACTCATGATCGTTATTGCGATTATTGGTATTTTGGCCGCAATCGCTATACCGAGCTACCAGAATTATAGTAACCGTGCTAAATTTGCTGAGTTAATCCAGGCCACTGCACCTTTTAAATTGGCGGTGATTACCTGTATGCATGAGCACGATAATTTAATTGCTTGTGGTACGCCGGGTCAAAATGGAATTCCAGATAATTTTAAAGCAGAGAATCAGAATAAAGGGTATGTAGCGATGGTTGAAGTGGGAAAAAATGCCCAGATTATTGCGACCTCCCAAAGGATTCGTATCAATAAAGTTGACCATTTCACCTACATTCTAACGCCTATTTATCAAACAGATGGTCAGTTACGCTGGGATGTCAGTGGAACTTGCTTGCAGTCGGGTTTATGTAAGGCAGAGTAATTATAATTTGAGAGTTGCCTTAGAAGACTGATTGGCGAAAATCAATTAATAGCCTATTAAATTTAGGCTCCCTTTTAGACTGACTATACTTTAGGTGTCTCAAGCGTGTTATTCTAAGGCCAAATTTCCAATTAACGTCGCGGCCCATAAAGTATAGATAACATGACTGACTATAAAAATACATTAAACCTTCCTCAGACTCCATTTCCTATGAAGGCTAATTTACCGCAGGCAGAGCCTCTTATTTTAAACCGATGGGATTCTTTATCACTTTATAATAAATTACGCAAAAAAAATCACGGCAAGCCTAAGTATGTTCTTCATGATGGCCCTCCTTATGCCAATGGCCATATTCATATAGGTCATGCGGTTAATAAAACTTTGAAGGATATAGTTGTAAAAGCTAAGACGATGAGTGGCTTTGATGCGCCTTTTGTTCCAGGGTGGGATTGTCATGGTTTACCCATCGAATTAAATGTTGAAAAAAAAATTGGCCAAGTCGGTAGTAAGTTAACAGCAAAAACTTTTCGACAGGCTTGTCGTGAATATGCCAATCAACAAATTTCAATTCAGCGCGAAGAATTTAAGCGTTTAGGAGTGATCGGTGACTGGGAACATCCCTATTTGACGATGGATTTTCAATTTGAAGCTAATATTATTCGCGCCTTAGGCCGAATTATTAGCGGGGGTCATCTGCAACAGGGATTTAAACCTGTACATTGGTGTGTGAATTGTGGTTCAGCGCTAGCTGAGGCAGAAGTTGAATATGCAGACAAAACATCACAGGCAATTGATGTCCGGTTTAAGGTAATTGATGAGGGTGATTTTTTAAGTCGAATTCTCACAGAAGTTGGGCATGGGCCTTTGGTAATACCGATATGGACTACAACGCCTTGGACTTTACCTGCGAATGAAGCGGTTGCGTTAAATCCAGCAATTGAATATGTTTTGATTCAAACAGACACGGAACGTTTATTAATCGCTGAGCCTTTATTGATAGTGTGTATGCAACGTTATCAAATAAAAAATTACAAACCCTTAGGGAGTGCTTTAGGCAAGGTTTTTGAGGGAGTTTTATTACAACACCCTTTCTATTCTCGGCAAGTTCCTGTCATCCTTGGAGCGTATGTCACCATAGATGCAGGCACAGGTGCAGTTCATACCGCACCGGCGCATGGTATTGAAGACTATGTCGTTGCCCAACATTACGGATTACCATTAATTAATCCAGTCAATGACAAAGGATGTTTTTTGCCAGGTACCGTATTTTTTGAAGGTGAGCATGTTTTTAAAACTAATCCTTTAGTAATCGATAAATTAAGAGAAACAAAGAACTTATTAAAAGGGGAAAATATTAAACATAGTTATCCGCATTGTTGGCGCCATAAAACACCTTTAATATTCCGAGCAACACCGCAATGGTTTATTAGTATGGAACAGCAGGCATTAAAGGAGAACAGCTTAGCCGCTATCAAGCAAGTCACATGGATTCCACAATGGGGGGAAGCTCGGATAGACACAATGATTAGCAATCGTCCGGATTGGTGTATTTCTAGACAACGAAGCTGGGGTGTGCCGATACCTTTATTTGTACACCATTCATCCCGTGATTTACACCCTAACAGCCTTGTTTTGTTAGAAAAAATTGCAAATCATGTAGCGAAGAAAGGCATCGATGCTTGGTATGATTTGGATCCAGAAGAAATACTAGGAGATGAAGCAAAAGACTATGAAAAATTAACGGATTGTTTAGATGTATGGTTTGATTCAGGTGTAAGTCATTATGCAGTTTTAATGAAAAACGCTGCTTTAGCTTGGCCTGCGGATCTTTATTTAGAAGGATCGGATCAACATCGTGGTTGGTTCCAATCTTCTTTGTTAACCTCTGTAGCAATGAATGATCAAGCTCCTTTCAAATCGGTATTGACACATGGATTTACTGTGGATGAAAAAGGTCACAAAATGTCTAAATCCTTGGGGAATGTTGTTGCCCCAGAAAAAGTTATACAAAGCTTAGGAGCTGATATTTTACGCTTATGGATTTCTTCAACGGATTATCGTAAAGAAATTGCCGTTTCTAATGAAATTTTAAAACGTACTGCAGAAGCTTATCGGCGCATTCGTAATACGATTCGTTTTTTATTGGCTAATTTACACGATTTTGATGGTTCGAATGCGGTGTCTACCAGCGATATGTTGTCTTTAGATATTTGGATTTTAGAACGAGCAAAATTGTTGCAACATGAAATTATTGATGCTTATGAGAGTTTTCAATTTCATACCATTTGTCAGAAGTTGCAACAGTTTTGTATTAGTGATTTAGGTGGGTTTTATTTAGATATAATCAAAGATCGTCAATATACTTTACAAAAAAATAGCATCGCGCGACGTTCTGCGCAAACTGTACTTTTTTATATTGCAGAAGCGATGGTACGTTGGTTAGCGCCTATCTTAAGCTTTACGGCGGAAGAAATTTGGCAATACCTTCCAGGTGAACGTGAAGAAAGTGTTTTTTTGAATGAATGGTACTCTTTGTCTTTTTCGTTTGCTGAAGATCCTTTACAGTCAAGCTATCAAAAGTATGATCGGCAAACTTACTGGAATGAACTTATTCAAATTCGTAATGAAGTAAATAAAGTGATTGAAAAAGCACGTATCAATGGAGAGTTAGGTTCTTCACTAGAAGCTGAAGTCGAACTTTATGTCAAAGAAGACTCACGACTCTATGAAATACTTAATGCATTGAAGAATGAACTTAGATTTGTTTTGATAACCTCCGAGGCTAAATTATTGACTTCTAAGCCCCCTAAGCAACTTTTATTGTTTAAAATTGATGCTGAAGAAATAGCAATAAATGTTATTTCTACTGTGGGTAAAAAAACTAAATGTGCGCGTTGTTGGCATCGTCGCGCTGACGTAGGAAAAGACTCAAAAAACCCCGAGATTTGTCTCCGTTGTGTTGAGAATCTTCCCGATGGAAAAGGTGAACAGCGGATCTATGCTTAACCGTTTAAAATTTTCCAATCTATCTTTACTGGGCATGTTCTTTGGTAACAGATAACAACTCAAAATAGGAGAGACTATTGAATTATGCAAGAAAGAAAGACGCAATTGATGTGGGTTTGGCTGAGTGCATTAATTATCATACTGGATTATTTAAGCAAATTTTGGATGACACATTGGTTAGCTCAAGGCAATATCATTTCGGTGTTTCCTTGCTTAAATTTTATCTTAACACACAATTATGGTGCTGCGTTTAGTTTTTTAGGTCATGGGGATGGTTGGCAACGATGGTTTTTCTCGGCCATTAGTGCGGCGGTTAGTGTTTACTTAATTCGATTGCTTTATCGTGGAGGTCTAAACAATGGGGTCGCTTGTGCGATTGCGTTGATATTAGGTGGGGCGATAGGTAATTTATATGATCGTTTCAATTTAGGTTATGTCATCGATTTTATTGATTTTTGTATTGGTTATTGGCACTTTGCCACGTTCAATTTAGCGGACACAGCAATTTCTATTGGTGCTTTTATCTGGGTTATCGTTAGCTATAAATCTGGAAAAAAACAATGACAGGGCCAACTAAAAATAAAATCATTAAAAAGCCCTTAGGTGTGTTTAGTTTGGCAATGATGAACGTTATTGCCGTAGATAGTTTGCGTTCATTGCCTATTGCTGCACAATTTGGTTATGCGCTAGTCTTCTTCTATTTGCTTGCTGCATTAGTATTTTTTATTCCAACCGCTTTAGTGACTGCTGAACTAGCTACCTCTTGGCCGAATACAGGAGGTGCCTATATATGGGTACGTACGGCATTTGGAATGCGCTGGGGTTGGTTTGCTATTTGGTTGCAATGGATATACAACGTGGTTTGGTATCCAACCATATTGTCTTTTGTTATGGCGGCGTTTGCCTATTTAATTGATCCAAATTTGGTAGAACATAAATTTTATCTTTTAAGTGTTATATTAATAATTTGGTGGTTGGTTACACTCTTAAGTTGCTTAGGTTTACGTGTTTCAAGTTGGCTGAGTAGTGTGGGTGCTTTAATAGGAACTTTAATTCCTATGCTCTTTATGATCGTGTTGGCTATTATTTGGATCAAAAATTCACATGCCTTAGTTTTACCTTTTTCTTTCTACTCTTTTTTTCCCAACTTAAATAATTTTAATAATTTGGCTTTTTTTACAACGATTATTTTTGGGCTAATGGGCTTAGAAATGTCAGCAGTGCATGCGGGTGATGTACGTCATCCTCAAAAAGATTTTCCCCGAGCTTTATTTTGGTCAGCGAGCTTGATATTGATAAGTTTAGTGCTGGGTTCTTTAGCCATCGCATTTATTGTTCCTGCCAGCCAACTCAGTATATTGTCTGGTTTAACAGAGGCCTATGTTGCCTTTTTTAGTAGCTATCATCTGCCTTTTTTTATACCCATCATTATTTCTTTAATCATTGTAGGTAGCTTATGCAGCATTTCAACCTGGGTAATAGGTCCTACTCGAGGTTTACTGATAGCGACATTCGAAAGTCAAATAAAAGGTTTAGATTGGTTGCTTAGGGTTAATTCCCATGGGGCGCCGGTAAGCTTATTGATATTTCAAGGGGTGCTGGTTTCCCTGCTTGCTAGTCTCTTTATACTAATTCCTAGTGTAAGCGAGACTTATTGGTTACTCAGTGTTATGACGGCTCAATTGGCCGTGTTATTTTATATTTTCTTATTTTTAACGGCACTTCGATTGCGGTATAAAGAACCGAGTAGAAAAGGTAGTTATCATATTCCAGGTGGGAAAAGGGGGATTTGGACAGTTTGTATGGTAGGTTTAGTAGGCTGTTTGATTACATTTATCCTTGGATTTTTCCCCCCAAGTGGTGTTGAGGTACATAATCTGTTCAAGTTTGATTTGATTTTGTTAGGTGGGATTTCCTTATTTTGTTTACCTCCATTAATCTGTGCACGTTATGGTTTTTGAAAAACAATAAAGATTATAATTAAGTTGATTAAAAGAATAAATGATATTACTTATGATAACTATTTTTTTCTTATACTTAGAAAAATGAAATGGATGGGGATAATGAATTTTTTAATAGCTTATTTGAAGTAAAAGATAGAGTTCACTTTTTGAGGTAATGGCGTATAGTGATGGATTAACCTTACTGACTTATCTCGGTTAATTTTCTACGATTATGCGCGTTTTAATTATAAAAATGTCCTCAATGGGTGATATTATCCATACGCTACCTGCAGTAACAGATGCAGCCAGTGCGGTCCCGAATGTACAATTTGACTGGGTAGTAGAAGAGGCTTTTACAGAAATCCCTAAATGGCATAACCAAGTCCAAGGGATCATTCCTATTGCATTACGGCGCTGGCGGAAAAATATTTGGCAAATTCAAAATGGGGAAATAAAACGATTTTATACCCAACTACGTGCCAAGGAATATGATTTTGTTTTAGATGCACAAGGGTCAATTAAAAGTGCTATTACGGCGGGTTTGAGTAGAGGTTATCGTTTGGGGATGAACAGAGATTCAGTCCGTGAAAGTATAGCTTATCTCGCTTACCAGAAAACTTTTTCTGTATCATGGCAACAGCACGCTATTAACCGTTTGCGTCTATTATTTTCTCAAGCTTTAAACTATTCTTTACCAGTGACTCCACCTAATTATGGTATTGATAAAAAGAATTTTAATCAAACAAAAATAGAGTTACCAAAAAATTATCTGTTATTTATCCCTAATACCAGTTGTTCAACTAAACGCTGGTCTCATCAAGCCTGGTCTTCGTTATTGTTAAAAATAACCCAGCAGGGATTTAGCGTTTATATTCCATGGGGTAATGAAAATGAAAGAATAAATGCGAATCGATTAACTAACAACAATCCTTTGGCGCAAGTATTGCCGTATTTAAGTTTGAGTGAAATGGCGGCGGTTTTAGTTAACGCTAAGGCGGTTGTTACCGTAGATACAGGATTAAGTCATTTATCTGCGGCTTTTGGAGTGCCTACTATTGTATTATACGGACCTACTAATCCTTTATTAATAGGGACTATAGGCGCTTCGCAATTACATATTAGAATGGTAGCTAATGAGAATAGCAAGCATGAAACTGATTCAATTATTTTAAAAGAAATTACTGAAAACTTACAGTACTTTTTGACACTTTAGTTAAATTAGACTAAATAATTTTTATTTTTAAAGTATTATTTTTTCGGCATCTTTAATGTTGAATATACTAAAAATTGCAATTTCAGTTCCTTTACATCAATATTTTGAGTATTTAGCGCCCCATGATTTTCCGCTAAGCCAGCTTAAAAAAGGTTTGCGTGTGCTTGTTCCTTTTGGCAGACAGAAAAAAATTGGTTTTCTAATGGAAATCAGTGATTCATCAGTTTGGCCAAAATCTCAGCTTAAACAAGCAATTGCTATTCTTGATGAAGTACCTCTTTTACCCGATTCAATCCAAAAGTTATTAGAATGGACCAGTCATTATTACCATTGTCCTATTGGTGAAGTGTTTGCTAATGCCATACCGAATGATTTCCGTATCAAAAAAGACACTAAAAAGCTTAAAAAAATTGTTATAAAATTGCATGAAGAAGTTGATAAAAATAAACTTAAATCCTCTGTAAATAATTTTACTCCAACAAAAAGACTTCAATTAAATAATTATCAGCAACAGGCTATAGAATCTATTATTAATTCATTGGATAAGTTCCAAGCTTTTTTATTAAATGGTGTGACTGGAAGTGGGAAAACAGAAGTTTATTTGGAAGTGATACAAGCGCTACTTGATCGAGGTAAACAAGCTTTAATATTAGTTCCTGAAATAGGTTTAACACCACAAATGTTAGCACGATTTAAAAATCGTTTTTCAGCGCCTTTAGTTTTATTCCATTCTAAATTAACCGATAAGCAGCGTTTAGAAAATTGGTTACTTTCTAAATCAGGTCAGGCGGCTATTATCATTGGTACACGTTCTGCTTTATTTACGCCTTTGTTACGTCCCGGTGTTATCATTATTGATGAAGAACATGATATTTCTTTTAAACAACAAACGGGCTTACGTTATCATGCGAGAGATTTAGCACTCGTACGCGGGCGATTAGAAAATATACCGGTTGTCTTGGGATCTGCAACTGCCTCTTTAGAAAGTATTTTTAATGCAAACCAAAATAGATATCAAATAATTCACTTGCCGGATCGAGCAGGATTAGCGATTCAACCACTCTTTCGTTTTATTGACTTACGTCATCAACAACTGGATCAAGGCTTTTCTCCTGAATTAATAAAAACGATGGAAAAACATTTGCATAATCAAGGACAAGTGCTTTTGTTTTTAAATCGACGAGGTTTTTCTCCAGTTATTATTTGTCATGATTGCGGCTGGACAGCTGATTGCCAACATTGTGAACAAAAAATGATTTTTCATAAAAAGCCTGAGCATCTGCAATGTCATTATTGTGGCTATCGACGACCTTTAGATCCCTGTTGTCCGGCATGTCAAGGCCGGCCATTATTAGCTTTGGGTCAGGGCACACAACGCATGGAGCAAACCTTGCAAAAATATTTTCCTGGTATCGGGATTGTTCGGATAGATCGAGACAATACGCAACGTAAAGGAAGCTTAGATACATTATTAAAAAATATACATGAGGGTGAAAGTCAGATTTTGATAGGAACTCAGATGTTAGCCAAAGGACATCATTTTCCGAATGTAACTCTAGTAGGGATTTTAGAAGCGGATAGTGGTTTATTTAGTGCAGATTTTCGCGCGCTGGAACGTACAGGACAATTACTAACGCAAGTGGCCGGTCGATCGGGACGCGCAGAGAAGCTCGGAGAGGTATTGATTCAGACCTACCATCCCGAACATCCTTTATTAAATCACTTGCTAACACAAGGCTATTTTAGTTTTAGCGAAATATTATTACAAGAGAGAAAGGCCTCGCTATTACCCCCTTACAGTTATTTGGCACTTATCCATGCTGAAGCGCTAAGCTTAGATTATCCCATTGATTTTTTAAATGAAGTCAAAAAACAGGCTGAATTAGTGGGAGGGGAAATCAACTTGTTAGGGCCCGTTCGCTCATTATTACCCCGGCGAGCCGGTTACTATCGATACCAGTTATTACTACAGGCAAAAAAGCGTAATATTTTACAAGGTGTACTCAAGGCGATTATTAAACCGATTAGTGTGCTTGCAAGTAGTCGTCGAGTTCGCTGGTCACTTGATGTTGATCCCATAGAGGTTTTTTGATTAAAAAGTGCTTCTATTCGTATTGAGTAAAGCGCTAAAATAGTGGCAAATAATCAATTAAAAGATAATTTTCCCGTATGACTATTAGTGTGTTTGATTTGTTTTCGATTGGTATAGGTCCATCAAGCTCACATACCGTAGGTCCTATGAAAGCGGCCTGCGCTTTTGTAGAAAAGTTGGTTCAGAATAATAAACTCTTAAATCAAGTAAGTCGTTTAAAAATTGAGCTTTTCGGCTCACTTGCGCTAACGGGCCGAGGCCATGGTACGGATATTGCCATTTTAAATGGCTTAGAAGGGCGATTTCCTGAAGTAGTTAATCCTGATGAGGTTGTTCCAAACGCTAAGAAAATTATTAAGCACTGTAAAATTCAACTAGCAGGGAAGAAAACGATCGCATTTTTTGAGAAAAACGATTTATTGTTTCTACAAAAAGAATTATTGCCACGGCATACCAATGGGTTGTGTTTTAGTGCCTACAATCCAAAAGGCCTGCTTTTAAGTAGTCAAATTTATTATTCGGTGGGAGGTGGCTTTATTGTCACCGAAGAAGAATTCGGTCAGGAGCTTAAAGAGATCCCTATCCCTTATCCATTTTCTACCGCGCAGGAGCTGTTTAGTGCGTGTAGAAAAAATAATTTAACAATTGCAGAGCTTATGTTAGCGAATGAACAACGATTAGAACCTGATAGAGAAATACAGTCTGAGTTATTGAAAATTGCCGATATGATGCAAACCTGTGTGGATAATGGTTGTCATGCTCAAGGCGTGTTACCCGGACAACTTAATGTTAAGCGTCGAGCACCAGAACTTTTCAAAAAACTTAGTAATAAAACAACCTTAACCTTTGCAACATATCCCGGCTCATTATTGTGGCCAACAATTTATGCAATGGCAGTTAATGAGGAAAATGCGGCTGGAGGCCGCGTAGTGACAGCACCTACGAATGGAGCTGCGGGCATTATTCCCGCCGTATTAACTTATTATCGCCGCTTTTATGAAGGGGTAACTGAACAGTCCATCATTAATTTTTTACTGACAGCGGGTGCTATTGCTTTACTTTATAAAATGAACGCATCGATATCCGGTGCCGAGGTTGGTTGTCAGGGGGAGGTTGGTGTTGCTTGCTCTATGGCAGCAGGCGCGTTAACGGCCGTCCTCGATGGGAGCATAGCGCAAATAGAAAATGCCGCTGAAATGGCCATGGAGCATCACTTAGGCTTAACTTGTGATCCAGTAGCGGGATTAGTCCAAATTCCTTGTATCGAACGAAATGGTATAGCGGCAGAAAAAGCCATTAAATTGGCTCATTTAGCTTTAATGGAGGATGGAAAAAATAAAAAAGTATCTTTAGATAAAGTGATTGAAACAATGTTTGCTACCGGAAAAGATATGATGGCTATTTATAAGGAAACTTCTTTAGGTGGTTTGGCGAAATCACTCGCGGTTAATATACCTGCGTGTTGATTTGAAACTATTTAAAAATAAAAAATTTTTTATAACGTAAGGTTAAAATAGGGCCAGATAACGCATAACAGAAGAAAATCAAAAATAATATTTTAGGTGGATCAATTGAAATGCCAACAAAAATGAGGACCACCAATAAAATAGCCACAAAAGGAACACGTCCTTTGAGATCAATTTCTTTAAACGAATAATAACGAACGTTACTGACCATTAGGATAGCAATCAGTACAGCTAAAATAGCCGTTATTAGGCTAATCACATCACCGATGATTTCGGAATCAACGCATAAACATACTATACTGGCTAAAACCCCAGCAGCAGCAGGAATAGGCAATCCTTGAAAATAACGTTTATCCGCTATTAACACTTGTGTATTGAAACGGGCTAAACGCAATGCACCTGCGGCAGTAAATATAAAAGCGGCTAGCCAACCTAATTTTCCTAAACCTTCTAAAGACCAACTATAAACAACTAGGGCGGGGGCTACACCAAAAGAAACCATATCCGATAAGCTATCAAGTTCAGCCCCAAAAGCACTTTGCGTATTCGTTAAGCGTGCAACACGACCATCAAAAAAATCCATAATCATAGCAATAAAAATAGCAACTGCAGCATAATTAAAGTAACCTTCCATTGCTGTGACGATGGAATAAAAACCAGCGAATAAACCGGCGATGGTAAATAAATTGGGTAGCAAATAAATCCCTCGGCGACGATGAGCCAATCGTTCACCCTCTTCAGGTTCGTTGTGTCTATTTTCTTTATCCTGAGAAGAAATCACTGTTCCTTCTTTATATTGATGGGGAAATGTTGGGTTATTCATACAGTAATTCCTGCAAAGATTTTAGTCGATAAAGAATCTCGAGTGCTTTTTGGGGCGATAATTGATTAGGGTCTATTTGTTCAAGTAGCGATATGATATCAGGCTTGATTGGAACTTGCTGAGAAACGGTGGAAAAAGTTATTTTTTGGGGTTTTATATGCACAGAGTTTCTCTCAAGTTCAGTAAGTTTTTCTTTAGCATGCTGAATAACCGATTTAGGTATCCCGGCGAGTTGCGCGACTTGTAAACCATAACTTTGATTTGCGGGTCCATTTTTAACTGTGTATAAAAATACGATATTACCATCGTGCTCCGTTGCATCAACATGACAATTATTTATTGTGGAATTTTCTTCGGCTAAGCCAGTTAACTCGAAATAATGAGTAGCAAATAAAGTATAGGCTTTAACATGCTTTGCCAAATATTCTGCACAAGAAAAGGCTAGGGCAAGTCCATCAAAAGTACTGGTACCGCGTCCAATTTCATCCATAATAATTAAGCTCTGATGGGTTGCATTATGTAAAATAGACGCAGTTTCTGTCATTTCTACCATGAAAGTTGAGCGACCACTCGCCAAATCATCAGCTGCTCCGATTCGAGTAAAAATACGATCAATGGGACCTATCGTAGCGCTTTTTGCGGGAACAAAACAACCTATCATGGCGAGTAAACAAATTAAAGCGGTTTGTCGCATGTAGGTGGATTTTCCCCCCATATTGGGCCCTGTGATAATTAATAAACATTGTTCAGGTGTTAAATGGCAATTATTAGCAATGAAGGGGGTATCTAAGGTTTGTTCAATCACTAAATGTCGGCCCCCTACTATATGGATACCTGGATTTTTGCTTAATAAAGGGCATGTTAGATGAAGAGCAGTTGCTCGTTCTGCAAAACATGTTAAGACATCTAGCTCAGCGATAGCATTGACCGTTTTCTGTAAGTCAGTTAAATTAGGAGCTAATTTGTTAAGTAACTCATCATAGAGTCTTTTTTCCAAACTCAACGCTTTGGAATAAGCACTTAAGGCTTTATCTTCAAACGCTTTTAATTCAGGTGTAATAAAACGCTCTGCATTAGTCAATGTTTGACGGCGAACATAGTGCGCGGGAACATGCTTGGCTTGTCCTCGACTTATTTCGATGTAATAGCCATGTACTCGGTTAAAACCAACTTTTAAAGTATTAATACCAGAAAGTTCTCGCTCACGTTTTTCTAACTCAATCAGATACTGTCCTGCATGCTCACTAAGATTTTTTAGTTCATCGAGCTCAGCATGATATCCTTGAGCAATCATTCCCCCTTCGCGCGTAACAGCGGGAGGATTCTTAACAATAGCCTGTTGTAATAAATTAAATAACTCCGGAAAGGTTTTAATATGCTGACTTAATAAAATAAGTAACTTGGATTTTTTTCGGGATGTGTGATCATTTAGGCAAGGGCCTAATTTATTGTGAATATCCGGTAGAATAGCGAGCGCCATACGCAATTGACTTAAATCGCGTGGCTTTGCCGATTTTAATCCAACGCGAGTAATAATGCGCTCGAGATCACCCAATGATTTTAATAGGAGACGCAGACTAATATAGGATCGTGTTGCTAATAAATCTTTAATGGCCGCTTGTCTTGCTTCAATGATAGCTATTTTACGTAAAGGTCGATGCAACCATCGATGAAGTAGGCGGCTTCCCATGGGAGTTACTGTACTATCTATAATAGATATTAGCGTTCCGTCCTTATCTCCTTTTAAATTAATTGTTAATTCTAAATTACGTCGAGTCATAGCATCTAATTCGATACTTTCTTCACGTCTTTCAATACGAATAGGTTGAATATGTTGTAGTTGAACACGTTGCGTATCTTTAACATAATTTAATAAACAACCTGTCGCTCGTATAGCTAAAGGTAAATCTTGACAACCGAAGCCGCTGAGATCTCGTACCTGAAATTGTTGAGTTAATAAATGGATGGCTGTATTTAAATCAAATTCCCATGACGGACGTCTTCGGATTGTTTTATACTTTAATAATTCCTTCTGCTTATAGTCTTCGCTAATTAATAGTTCAGCAGGGTTGAGTCGTGCTAATTCACTTGCAAGTGTTTCCTCGCCCGTAATCTGTAGAATGTGAATCTGACCACTCCCCATATCAAAATAAGAAAGCCCAAATTGTTCATTATGATTGTATAGTGCTAATAACAGGCTTTGATTATCTTCTAATAATACTTCATCGCTGAGTGTGCCGGGTGTAATAATACGTGTTATGTGTCTTTCCATGGGTCCTTTGGATAGTTTAGGATCACCTATTTGTTCACAAATGGCAATTGATTCCCCCAGCTTAACAAGTTTGGCGAGATAGCTATCTACGCTATGAAAAGGCACTCCGGCCATAGGAATATCTTGATTTGCAGATTGTCCTCGCTTTGTTAAAGTAATATTTAATAATTTTGCGGCTTTGATAGCATCTTCATAGAATAATTCATAAAAATCCCCCATACGATAAAATAACAATTTATCTTTGTGCTGGGCTTTTAATTGTAGGTATTGACGCATCATCGGTGTGTGTTGAACTGAATTGATGCTATTTCTCATAAGGCCTCTTTACAAAACCATTGCTTTTGGGGTTAGATGCGTTGATTTTAGCATCAGAAAAAAATTTAATCAGTGAAAACATCTTTTTAAAGATTAGGGAGTTTTTATGGAATAATTCTACTCGATAAAACGAGATTATTCACTCATTAAAAAAGTGGCTTGTTCTAAACTAGTTAATGGAGGATTTTTAGTGACAGATAAGAAAATACTTACTTTAGCATTTAGTTTTTCGATTAGTTTTATTTTAAGAAATTGATAGAGTTGATAAGTTAAGGCCTCAATAAGCTTAAATGATTGACGATCACAGAACTGTTGTAAATCCTTAGCTAGACTCGCATAGCAGAGAGTATGAGCCAATTTATCATTGATGCAGGCATTGGGCAAACGATCAAATGCAAGTTTTATTCGCACGCAAACTTTTTGAGGTAGCTGCCGTTCTTCAGGGGTATGACCTAATTT
>Ga0222713_10000668_pt1 | contig 38656 bp, 27 predicted proteins | sample C33_649DmetaG_FD_165061 | JGI IMG/M metagenome (GOLD analysis project Ga0222713, IMG submission 165061) | Estuarine water microbial communities from San Francisco Bay, California, United States - C33_649D | ecosystem: Environmental > Aquatic > Marine > Unclassified | place: USA: California... | reverse complement strand
ACTAGATAAAAGCGTCAAAAAAAAGATAAAAAACAATGCGCTTAGTTTACTGTATTCTTCTGTGTAGTTTAATTATTGGCAGCATGGCCTGCCTTGCTTTTTATGATAAGCAAAGCATAGGCCAGACTCCTCCCGTATCTGTTCAAGCAATTACACCGCATTTAGAATCTTGGCAAAAAACGATTCAAGTTGTCGGAAGTCTATCTGCCAGTCAAAGCACGCTCATTAAAGCGGAAATATCTGGACGCATCACGGCTATTTATTTTCGTTCTGGTGAAGATGTTAAAGCCGGTGCTCCTTTGTTACAACTTAACCCCGCTATTTTAAATGCTCAGTTAGAAGCGGCTAAGGCGGCTACTAAATTAAGTAAAGCGGACTACGACCGTGGTTTGACACTTTATAAAAAGAAAGTATTTGCAAAAGCAGACCTTGATAAAGTTTCAGCAAATTACCAAGTCAATCTCGCTAAGCAAACCCAAATCCAAGCCACATTAAATCAAACCTTGATACGAGCGCCCTTTAGTGGTCAATTAGGTCTCAATCAAATTAACATAGGCGACATTATCAACCCCAATACACCGATTGTCGATCTCGAATCTATTAACACGCTAAAAGTTGATTTTAGTATACCCGGAACTGAAGCGAATAAAATTGCTGTCGGCAGTAAACTAACAGTTCAATCCAGTGCTTATCCAGATAAGTACTTTGTCGCTTATGTTGAGGCATTAGATTCTCATATCGATAATGACACACGTGGTTTTGCGGTGCGTGCTCGTCTTAATAACGCCGATCAAAAACTGCTTCCCGGTGCCTTTGTTGATATCAAACTCGAACTCGGCACACCACAAACCTTGTTTATTGTCCCAGAAACTGCTGTTAATACGGACGAAAATAGTTCTTTTGTATACCGAATCATTGATCATAAAGCGATTAAAACGCGCGTTACCGTTCGTTTTCATGAAGACGGAAAAATCGGCTTATTAAGTCCTGATATTCATTCCGGCGATCAAATAATCAGTGTGGGTGGCTTTAAAGTGCAGCCTAATACAGTAGTAATCGTTGAGAAATAGCTGATGCAATTCACTGAAATCTTTATCCGCAAACCGATACTCAGCATCGTTTTTAGTTTGTTCATTTTACTCGTGGGTGTTAAAGCCTTTTTATCCTTACCCATACGTTTGTATCCATCCATTTCTCCATCTGTCATTAACGTACAAACGGCTTACCCTGGTGCCCCTGCACAATTAATGGAAAGCTTTGTTACAACGCCTTTAGAAAATGCATTAGGCGGTATCGAGGGTGTCGATGTGACGCAATCTTCAAGTACACTCAGTGTGAGCCAAATTACTTTACGATTTAAGCTTGACTATGATCTGACTAAAGCCATGACGGATGTCAGTAACGCGATTGCCTCCGTACGAAAACAACTGCCGGCTGCTGTTTTAGATCCCGTAATTAATACTAAAGATCCCAATGCCGATCCGACACTTTTTATTTCATTCACCAGTCATACTTTAAGTCTTCCTGCCATTACGGATTATCTAACCCGTGTTATTCAACCCGAATTACAAATTATTCCAGGTGTAAGCCAAGCGCAGATATTCGGTAATAACAATTATGCCTTCCGAATCTGGCTCGATCCTATAAAAATGATGGCGCATCAAATCACAGCGAGCGATATAACGACTGCACTACAACACAATAATATTCAATCCGCTTCTGGATCACTCATTACGCCCAATCAAATCATTAACATCAATACCAATACCGATATACACACCACAGCCGAATTAAATAACTTAGTGATTCGTAAGCAAGGTAATTACTTAGTTCGTTTATCGGATATCGGTCAAGCCGTACTAGGTATTGAATCAAATAATGAGAATAGTGCCAACGTCAACGGAAATACGCACTCGGTAATTATGGGTATCGTGCCTCTCAATACCGCCAATCCATTAGATGTTTCTAAAGCAGTTATCGCTCAATTACCTGAATTAGAAAAAGCTGCACCTGCCGATATAAAAATTCACTTAATTTGGAATTCATCAAAATTTATTGCTGCCTCCTTACATGACGTTAAAAAAACCATTTTTGAAGCCTGTTTATTAGTATTTACTGTTATTTTTTTATTTTTAGCAAGCTTTCGTGCCGGTTTAATTCCACTGGCCACTATCCCTTTGTCTTTAATGGGTGTGTGTATCGCGATGCTAGCACTAGGTTATTCACTCAATGTACTAACCTTTTTGGCCTGGGTATTAGGTATTGGATTGGTGGTAGATGACGCAATTGTAGTGTTAGAAAATATCCATCGTCATATCAGCTTGGGAAAAACGCCCGAAAATGCCGCTATCATTGGTACCCAAGAAATTGGACTCGCCATTGTTGCAATGACACTCACTTTAGCCGCTGTCTACGCACCGATTGGTTTCATCCATGATATGACGGGTCTATTATTTCGTGAATTTGCTTTCACTTTATCTGCAGCGGTCATTATTTCGGGCTTTATCGCTTTAACACTTTCACCCATGATGTGCGCTAAGCTTTTAAAACATGAACATCAAACCTCTCGTTTTGGCTTAAAGGTCGATCATTTTTTTAATATCACAATAATTGCTTACAAAAAATATTTACTTTTAGCCATAAACCACCGAAAAGCTATCTTAAGCCTAGGTATAGTGGTTTATCTTATTTGTTTTGGATTATTTAAAAGCTTGCCGAGCGAATTAGCTCCGCAAGAAAATCAAGGCTTTATTATCAGTGCAAACACTGGACCTACATCCGCTAATTTAGCTTATATGGAAAAATATATGGCTAAAATTCAAGCGATTTATAAAACGATTCCTGCCATAGACACGGTCATTAACATCATAGGAATACCTACGACTAATAATGCATTGTCTTTTTTAATTTTAAAACCTTGGAATAAATGCACGACAACAAGCGCAGCCATTATCCAAACTTTATTTAAACGTTTTTGGGGAATTACCGGCTTACAAGGATTTGCATTTAATCCTCACGTTCTACCCGGCGCAACCGGCCATGCTCCTTTAATATTTGTGCTTAAAAGTACCGATAGCTATAACAGCTTATACCAATTCAGTAAAAAATTGCAGATCGCCATTACACAAAATAATCCCCGGATTATCGGTTTACAATCGGATCTCAAAATGGATGCCGATCAAATTCAACTTAATATTGATAGAGATAAAGCCAACTTTTTAGGTATTTCAATGAGTGATATAGGCAATAGCTTAAATACATTAGTTGGCGCTCCACAAGCAAGCCTTATTAACTGGAAGGGTCGTAGTTACAAAATAATCCCAGAATTATATCGAAATGATATGAGTGCCGAAGAACAGTTGAAACTCATTAATGTTCGTGGACAAAATAATCAACTTATTCCTTTAGCAAACTTCGTTCATATCGAAAATACTTCAACTGCTTTAAGTCTTAATCATTTTCAACAATTACGCGCGGTGACGCTAAGTGCGAATCTTGCTCCGGGTTACACTATCGGTGCTGCGGTTAACTATTTAAGCGGTTTAGCCACTAAAATTCTTCCCCATAACGTACAAATTGATTTTGCTGGTGAAACACGTCAATTCATACAAGCAGGAAATAGTCTACAACAGACATTTTTGCTTGCCTTGTTGTTTATTTTCCTAATTCTTTCTGCACAATTTGAAAGTTTTCGCGCCGCTTTTATTATCCTCATTAGCGTACCTTTATCCTTAACAGGAGCACTATTAACTTTATATATAACAAAAGGTACTTTAAATATTTACACGCAAATCGGTTTAATTACTTTAATTGGATTAATTACTAAACACGGTATCTTAATCGTAGAATTTGCCCGACAATTAAAAAACAATCCGCGGCTTTCAATACAAGAAGCAGTCATCGAAGCAGCGTCATTACGTTTGCGTCCCATTTTTATGACAACAGCAACCATGCTGCTTGCCGCCATTCCATTAGCTTTAGCGGATGGTCCCGGCGCTCATGCACGAAATCAATTGGGCTGGGTTATTTTAGGAGGAATATCCATTGGTACATTTTTTACCTTATTTATTCTACCCGTGGTCTATACTTTGATTTATCGCCATAAAAAAACTATTGACACCGCACTTTAAAGATATCCTTGCAACGGTGGGAGCGCTTAGAAAAAAATAAAGATTCGTTATACAAAATTATTATATAATTCGAGATTATTATTTTTTATTAACCGGATTGAATTTATAAACTATGGCTCCATTAAAGTCTATTATTGAAAAAATCTATCAAACAATCAATGAAATTAATTCAGAAACAATAGATAATATTAGCAAAACGGCTATTTTAGAAACTATTGCGTTACTCGATACAGGAAAACTTCGCATTGCTGAAAAAATAAATCACGAATGGATAGTTCATGAATGGTTAAAACAAGCTATTTTACTATTTTTCCGTATTACCAAATCTGAATTGATTGATGCAACCTATACGCACTACTTCGATAAGATCCCTTTAAAATTTTCACATTACAAGTTACAGCAGTTCCAATCAGAGGCCTTGCGTATTGTTCCTAACGCTTGTGTCCGATATGGTTCTTATATAGGTAAAAATACGATTTTAATGCCTTCATTTATTAATATCGGTGCTTATATCGATGAGGCAAGCATGATTGATACTTGGGCAACGGTTGGTTCCTGCGCACAAATTGGCAAGAATGTGCATTTATCGGGCGGTGTTGGAATTGGCGGTGTTCTGGAACCATTACAATCCAAACCCACAATTATTGAAGACGATTGTTTTGTCGGCGCACGTTCTGAAATAGTAGAAGGTGTGATAGTTGAAGAAAATAGTGTTATTGGCATGGGCGTTTTTATAGGCAGTAACACACCTATCTATAATCGTCAAACAGATGAAGTGATTTACGGTCGCGTCCCCAAAGGTTCTGTGGTTCTTCCCGGAAGCCTTCCGTCTAAAACAGGGAATTGTCATCTCAATTGTGCCATTATCGTCAAACAAATCGACGAACGGACTCGTAGTAAAGTTGCGATCAATGAGTTACTTAGAGATCTATAAAAAAATTGCATACCACAAATAACTAACCTACTATTATTTATAATTAAAGCTCATCATTTTTAAGGATTTTTCTAATGACTAAAAAAGCTATTATTACCGCTGTTTTATTAAGCAGTCTATTAACCGCAACTCCTGCAATCATGGCGATGAGTTCAAGTAAGCATATCGCTTGTGTTAAAACTAATCCGCAAGAAATTGCGGCCCTGTTTGACCGCTGGAATAATTCACTTAAAACTGGAAATCCAATCAAAGTCAATGCCAATTACACGGATAATGCTATATTATTAGCAACCGTATCCAGCAAACCTAGAGTCAATAGCGCAGAACGGATTGCGTATTTTAAAGAATTTCTAAGCGAACGTCCTGTAGGTAAAATTGATGCTCGTACCATAAAAATCGGGTGTGACAAAGCGATTGACACGGGTTTATATACCTTCACATTGAAAAACGGAAAACAAATTCACGCTCGGTATACGTTTACCTACCGCTGGGATGGGCACCAATGGTTGATTTCATCACATCATTCATCTGCATTACCAAACAATGCCTCATAAGAATATATTCCCCATAGCGGAATATCTGTGATTACATATGGTGCCGAAGGCCGGACTCGAACCGGCACAGCTTGCGCCACCGCCCCCTCAAGACGGCGTGTCTACCAATTTCACCACTTCGGCAACGAAAAACTCTTAAGAAAAGTCAGAGGGTAGCGGGTAAGATTGTTGATGATCGAAGGTTGATTTTCCTGTATTTTTGTTTATTAAGTGTAAATCTTTCTTTTTTGAACCACCTTTAATCTGGTTATTCACTGATGATGGTAATTGTTGGGTCAAATTAGCCAGTTTTTGAATGGGATCCTGACTTACTTTATGACCGGCTATATAACCTAGACTAAGGCTCGTAATAAAAAATAATAATGCAAGCAGACCTGTTAATTTAAGTAAAAAAGAAGCCGATCCTTGACTCCCAAAGACCGTTTGTGAAGCAGCGCTCCCAAAAGTGGCACCCAACTCAGCACCTTTGCCTTGTTGAATTAGAACTAAGGCAATCAATGCTATTGAAATAAGCACATGCATTAAAATTAAAAATTGCTGTAGCATAAATCTTACGTGTTATAGTATAGAAAAATTAAATGGCATTAATAGCCAATGAAGCAAGTACTTCATAGATACATAAAAACTCTGTTGCATCTAATGATGCGCCCCCAATTAAGCCACCGTCAATATCAGGCATTCGAAACAGAGCCTCAGCATTGTCAGCTTTAACGCTGCCACCATACAGGATAGGTAATTCTTGCGCAAGATCCAGGTCCAAAAATTTAATTTTTTCACGTAAAAAATGGTGAACTTCTTGTGCTTGCTCAGGCTGCGCCGATATACCTGTACCAATAGCCCAAACGGGCTCGTAAGCAATAATAGACTGTTTTAAAATCTGCTTATCATATCGAACAATTTTTTCCAACTGGGTTTTTAACACTTCTTGAGTTTGATTGGCTTGCCGTTGTTCTAACGTCTCACCCACGCAAAGGATAGGAATCAAACCTAATTTAATGGCTAAATTAAATTTTCTTGCAATTTGCTCATCGGTTTCTCCATAAAATTGACGGCGTTCTGAATGACCTAACAAAACATATCGACAACCAAACTCATACAACATTTGACCTGATATTTCACCTGTATAGGGCCCCTGTGGTTCAGCAGCCATATTCTGACCTCCCCATTCCAGCTTAGTTTTGTTTAACAACATCTGTGTTTGATCAAGAAAAACATAAGGGGGGCAAACAATCATAGCAACATCAGGTTGAATTATTTTTTCACGATACTGAATGTTATTTAATAATTGGGTGACAGAAGCTTTGTTGCCATGCATCTTCCAATTTCCAATGATATATTTTTTACGCATTTAGATTCCTTCTTACACACTCACATTGACAAGTAATTGGCAGTCAGTTTATCACAGTCCGAAGTCAGCAGATCGCTATTTTCATCAAGAGAAATTTGATCAATTTTGAAGTTGAAGCGATTAAAAGAAAACCAATTTTTTCTCATTTGCCTAAAAAATTTAAGCATTATGTTATTAGAACCATGAGAAAAAATCTCTTTTATTTGATCCTTTAGATCTTTTAGCTCAACAAACTCTTGTGTTTTCAATTGACTATAATTAAAAAAATAATCAAAAAAAACCATTTAGTATATCGTATTTATCACTCATGGAAAGTCTGCGATTATTGTTTAATACCAAAGGTAGCGTTTTTAATATTAATTTTATTTGATGATAAGTAAGTTGAGAAAAAATTTTTTTACACCACAAAGTAAAAAAGTTAAAAGCTTCTACTAACTTATCATGAAAAATATTCCGTTGCATGCGCTTAAAAAAAATATAACGTAAGATTATGATATAGCCTTTATTTTCATTTTCTAAAAGAATAGATGCAATTTTTTCATTATCTATTTTTTCAACGATACTGTGAATTAATTTAGTATAACAATTAATCTTAATTTGGTTTAAATTATCACGCTTAAAGACTAACATCATCCATGCTTCCAAAACATACCAAATAAGACTATAACCTTTGTGGTAGATTTGAAAACTAAGTATTTTTATTTCAGAAACAGTTATTTTTTTAATAATTTTTTGGGTAATATTGCTTAAATAAATAACTTGTTCAGCATGTAAATTTTCATAAGCTATTACATACAAAAGTCTTTGAATAACATTAAACCCCGTATCTTGAGTATTGAAACAAAAGTTTGAAAAAGTAAATGGGCTGGCTTTTTCTAAAAAAAATTCTATTACGTTAGCCATTGCCATAATTCTTTCACTATTTTCTTCAGATTTTACAAAATCAGCGAATGTGAATCTCATTAATTCGTTTAAAAAAAAATAAGGCCAAGTTAATTCCTGAATTTTGTTATCAACGAAAAGTTGATCCATCGTATCAAAATCAGCCTTCATTATTAATAAATACAGTAGTTCAAGTAAGCGTTTACTTTGATCAACATTTAAGCATTTATTTTTTATAAAAATGAGCATAGACATTGGAATTACCATAAGATTAAGCTCATTTTTAGTGAGTAAGAATTTTTGTATCCAAATTGGATTTATCTGCTCTAAATAGGGTTTAATAAACTCAATGTCTGGAATACATAGGCAATAGCCCCTTTTATAAAGTAAACCGACTAATATTTTCTGTATCTTTTTTTGATTCTCTATTTGTCTATACAAAACAACTTCTTTCCCTTTTGTTTTCTTAGTACATGTAATTATCCGGAAACCTTATTTTTTCAACTGATTCTTAACCACAAGTACCTGCTGTTCTTTAATTCCAACGCTTTCAAAAAATCGTCTAAACGATTATTTGCGGATTTACATGGATGGAAAAAATTATATTTGTGAGATTCTAGCGGCCCATAAATTGAAATAGGTGCATTAAAAAGCGATTCGCTCATAAAAAAATCAGCTAATCTTTCTAATAATTTATTTATATTTTTGAGAAAGCTATTAAGCAATTTGACTTTAGAATAAGGTAAGTTAATTAATTGATCCTTTAATTTTGTTAGATTAACTTGAAATCTTTCGCTCGTTTCTTTTAGTAAAGCAGGAGATTCTTTTTTTGAACAAAAACAAAACATTAATTGATCCAGTTTGATATTTTCTCTATTTAATTTATCCCAATCAGAAGTTAAAGTTTGAATTAAGCCTTGAGTTTCATCACTTAAATCAATTTTAGTTGAAAGCTTAACAAGTTCTTTGTCTAAACGCTCCCATCTATATATAACTTCACACAGTTTCTTATTCGGTATCTGCACAGTCAATGTCTGTTTATTGTTAATAATTATTAGTTGAATGGGCTATGGTTATGTTTATGCCAATGTAACTTGGAGCGTAAAGTTTCAAAATAATTATAATCTAAGGGATGAATTAATCGGAGAGATTTAGCATTTTTTTGAATACTAATATTAGCCCCTACCGGTACTGAGATTCGCTCTTGACCGTCACAACTTAACCAGGGTGCAGCCATGCTATGTGTATCGACATGAATGACAATTCGACTTTTTGCTGAAACAACGATAGGCCTTGCACTTAAGGTATGTGGAAACATAGGTACTAATACTATCGCTTCGAGTTGTGGGTATAAAATCGGCCCCCCGCCTGATAAGGCATACGCCGTTGAGCCTGTTGGTGTTGCCACGATTAAACCATCCGCTTGTTGAGCACATACGAATTGATCATCAATCATAATAGAAAATTCAATCATACGGGCCACATTACCTGGTGTTAACACCACTTCATTTAAAGCAATACCTGCCTGCTGTTTATCTAGTTGCACGGTAATAGTCGCATTAAGTAAAAAACGCTTTTCTTCTTGATAATTCCCGCTTAATACTTCGCCAATCTTCTTTTCTAAATCCTGAGGATGAATATCAGTAAGAAAACCGAGACGGCCTCGATTCACTCCTAACACCGGCGTATTATGTTTTACCGCACTATGAGCCGCATTGATAAGACTGCCATCACCACCCACGACAATCAGTAGATCCACTTTTTGTGCTAATTGATCGCGCTTAGCCGAAGTCAATTGACGATTTTTAAAACAATGTGTGGTTTCTTCTTCAACCAATACTTCGTAATGATGAGATTGCAGATAATCGAATACGGCAATGAGTGTATCACTCACATCCTTCATTCCCTGTCTTCCGATCAAACCAATAGTTGCAAAAATTTTACTCATAACGTTTGTTTCACGTAAAAAAGATTGGCTATACTCATTACAGTTGGACTTCGGACAGGTACCGAATCATACAACAATCTGGAATTTCAGAAAGGTTGTAAGGAACGGCAGCGTAGACCAAAACTCTAGAGCGAAGCATATATCCTGGTCGAAACTACCAAGGGAGTCAACCAATATATCTGCCTATTCAATTATTTTTTTAGTTAAGTTTTATTTTCCTGAAACTTATGCCCTTGAATCCAAGCATTTGAGTCTCCATATTTTATTTATTGTGCCTCTATTCTAATTATTGAGTAGGTATTTTTTACTTTAAAAATGGGAGCCTTTCAGAAATGACCAAAAAAGAGACCTCTAAAAAATCCACTTGGGAAAAGCTCAATATTGCAGCAAAAAAAGACTCCTCTAAACCGACTAATGAAAAAACGCCCCCCTCTACAGAAAACGAAAAGCTAGAAGAGGAACAACTAATAACCAGTCCCTCTTATAAAGCGCTAGAAGCGCAGTTAATTAAAACAGAAAATCAACTTAATGAAGTTAAAAACCAATTCGCCAAGCTTGAAGAACAAAAAATTTATCAGTTGGCCGAGATGGATAATATCCAACGTCGTAGTAAACGTGATGTTGAAAATGCGTATAAATTTTCATTAGAAAAATTCATTAAAGAACTGCTGCCTATAAAAGATAGTTTAGAAGCAGCGCTCAATCATGTCGAAACGAAAGAACAAGATGCCGCCTTATCTGGCATCCAGCTTACGCTTAAACAGCTACAAAGCCTATTAGAAAAGCACGGCGTAAAACCAATAGAACCGACTGGCCAGCCCTTTGACTCCCATTTTCATGAGGCCATGCTTATAGAAGAAAATGCTGAATTTGCACCGAATACTATTATTAAAGTTCTGCAAAAAGGTTATTTGCTCCATGAAAGGCTTATTCGGCCTGCTCGAGTTGTAGTCTCGAAAGCTAAAGAAAAAACTTCATGATTTTATATCTTGAAAATCCAACCTTGTAACCCAACCTTAGTAGGAGTTATTAATTTTTAATCGACAATTCACATTTTTAACTTATTAAATATCAGTAAAGTAAGCTAACGCGGAGAAATTTATGGCAAGTGCACAACCAAACCCAACTGCTGTCCTCGGCATCGATTTGGGAACGACCAATTCCTGTATGGCTGTTATGGAAGGCGCAAAGGCAAGAGTAATCAATAACATCGAAGGTCAGACAACTACCCCTTCTGTTGTTTTTTACAACGCTAAAAAAGAAGGAGATATCAAAGAAAATAAAATAGGAATGCCTGCAAAACGCCTTGCCCTTACTAATCCTGAACAAGTCCTTTATGCAATCAAACGTTTAATAGGTCGAAAATTTGATGATCCTGAGGTCCAAAAAGATATCAAAATGGTGCCCTATAAAATAGTTCCTGCTAAAAATGGAGATGCTTGGGTAGAAGTACAAGGCAAGAAACTATCACCTCAAGAAATTTCAGCACAAATCTTAATGAAATTAAAAAAAGATGCTGAAACCTATTTAGGCCATGCAGTTAATGAAGCCGTGATTACGGTCCCTGCTTATTTCAATGACTCACAACGTCAAGCGACTAAAGATGCGGGACGGATTGCGGGACTCAATGTTTCACGTATTATCAATGAGCCCACTGCAGCTGCTCTCGCTTATGGGTTAGATAAAAATCCTGGAGATACGAAAATAGCAGTTTATGACTTAGGTGGGGGTACTTTTGACATTTCCATTATTGACATCGCTAATGTTGATGGTGAACGTCAGTTTGAAGTATTGGCTACTAATGGTGATACCTTTTTAGGAGGAGAGGATTTCGACCTACGTGTTATTAATTATTTAGTCGATGAATTTAAAAAGGAACAAGGGATTGATTTACATAATGACCTTTTGGCTTTACAGCGATTAAAAGAAGCGGCTGAAAAAGCAAAGATTGAGCTATCCTCAGCCGAAGAAACAGATATTAGTCTCCCTTACATTACGGCTGACAGCAATGGTCCCAAGCACTTACATATTAAGCTAACTCGCGCGAAATTAGAGTCGCTAGTAGAAGACTTGATTAAACGCACTAAAAAACCTTGCGAAGACGCCATTAAAGATGCCAAAATCTCTCTCGATGAAATATCGCAAATTATCTTGGTCGGCGGACAAACCCGCATGCCTAAAGTGCGAAAATTTGTTGAAGATCTCTTTGGGAAAAAACCACTCACTAGCGTCAATCCAGATGAAGCGGTGGCTATTGGCGCAGCTATTCAAGGAGGTGTGTTATCTGGTAATGTTAAAGACGTACTCTTATTAGATGTCACTCCACTCTCATTAGGTATAGAAACCTTAGGTGGCGTAATGACTAAATTAATCGAAAGAAATACCACCATTCCAACAAAGAAAAGCCAAGTGTTTTCAACAGCAGAGAACAATCAACCTGCCGTTACTATCCATGTACTGCAAGGTGAACGTGAAATGGCTTCGGCGAATAAAACATTAGGGCGTTTTGATCTCACTGACATTCCCCCTGCTCCACGTGGCACACCACAGATCGAAGTTATTTTTGATATCGATGCAAATGGAATTATTAATGTGTCTGCTAAAAATAAAGCCACTGGAAAAGAACAAAAGATCGTCATCAAATCCGGAAGTGGTTTATCTGAAGAAGATATTAAAAAAATGATCAAAGATGCCGAAATTCATGCGGCTGAAGATCGCAAATTCCATGAGCTTGTTAAAGCGCGTAATGATGCAGACGCTTTGATTCACACTTCGAGCAAAGCAATCACTGATGCCGGTGACAAGCTTAATGCTGCTGAAAAATCTCAGCTAGAAAAAGCAATAGAAGACTTGAAAGAAGCGATCAAAGGCACTGATAAGGACGACATAGATGCTAAACTTAAAGAGCTAACCGAGCTCTCTAACAAAATGGCCGATCGCCTCTATGCACAGCCGAATACTGAAGCAGGGGATAATACCGGAAGTCAAACTGACACTGCTCAAGACAGTACTAAAGACAATAAAGACGATGTTGTTGATGCGGTATTCGAAGAAGTTAAAGATAAAGATAAAAAAGACGATAAGGATAAAAAGTAAGCCGCTCTCCTTATTACTGGCTAAAAAGGCCAGTAATAAGGAGCAAATAAATACATTCTATTTTTTAAAAAATCTTAAAAATTTATTCCTTAGCATGCAAGGACGCTAAGGGGATTTATCTTTGGTTCTTAACCTATGGCAAAAAAAACTGATTATTATGAAACACTCGGTATATCACGTAGCGCTACCGACAAAGAAATAAAAGAAGCCTATCGAAAATTAGCGAAGAAATATCATCCCGACAAATATCATTCTGCTGAAAGCCAATCAGAAAAAGCGGCGGCTGAAGAAAAATTCAAAGAGGTTAATGAAGCTTACGGAGTTTTATCTGATAATAAAAAACGCACGGCTTATGATCAATTTGGTCATGCCGGTGTAGATGCGACTGGGATGGGAGGGGCACAAAGCACACATGGATTTAACTTTAATGATGTCTTCGGCGATATTGGTGATGTTTTTGGCAATATTTTCGGTAATCGTAGCGGGTCTCAACAAAGCCAGCGTGCACAACGCGGTGCCGATTTACGCTATACTTTAGAGTTGGATTTAGAATCCGCAATTCATGGAACCACTGTACAAATTCGTATTCCGCGTCTTGTGACTTGTAAAAGCTGTCAAGGAACAGGCGCGCGTAAAGGAACTAAACCCACTTTTTGTAAAACCTGTGAAGGCCAGGGACAAGTTCGAATTCAACAAGGTTTCTTTACGATTCAACAAACCTGTCCCGATTGCCACGGTGAAGGACAGATTGTTACGGATCCTTGTCCAGATTGTCGTGGGCAAGGTCAAATTCAAGAAACCAAGACTTTATCTGTAAAAATCCCCGCTGGTATCGACGAAGGGAATCGAATTCGTTTATCTGGGGAAGGCGAAGCCGGAAGTCGTGGTGCATCTGCCGGTGATCTTTATGTGCAAATTCATTTAAAACCACATCCCCTATTTAAACGCGAAGGGAATCATTTATATTGTGATGTCCCCATTAACATGACGCTTGCATCACTCGGTGGCAATACACAGATACCTACTTTAGAGGGTATGGTCAACCTGCGTATCCCCGCTGAAACGCAAAGTGGAAAGATATTACGTTTGCGTGGTAAAGGGGTCCCTGGACGCCCTGGTGTAAATGGGGATTTACTTTGCCGTGTTATTGTAGAGACACCCATTAATCTGAGCGAAGCGCAAAAGGAATTACTCATTGCACTTAACAAAGAGTTACAAGATGATAACCACTACCCTAAAGCGCGACTATGGTTTGAGAATGTAAGAAAATTTTTCCGAAAATAAAACCGAAACTCGAAAAATGGGATTAAAAAAGGTATGATTGGTCTCATAGCAGTTAAATTTTTGCAAGACACCTTCATGTTGAGCAACCGGATATATTTCAGATACATAAGGGTTACCTATTGAGAGGTCACTGATTCAAGTGTGAAGAATACATCAATAATTCACTATGGACGCTGAAAAAAGATCTAATAAGCAAAGCTAGAGAGAAATCATGAAAAAAGTTCCTATGACTATCAGCGGTGCTGAAACTTTAAAGGAAGAGCTTCGACAACTAAAAACTATAAAACGGCCGCAAGTTATTGAGGCTATTGCTGAAGCGCGTGCTCATGGTGACCTTAAAGAAAATGCGGAATATCACGCTGCCAAAGAATCGCAAAGCTTTATCGAAGGTCGTATCACGGAGATCGAAAATAAATTAGCCAGTGCTCAAGTAATTGACGTCACTAAAATAAATAATCAAGGAAAAGTCATTTTTGGTTCGACCCTACATCTGATTAACACTCAAACAAAGGAAGAAATGATTTATCGAATCGTTGGTGAAGACGAAGCCGATATCAAACATGCTAAAATATCGGTCGCCTCTCCAATGGCCCGTGCATTAATTGGCAAAGAAGAAGGCGATAATGTCGACGTCCAAACCCCCTCAGGTTTGCTAAATTTAGAAATCGATAAAGTGGAGTATATCTAATTTCTAAAAAAATTTATTTTTTTATGACATTTAAGCCCCTCACAAAGTTTTCTTTTAAATAAATAATGACCTCTTTTTATCTTTATTTTTTAGCTAAGTTAACATCGAGCTTCCGTGAATCAATGTTAGTGCCAAGAGCTCGCTAATACACTAGTTAATTTTTCAAATTGCTAACAAACTTAAAAAGTAAATAAATAGCCTTTTTAAACATAATTTTTATCTTAAATTTTTACTTGGAATCTAAACCGCTACCACGGCTTTAATTGTTGGATGATATTTATAATCAATTAATGAAAAATCATCAAAAACATAATCAAAGAGTGATTCCGGTTTGCGTAGAATATTTAACTGCGGAGCGATATAAGGCTGCCTAGATAGCTGACAATGAACTTGCTTAAGGTGATTACTATATATATGGCAATCACCTCCTGTCCAAATAAACTCACCCACCTGTAAATTACACTGTTGTGCAATCATATGGGTTAATAATGCATAAGAAGCTATATTAAATGGCACGCCTAAAAAAGCATCGGCACTACGTTGATATAGCTGACAAGAAAGCCGTGAGTTAACCACATAAAATTGAAACAATAAGTGGCAAGGGGGTAACGCCATTTTTTCGAGCTCGCCAACATTCCAAGCGCTCACAATTAAGCGCCGTGAATCTGGATTCATTTTTATTTGTTTTATTAGCTGACTCATCTGATCAATCGTTTTATGGTCTGTTGTTGGCCAGGATCGCCATTGCCTGCCATAAATAGGTCCTAAATTACCTGTTGAATCAGCCCATTCATCCCAAATAGTAACTTGATGATTATTTAAGTAACGAATGTTGGTATCACCGCGTAAAAACCACAACAATTCATAAATAATACTTTTTAAATGCAATTTTTTTGTTGTAACAAGCGGAAAGCCGTGATTCAAATCAAAACGCATTTGATAGGCAAAAGTACTGAGTGTACCTGTTCCCGTTCTATCGGTTTTAACCTGGCCCTTATTAAGAATATGCTTTAGAAAATCTAAATAGACGTGCATCAGAACTTTAATCTAAAACATTCGAGTCTAGACTATGTTCAGCTAAAATTGAAGCCTTCACTATTCTGCGATACTATACCGCTCAATATTGAAGAGCTACTTTGGCCTCCCAATAAAAATATTCGTTTAGTTTTAAAATTATGAAAATTAATCTTTTTGGTGCAGGTTATGTCGGTCTGGTGACAGCGGCGTGTTTAGCAGAGCATGGAAACCAAGTACTTTGTGTCGACATTGACCAAGAAAAAATAAAGCGCTTACAGCAAGGAGAATGCCCTATTCATGAGCCGGACTTACCTGCTTTACTACAAAAGAATTTAAACGCGGGTCGACTTAATTTCAGCTCTGACCCGCTACAAGGGGTTGAGCATGGTTTCTATCAATTCATAACCGTTGGAACACCCCAAGAAGAAGATGGTGCAGCGGATCTAAGCTATGTGTTTGAGGTTGCCGAATACTTAGGTAAAACATTGACAGAATCAAAATTGATTATCAATAAATCAACCGTACCGGTGGGTACGGCGAATCGAGTGAAAACAATCATCCAAAAACAGTTAGATCAGCGTAATCTTAACATCCCATTTGAAGTTGCTTCGAATCCAGAATTTTTACGCGAAGGTGCTGCAATTAATGATTTTATGCGCTCCGACAGAATTATAATCGGCATCGATAACCATGTTGCAGAATCGCATCTACGTCACTTATACCGACCGCTTAATCGTAACAATGATCGTTTAATTGCTATGGACATTCGTTCAGCCGAGTTGACCAAATATGCTGCGAATGCCTTTTTAGCCACTAAGATCAGTTTTATGAATGAAATGAGTCAATTGGCTGAACGCTTAGGTGCCGACATTGAACAAGTACGTATTGGTGTCGGTTCGGATCCGCGTATCGGCTATGAATTTATTAATCCTGGCTGCGGCTACGGAGGATCGTGTTTTCCTAAGGATGTACTGGCGCTAGAGGCCTCTGCTAAAAGGGTTCATTATCAACCTCGTCTTTTAAATGCGGTCCATCAGGTTAATGATGAGCAAAAAAAACTTTTATTTAGCAAAGTCTCCCAATACTTTCAAAATGATTTACGCGGAAAAAAAATTGCTTTATGGGGATTATCATTTAAACCTAACACGGATGATATGCGCGAAGCACCGAGCAAAGTTTTCATTGAAGCGGCACTGGGTTCCGGTATGAAGATACAAGCTTATGACCCAGTCGCCATACCTGAAGCCCTTTATTTATATAAAGACCAGATCAATTTTCAGTGCTTTGATAGCCCTGAAGCAGCTTTAATCAATGCCGATTGTTTGGTAATTGTCACTGAATGGAATGTCTTTTTCAATCCAGATTTTGAAATAATTAAAAAACGTTTAAAAAAACCTGTTATCTTTGATGGAAGAAACCTTTATGATCCTAATCATTTAAAACAGCTAGGAATTAAATACTTTGCTATGGGTCGCGGGGAACATCTCGATGTCAGAAAAAATTACTAAAGCTGTTTTCCCGGTTGCAGGTTTAGCCACAAGATTTTTACCGGCTACTAAAGCAAGTCCTAAAGAAATGTTACCTATCGTGGACAAGCCGCTAATTCAGTATGCGGTAGATGAAGCCATTGCAGCGGGATGTACCGAGCTTATTTTTGTAACAAATAGCAATAAACGAGCCATTGAAGATCATTTTGATTCCCATTATGAGCTAGAAGCTAAATTGGCAAAAGCAGACAAGGGGAAACTTTTAGATATTGTAAAAAATATCCTACCCAAAGGGGTCAGTTGTGTGTATCTGCGTCAGCCAGATACATTGGGTCTGGGACATGCCATTTTATGCGCGCAACTTCTTATTAAGAATAATGAAGCTTTCGCTGTTTTACTGGCGGATGATCTAATTGACTCGACTACACCTTGTTTAAAACAAATGGTAGATCTTTATCAAGAAAATCAAAAAACTATCATCGCAGTTCAAGCCATATCTCCTGAAGAAAGTGAACGATACGGAATTGTCGGTTACACATCTAAAGAAGGAAGATTAAGTCAGATTAATTCCATCATAGAAAAACCGACTCCTAGAGAAGCACCCTCTAATTTAGCTGTCGTTGGCCGCTATATTCTAACTTCATCTATTTTCCCGTATCTTTCCAAAACATCTATTGGAAAAAATGGAGAAATTCAACTCACCGATGCCATTGCTCGCCAATTAAAAGATGAGATAATGTATGCGTGGGAGTTTGAAGGGATACGTTATGATTGTGGAAGCAAGTTTGGTTATTTAAAAGCAACAATAGCCTATGCTTTAAAGCATCCAGAAACTAAAAGCTCTTTTATTCAATATTTAAAAACCTTGTTGCCTAATCAACCGAATCTCTAATCAAAAATCTCACTGGGTTTTCTTTGCAAACATCGTTATGAGAAGAGGGAGCTGCACTCGTAAGGGTCTTGTCTTAGACTGGAAACTCACCATTTATCTTAGACACAATCTCTGATCGCTCAAGCAGTAAACTTTAATTGTTTAGCTATTCGAACCTAGAGGTTTTATCTATTTTTAGTAAATTGGTATAAAAATAATAGCTCCATCTTTTAAAAAAAGATCATTAAGTAATATCTTCTACCGCCTTATTGTGCTATTCCTTACCTAGGAACATAAAAACTCAATAAATATGAAAAAAAACGAAGTCGTACTTACTTCGTTTTAAAATCCTGCTTATGAAATCATGATTTTTAATTTTTCACCTGGTTTAAGGAAATCATCATCCAGTTTATTCCAGGCCTGTATTTTTTTAACGGATACATGATATTGCTTAGCAATACGGGTCAGTGTATCTCCGCTTTTTACTAAATGGATTTGCTGTGAAGCCGGATTGCCTAAGGTAGTCGGTTTAGTCTTTTTATTCACCAACTGAACCCTATCTTTAGTTCCTGCTTGTTTTAGCACAAGTTGATTATCATCTCCTGCTTTTGCGCTTGATATAGAAGCCAACTGTTGTTTATACAAGGCAACCCTATCAATTGGCAAGGCTAATTGACCTCGCTTAATCACAGCTGAACTACTCTTCACTCCCGGATTTAGTTCTTTTAAATCCGTGACACTCATACCTGCTAATTTAGCTACGCGAGTTAAACTCATGCGCTCTGCATTTACCAACTCTAAATAAGGCTTATCACTGACTGGAGGTAAGTTTACGCCATATTTAGCTGGGTGTTTAACAATTGCAGCTAAAGCCAATAAACGCGGAATATAAGACCGTGTTTCAGATGCCAAAGGTAGTGCCCAGAAATGGGTGCTCTTATCCTGCTGTGTATTATGCCGGATCGCACTCTGCACGTTACCCTCACCCGTGTCATAAGCAGCAATGGCTAATAACCAGTCACCACCGAAGAAGCCTCTCAAATAGGTCAGATAGTTTAAAGCGGCATTGGTTGAGCTATAAATATCTCGACGACCGTCAAAACCTCTATCTTGGTGAACACCATACCCTCTAGCGGTGCTCGTCATTAACTGCCATAAACCCGCTGCCCCAGAAGATGAGTTCGTTGCCGATGGATTATAACCACTTTCGATAATAGGTAATAAAACCAATTCCGTGGGTAAATCACGTTTTCTTACCTGCGCATAAACATAGTAAATATAGGGCGCTGCTTGGTTTATCATGTCTTTTAAATAAGCCGGGTTTTTAGCAAACCAACGGATCTGTTTTTGGACCTGCGGTTGATTTTCCTCACGAGCCGACAATAGTAAGTGAGCCCGAATAGGTACCCAAAGCGTACCCTTGTCTACAGCACTATAAAGCGCTTGAGCATTCTGAGGTGCTAAACTACTACCGGTCGATTTCATAATAACGGTTTGATAGGTTTTCCTATCCATATCGTTATTAGCATAGCTGAGGCCCCCCCCTATTTCTTCAGCACTAGGGTACTGCACACAAGCGGTGATACCGACTACTAGAATGAATAGTATTGTAAGTAATAATGTACAAATTTTAAGCATTTTATAAGTCATATTAAGATCTTACGGGGACCCTTTAGGCAGGTCAAGGAAAGAGGCTTACAATAGTGAAATCCAAACAATTATTGTAAGCTAATTACTTACATTTTGTAAGAAATTATCCCGGCTAAAAACCCTATATTTTTGTATAGCCTTTAATATTTTAAAGGACACAAGCCTAGGGAATTCAGACTTCTAAGCCTTCTTTGAGAACTTATACCTCATGAGAGATAATAAAAGAGATAAAATGATGTTAAAATCCATTGAAAAGTGACTCCTAATTAACGGTTAACTAGGATATAGGATGACAAACCCTTGAAACAACATTATCTCGAAATAGAAGACTGCCGTTTGGCTAGCCTAATTCCAAAATATGTAGGCCGACATTTATTACAATTAAGCCCCTATAGATTTTCAAGCCTATCCTCAAGCCCTATTATTCATAAAATCAGGCTATACAAAAACTCAAAATGTCAGCAAAATACGGCCAATTATAACTCCTCTTCTCTAGTAAGCCTTTACCCTTTTCTACCCTTTGCGAACGATAGCATTAATTTAGTCTTGATGCCTCATACCTTAGAAAGCGCTCAAAATACAGCGGGAGCACAAGCTATACTAACTGAAGCCTGGCGTGTTTTAGCCCCTAATGGCCATTTGATTATATTAGGAATTAATCCCTTGAGCTTATGGAACCTTTATCGGTTATTCTCTATAAGCAAAAAATCCGCTGGGGAAGGAGGACGTTTTCATTTGATTCAAACTATATGTCAGTGGATTCACTACTTAGGCGGAGAAATTCAGCATACCGAAAGTTTTTTTTTTCGCCCCCCTTTATCGAGTTCACTGGGTCTATGGTTATTTAATAAACTAAACTGGTTAGAGCGGGTATCGCCCTGGATTACTCCTTATATGGGAGGTATTTACTTGATTATTGCTGAAAAGCGGGTTAAACGCCTTAATGGCTGCTTAGGCTTAGTTTGGCAATTTCCTCCTGTGCTTAATAACAAAGTTTTAGCACCCAATGCCAGAGGACCTCATCATGCTTAAGATCCCTCAAATAGAAATTTATACGGATGGGGCCTGCCGAGGGAATCCAGGACCAGGGGCCTGGGCAGCCCTTTTGCGATACCAAGGAAAACAGAAAACGATCTCTGGAACAGAAGCTTCAACTACCAACAATCGAATGGAGCTAATGGCTGCCATTCAAGCTTTAAGGATCGTCAAAAAACCTTGCCAAATAACTCTCAGCACAGACTCTCAATATGTCCAAAAAGGCTTTACCGAATGGCTACCTCAATGGAAGCGGCGAGCATGGCTCACTACCAATAAAAAACCTGTTAAAAATTCTGATTTATGGAGAGAATTAGCTGCTCAGGCAGAAAAACATCAAATCTGCTGGGAGTGGGTGAAAGGGCATAACGGTCACCCAGAAAATGAACAGGTAGACAGTCTTGCTAATGCCGCATTAGATACGCTGCTTAAGAAACTTTACTAAAAACTAAGAAGCAAGAAAATTTAATGTGCATTGAGTAAAACACGTCGATAAGCGAGCGGTGCTTTTATCTCATCTTCAAATTCAACATATTCCCAAGCATCTGCATTAGCCAGCAAACGACGTAATAACAGATTATTCAATGCATGGCCCGATTTATAGCCACGAAATTCCCCAATAAGACTATGTCCTAATAAATACAGATCACCCACTGCATCAAGAATTTTATGGCGTACAAACTCATCTTCATAACGTAAACCATCTTCATTAAGCACTCTATACTCGTCGACAACAACGGCATTATCAAGACTTCCCCCCAAGGCCAGTCGAACTTCACGTAATTTTTCGTAATCCTTCATGAAGCCAAAAGTTCTTGCGCGACTTATTTCCTTAATATATGAAGTGGTAGAAAAATCAATACTTGATTTTTGGCTACGGTTTTGAAAAAGAGGGTGATTAAAACCAATTTCAAATGAAACCTTAAATCCATCGAAAGGCTCTAAAGAAGCCCATTTGTCTCCTTCTGTCACTTTAATCGCTTGTTTTATTTTGATAAAACGCTTTGAAGCGCTTTGCTCCTCAATACCCGCAGATTGAATCAGAAAAATAAACGGTCCTGCACTACCATCCATAATAGGAATTTCTGATGCGGTAATATCAACATAAGCATTATCAATACCCAAACCCGCCATAGCCGACATTAAGTGTTCTATAGTAGCTACTCTAACCCCATTTTTGAGTAATGCTGTTTGTAAAGTCGTTTCTCCAACATGCTCAGCTCGTGCTTGAATTTCAACGATAGGGTTAATATCAATCCGTCGAAAAATAATTCCTGTATTAATGGGGGCTGGCCGCAGAGTTAAAATGGCTGTTTCACCACTATGTAAGGTGATACCCGTGGCTTTAATCACATTTTTCAGTGTACGCTGTTTCAATGCGCGTGAAGTTTGTATAGAATTATTTTTTTTGGACACCTTAAGATACCTCTTCTTGTTTACGTAAAAAAGCCGGAATATCAAAATATTCAATATCGGCAGGCGTCGTACTCTCTACTGTAGGTTTATTTAATGCAACAACACCTTGTTTGCGCAATACAGTAGGGCGTTCTAATTGATGATAATCTAAACTACCGTCAGCAGCTCTAACAAGACTCGAATCTCCCACTACCGCTGAAGACTTGGTCGAAAGATGACCAAGAAGGCCTGTTATCACTATGGTCACACGTAACTCCTCGCACATTTCAGAGTCGATAACTGTTCCAATCACAACATTTGCTTCTTCTGAAGTAAATTTTTTAATGACTTCACCCACTTCTCCAAATTCTCGCATCGACAAATCGGGTCCGGCAGTTATGTTAACAAGTACACCTCGAGCACCTGCCAAATCGATATCTTCTAATAAGGGACTTCCAATAGCGGCCTCCGCAGCTAAACGTGCCCTTTCAGGTCCTGTTCCTATCCCAGTCCCCATCATTGCCATACCCATTTCCGACATCACCGTTTTAACATCAGCAAAATCGACATTAATTAAACCCGCACGTGTTATTAAAGCAGCAATTCCTTTGACAGCGCCAAATAATACCTCATTTACCGCTTTAAATGCATCTAAAAAGCTAATATCTTTATCTAAGACACTCATTAATTTATTATTTGGAATAATAATCAGCGAATCGACATACTGACTCAATTGCTTAATTCCTTCCTCAGCCAAACGCAAGCGTTTCTTTCCTTCAATCTCAAAAGGCTTTGTAACAACCGCTACCGTCAAAATTTTCATTTGTTTAGCTATTTCAGCGACAACAGGCGCAGCCCCTGTACCTGTGCCTCCGCCCATACCTGCCGTAATAAAAACCATATTCGCACCTTCTAAAGCCGCACGAATACGTTCCCTATCGGCCTCAGCCGCCTGACGACCAATTTCAGGATTTGCCCCTGCCCCTAAACCCTTAGTAATTTGTTGACCTAATTGCAATAAACATTCAGCCGAAGAGTTTCTTAATGCTTGGGCATCCGTATTAGCGCAAATAAATTCTACTCCTTTAATATCTTGCGCCAACATATGTTCAAGTGCATTACCACCACCACCACCGACACCAATGACTTTGATAATAGCATTTTGAACAGGGGCATTAAGCGAATCAAATTCAATGCTCATAAAGTTAACTCCTAAGAATTCCAGTATTATTTAAAAATTTTCCCATAACCAGTTTTTTATACGAGCTAATTTTCTACCAAATAAAACATTCGGTTTTCGTTGCTCACAGAGTTGTTGATAGCCATATAATACTAGGCCTGTACTGGTAGCGTACATACCATTCGTTGTAACTTCGTTATTTCCCGTAATATATTGAGGATGACCGAGTCTTACGGGTAATTTAAAAATTTTTTCTGCCAACTCAACACTACCGCTTACATTAGATGCACCGCCTGTTAATACAATGCCCGCCGCAAGAAACTCTTCAAAGCCACTACGGCTTAATTCTGCCTTCACTAAATGGAAAAGCTCTTCATAACGTGGTCCCACGACTTCCGCTAAAGCACGTTTAGTAAGTGTTCGACCTGGTCGATCCCCTACTCCAGATACTTCAACAAGTTCGTCAGAGCTCGCTAACTCGGCTAAAGCACAAGCATGCTTTCTTTTAATTTGTTCAGCACTCTGGGTGGGTGTTCTTAAAGCAACAGCAATATCATTAGTCACTTGATCGCCTGCAATAGGAATCACAGAGGTAAAACGTATAGCGCCCTCAGTAAATATCGCGATATCGGTTGTTCCCCCTCCAATATCGATTAAACAGACACCCAACTCCTTTTCATCTTCTGTTAATACAGACTGACTGGAAGCAAGTTGTTCTAAGATTATTTCTGAAACTTCTAAACCACAGCGCTGAATACATTTAATAATATTTTGCGCAGCACTCACTGCACCCGTTACCATATGCACCTTTGCCTCTAAACGAACGCCTGACATCCCTATGGGCTCACGAATACCTTCTTGGCTATCTATAATAAATTCCTGCGGTAAAATGTGTAATATTTTCTGATCGGCCGGAATAGCCACGGCTTTTGCTGCATCAATCACACGTTCAACATCAGCATGAGTCACCTCTTGATTTTGTATGGCAACAATTCCATGAGAATTCAAACTCCGGATATGATTTCCTGCAATGCCCGTATATACACTACGCACTGGACATCCTGCCATTGATTCTGCTTCACCCACAGCTTGTTGAATTGAATTTACTGTAGCATCGATATTGACGACAACACCTCGCTTTAATCCTAATGAAGGATAAATTCCCATGCCAATAATTTCGATGCCATTAGGTTTTACTTCTCCCACTAAAGCATTGACCTTGGATGTGCCAATATCTAAACCTACAATTAAATTCTTAGTCGGTTTCTTTGCCATATTATTCCACCTTCAATTAAATTCTCTAGATCTTTCCATCCTTCATCATTTGACTTCATTGTTAGGATATAGCTCATTTTTATTATTGTTTGTCAAACCGAAACTGTTTCCTATAAACCCGGGCTTAAAAAACCTTCTATTTTAAATGAATAATAATTTTTCTAAGAAATATGCTTCTTAAATTTTACGGCCATACCATGGACATAGCGAAGATCCACATAATCTATCATAGATACTTTGCTTGCAATAACATCAGAGTAAACATCCACTAACCGTTCCAATTGTATACAAGGTTGACTCCGACTTAAATAAACAGATAAGCCATTACTCAATTTTAGATACCAGTATTGTTGATCGACGAGTCTTAATAATTTGATTTTTAGATTTAACTGCTTTAACAAAGGACTCATTGTGTCATAAGTCTGAGATAAATATTTTTGCAGACCTACTGGGCCCAAAAAAGTAGGAAGATCCAATTTTAGTGAATTAATGTTGTTTGGAAAAAAAACATTACCTTGTTCATCTAATAAACCTTGTCTCCCAATAAAAGCGATTGGTTTTTTAGTAATAAAATTTACCACTAATGTCCCTGGCCAAAATCGTTTGATGCTTACCTCAGCTATCCATGGCATATGTAAAATCTGTTCTTTTAATCCTTGGGTGTCTAAACGAAAAAAACTTTTTTCAGTAAAAGGTAAAATAATTTGACGCAAATGACTCCGTTTAACATAAGTTAAATCACCGCTAATCTTAATGTTTTTGATAGGAAAACAATTTGGATCGGCTAATTTTTGCCATAATAAAATAAAGCTTAATATTAATAGCAAACTCAATGAAAATTTAAAAAACCATCCTCTTGAAGGCAATTGAGAACTCAATGGAATCAGTCTAGGTTTATCGCGTCGCCGTTGAAATCGTTGGTTTTCAACTAGTTTGCTATTTTTCACCATCGCTTAACCATCAGAAATACATGAAATCAAAGGGAATAATAATCTATATAGTGTGTTTCTGCCAGTTTTACTGGGTTAACTTAAGCCTATGCGAGTTTAACAAATCGCTCTGCTATAGACTTGCGCGTTATCTAAAACTTCTCGTTCGACATATCTTTTTTGTTAGATTATGCATGTAATTCATATTTCTTGAGCCATGATTATTGAAGCTCATTATCAACCTGAATGTGCATCTTCTCACAACACCTTGTAAAAATTTCAGTTTAGGTAAAAAAGTACTGGTTAATACTCAATACTGATAGATTCTTCACCAAAATTTGCACGTAGATCTTTCAATAAATCATCTGCAGGCCTTACTTTCCAACTATTCCCTAAACTCAAATGAACTTGCGTATTGAGTTCAGGACTATGATATACAATACGCGCGGGACAAGTGCCTGGACAAAAATTGCTCATTATGTTTTGCAAATCATTAAGTAAAGTAGGTTTAATAGCCGACTTAGAAAGCTTAATCGTTAAGTTTTTCGCGTGATTTTCACGTGCCTCAGTGATATCTAGAATTTTTTTTGCTAGTACCCGCGTATTACCCGTGTATTCGTCACGTTGAATCTCTCCTTCAATGATTAATAATTTATCTTTATTTAACTTCTCACGATACTTAGCGAAAGTATCACTAAATAAAGTCACCTCTAAGCGGCCGCTGGCATCTTCTAAATGAAGTATCGCCATACGATCACCACGCTTGGTCCATAATGAGCGAATAGTCAGTACCCAACCTGCCAGTGTAATGGGGTGCCCTGCTTTAGAAGTTAACGCATTTAAAGGTGCCGTAATAAAATGTGATAATTCTTGCGCGTAATTCTCTAAAGGATGACCACTTAAATAAAAACCTAAGACCTCCTTTTCATGCTTTAAACGTTCAAATTTCGGCCAATCTTCTTGCGCAACTCCTCTCGATTGAGAAACCACATCAAGTCCAAAAAAGTCTCTTTGTCCTGAAGACTCCGCTAATAATTTTTGATCGGCCGCTTGTAAAGCAGCCTCTATATTTGCGAAAAGACTGGCTCGATTCGTACCAAAACTATCTAGACTACCCGAAAATATCAAAGCCTCTAAACTTCGGCGGTTTATTTTTTGTAAATCAACTCGATGACATAGATCAAATAAATCACTAAACGCTTGTTGTTTACGTTGTTCAACAAGCATCTTTATTGCGCCTTCACCTAAGCCCTTAATTGCACCTAAACCATAGCGTATCGAGCCTGTCGAGTCATCTACGGTAAACTTGTACTCGCTATAATTGATATCAGGAGGTAAAATATTTAAATTCATGACACGACTTTCTTCAAGAAAGGTAACCACCTTCTCAGTATGATCCATATCAGATGATAAGACTGCCGCCATAAATTCGGCAGGATAATGTGCTTTTAACCAAGCTGTCTGATAGGAAACCAAAGCGTACGCCGCCGAGTGCGATTTATTAAATCCATAATCTGCAAATTTCTCCATTAAATCAAAAATTTGATTCGCCAAATGGAATTCTATACCTTTTTTTTCTGCACCTTTTATAAAAATAGTTCTTTGTTGTGCCATCTCTTCTGGTTTCTTTTTTCCCATCGCTCGACGCAATAAATCAGCGGCACCTAAGGTATAGCCTGCAAGCACTTGTGCAATTTGCATCACTTGTTCTTGATATAAAATTATTCCATAAGTAGGACTTAAAATAGGTTCTAAAAAAGGATGATCATATTGAACAGATGCGCGTCCATGTTTGCGATTAATAAAGTCATCTACCATACCCGATTGCAAAGGTCCTGGGCGGAATAAAGCAACTAATGCAATGATTTCATCAAAACTATCTGGGCATAATCGGTGAACCAGATCACGCATTCCCCGCGATTCTAATTGGAACACCGCGGTTGTTTTACATGATTTCAATAAGTCAAAAGTCCTCACGTCATTAATAGGAATGTCTGTAATATCCAGTAAAGATTCCCCTGGTCGTTTTTTTTTATTAATTGCTTGTACAGCCCAATCAATAATGGTTAAAGTCCGAAGCCCTAAGAAGTCAAATTTTACTAAGCCAACTTTTTCTATATCATCCTTATCAAATTGGGTAATACAGTGCATACCACCAGGTTCACAGTAGAGCGGGGTGAAGTCAGTCAACTTAGAAGGCGCAATCACTACCCCTCCGGCATGTTTACCTACATTGCGCACCAGGCCTTCCAATTTTTTAGCTAAATCGATAAGTGTCTTAATCTCATCTTCATTATCATAATGATTTTTCAACTCGTCTTCTTGAGCAAGTGCTTTTTCAAGTGTAATACCTAATTCAAAAGGAATTAGCTTAGCTATTTTATCTACCATTCCATAGGGATAACCTAAAACACGTCCAACATCTCTAACTACCGCACGAGCCGCCATACTTCCATACGTTATTATTTGAGAAACTGCCTCACGACCATAACGTTCTGTTACATAGTCAATCACTCTATCACGTCTTTCCATACAAAAATCGATATCGAAATCTGGCATAGAGATACGTTCGGGATTCAAAAATCGTTCAAAAATCAAATTATATTGCAAAGGATCTAACCCTGTAATTTGCAATACGTAAGCGACTAAAGAACCTGCTCCAGATCCTCTGCCCGGCCCTACGGGAATCTGATTTTTCTTTGCCCATCGAATAAAATCGGCCACAATAAGAAAGTAACTTGCAAAACCCATCGAATTAATCACATTGAGCTCCAAATTTAAGCGATCAAAATAAATTTTTTCTATTTCATTCAAATCGCCTAATTGCGGTATCTCCTGTTGTTCCGTTGTTATCGATAATCTGGACGCTTCATTTTTAATGGGTGACAAAGATAGAAAAATTTTGGGATGTTTATTCAAACGTTGTCGCAAACCTTGCTTAGCTTCTTGAATTAAAAATTTCTCTGCACTCACTCTATCAGGAATTGGAAAATTAGGTAAAAAAGACGAGCCTAATTCAATTTCTAGATTACACCGCTTCGCAATTTCAACTGAATTTATCAATGCTGAAGGAATATCTGCAAATAAATCAACCATCTCTTCTATCGATCGTAAGTATTGCTGACCGGTATAAACTTTAGGTCGCTTAGGATCATTTAAGGTATAACCTCTATTAATACAAACTCTGGCTTCATGTGCTTCAAAATCTTCCGGTGAAATAAAGCAAACTTCATTGCTCGCTACAACAGGGACACTCTGCTCTCTCGCTAATTCGGTAGCTGATTTGATATAGTTTTCTTCAAAAGGGCGACCTAAACGTTGTAACTGCAAATAAAAACGATTGGGGAATAACTTTAGCCAAGATCGTAAATACTCTACGGCTAATAATTTATTATTATTTGTTAAGCACGTCGCAATGTCACCTTTCCGCGCACCTGACAAGGCAATTAATCCTTCCGAATAATTTTCAAACCAACTTTTTTTGAGAATAGGCTTACTTTCTTGCTGATTCTCTAAATAAGAACGCGAAATTAATTGAATTAAATTTCGATAACCGAGTTGGTTCTGACAGAGTAAGATTAACTGAAATACTTGATCCGGACATTGCTCATTTTTTACCCAACATTCAGCACCGATTATCGGCTTAATCCCCTTTTTAGTCGCGGCCTGATAAAATTTAATAGTTGCAAATAAGTTGGATAGATCCGTCACTGCAATAGCGGGCATAGATAGCTCATCTGCTTTAGCAATAAGCTTATCAATACGGATAAGACCATCATTTAAGGAGTATTCTGTATGAAGATGCAGATGAATAAAAGACGGCATATACACTTCGAACTTGAATTTTTTATCTATGTCACCATTTACAGCAACATTCAGACGGGTTTCTAGTTTCGCGACAATTACCCAAAGCCTAATGCAGCTACGGCAAGTATTCAGTCAATGGGCCAAAGAAATTCTTTATTTTGCCATATTTAACGCAAAAAGAAACCTTCTTAATTAATTTAAATCCATATTAAGGTAAAGCTCTCTCTGTTTGAAGATTAGGATTATTCGAGTGCTTTATACGTCTCTTTAAGACTATTCACTAAATAATTATAAAATGAATCTAATTCTTGGGTTTGCTTTCTTAAATAACAACGTAAAAAATTTTTACATACATAATTTAATCTAATTGCTCCTGCATAACAGGCCCCACCTTTTATTTTATGCACTGTACTTTCAATGGCTTCCCAATCTTTTAACTCGTAAGTCTTTTTAAGATCCTGAAGATAGAGTGGAATAGACTGTTTAAACATCTTTATAATTTCATTGAACAATTCTATATTACCACTTAAGTTTTTAAGGCTAATCGTTTTATTATAAATAGGGTACGAATTAATAATATCAATTAAATTAGATTTCTCTATGACGGCATTATTACCTTCTATCTCTTTTTTAATTAATTTGGATTGTTTTAGCATAGGATTAAATTCAATGACATTAAGTTTATTCTCTTGAAAATACTTATCTAATTTTCTTATTTTTTCTTTAGTCAAAGGCTTTAGCCAAACATCATTAATACCTGCTATATTACATTCTTCTTTAAATTTACTTTCTCCATGGGCTGTTAACATGATAATAGGTATCATTGGTTTTCGATTAATTCGCTCCCAATAACGATATAAAACAGCAATTTCAATACCACTTAAATCAGGCAAACTTAAATCAGAAATAACTAAATTAAATGTATGATTTTTTGCAAACATTAACGCCTCTTGCGCCGTTGATATAATTGTCAAGTTATATCCCGCCTTAGTAAAAAGTTCTTTGGAAAATTTAATTGTTAACAGATCATCCTCTATCAATAAAATATTTTTTGATTTTTTTTTAGTTTGATCTCGTTCTAATTTCCTTGCTTTTTTTTCAGGTAATATTTTTTTTTCTAAAAAAATAAAAGGTTCAGATTTTTTATTTTGATTTTTAAATTCTATAAGCTTATTTTTCTTAGCTAAATTCATAAATAATGTAAAAGAAAAAGTGGTACCTTCAGCTATTTTACTTCTTACATGTATCTCACTTCCTAGCAAATTAACAAATTTTTTCACAATATACAGCCCAACTCCATAACCCAGATCCTGATCCGTTTTTTTAAAACTAGGTTTTATTTGAAAAAAAGGATCAAACACGGAGGTTAATTTATCAGGTGGAATACCAATTCCTGTGTCACTGAGACTAAATTCGACATATAGACCGTCCGATGATTGATATGGTAACAACATTAATTCTTTGATCGTTAAAGTTACCTTTCCTTGCTCAGTAAACTTAATTGCATTAGTCGCTAAATTAAGTAAAATACGTTCAAGTTTATTTTGATCACTCACTACATTTTCATTAATGGCTATATCTAAGTTTATCTCCAACGTAAGGCCTTTAGTGATTATCAATGGTAATAATAAATTTTTCAAAGATTCGACGAGATCTTTGAAAGAAAAACTATTGATATTAAGCTGTGTTTCATCAATCTTTTTTAAAGAGGCAATATCAAGTACGTTATTAAGTAAATTTAATAGTTTATTACTTGCCTCATAGATTAAATTTAAATCATTTTTATTCTCCTGAATGTTTAAACGCTGCTTAAGTGATTGTGATATACCAATAATACCTGTTAAAGGAGTGCGAATGTCATGGCTCATATTCGCAAGAAATTCAGTTTTTGCTTGATTCGCTGCTTCAGCTAATAATTTTAATTTATTCAGTTTTTTTTGTGTACTTTTAAGCTCAGTGATATCAATTGAAACCCCTAATATACCTATTATTTTTTCAGCTTTTCCTTTTAAAGGTGATTTCTGTGTCAAGAAAACATGCATACTATTATCAGATAATCTAGCTCGTTCCTCAAAACTAATCATTTGATTATTCTGTATCACAAAGCGATCGTTTTCTTGGATACTTTCAGCTTGATTTTTCCAAGAAAATTCAAAATCGGTCTTACCAATAACCGCTTTAGAATCAGAAAATCCAGCTAATTCAGCATGTAATTTACTTCCACCTAAAATAATACTATTGATATCCTTCCAATAGATACTCGCAGGAATATTTTCAATAATATTATTTAAATAAATAGTTAATTTTTCATTTTCCTCACGAAGGTATTGATTAAAATCTTTTAGTTTTGGATTAACCTCACTAAAGACAGTAATAGATGTCTTTTGAAAAACCATTGAGTTACATTGAATCAATATAGGCTCCGCATAATCATTAAGACATTTATGATAAATGGCCGATAAATTTCTGCTTTTATTCCTAGTTTTATTTAATAAATCATTAACTACAATTAAATAATCACTTAAAAAAAAACTGGATACAGGCTTACCTATTAACTCCGCTAAAGAATTAATATTGTAAGAAGATAGAAAACACTGATTCGCCCCTTTAAAAGTTTTTTTTCTACTATCTATCCAATAAATCGAAAAAGGTAATACATCTAGGATAAGTTGAAAATTCATTTTATTAATTCCTAAAAAATAACACCCTTACATTCATGGAGTTTGATTTAAACCAGAAACTTGACGATTTTCAACCTTATTTATTAAGGGATTTTGAAAAAAACAAGCTCTCACGTTATTATGTTGATTCCGTATCTTTTTATTGATTGTATCAACAATATGGGTTGAAAATTTTAAACTTACTTGATTCGTATCTGGATTTTCTAACATATCTTCGTGTGATGCATCCACTTCAAAAATTTCTTGATGGTAAGGCTTTGGTGGTATCTCACTAAAAAGTTTATCATTTAAATTTTTTGCGACTATAATAGAGACGGGTATTCTTAAAAGCTTTTTTATAGCATATTGAAATCCAATAGCTTGTTGATGGTTGCATAATTCTTCTAAGTTCTTCATTAAATCGTCGTCTGATGCTTTATCTTTACTCCTTATCTTTTCTCTTTGTTTCTCACAATAACTTAAAACCTTCTCCTTTAATTTTTCCTTAACTTCTTCAGATGCAGACGAAACTTCTCGTGTATCCAATAAAATCACTTCTAATAATAATAAACATTTATTTTCAGGATTTCTTTCATATTGAAAAGCCATTTCTGTCGCTAGCATACCCCCAAAAGAATACCCCGCTAAAATAAAAGGCCCTGTTATCTCATCTTTAATGATAGAAAGATAGTCAAATGCCATAGCTTCCATAGCACATAATTTTAGTTCGTTGTTTAGTATTAAAGGGTCTTCAATACCATAACAAGTATTCCCAAAATCAGCATGCTTTATTAATTTGTCATAATAACTAATACCGCCTCCTGCAGGGTGAATAAAAACAATAGCGGGTAAGTCTGGATCGCCTTCTTTAAATTGATATAGCCTTGATAACTTTGTGTCTGAATTCGTTAAATATTCAGTTAATTGCTCTATAGTAGGTCTTTCTCGTAGATGGACAGGAGTAAATTTTAAATCATTCGGAAAAAATTTATTATTAAGTGTATTCACCAACCCTATTGTCTGAAGGGAATTTAAACCCCAGTTAAATAAATTTGCTTCTTTATCCTCAGGAAAATTCGGTATTAGCTCCCTAATTTGTTGTAATACTATTTTATAAGATCCAGTAAGCTTTTCAACATTACAATTAATCTTAGCAATTTCTTTTAAGTGTTTATCAAATTGTTTTTTATCTAATTTCCCATTGGAATTTATTACAAAAGAAGAAATTTTAATAAAATTATTTGGAATCATGTAACTAGGTAGCTTTTGAGTTAAAAATGCTTGCCATTCTTTATGGGTTAGATTATTAAATTTTTCTTCATTTAAAGTATAAAAAACAATTAATCGATTAGTTCTCTTTGTTTTTTGAATTATCACTTCAGCTTGTTTAACCGCTTTATGTTCAAGACAAGCACGTCTAATTTCTTCCACCAATACAAGATTTCCATTAATTTTAACTTGTTGTTCATTCGCACGGCCTACAAACATTATTTGTTTTGATTCCGAATGATATTGGACTAAATCACCGGTTAAATATTCTCTTGATTCCAAAGCTCCAATAAAACGCCCCTTTTCTAATTCTGGATCGATATAGCTTGCGACTCCCATTCCAGCTATCAATAATTCACCTATTGCTCCAAAGGGTGCCAAATTTCCCCATGGAGTTAATATTTGTATTTTCGTGTTATTAATGGGAGATCCAATTGGAGATGTAGCAAGTTTATCAAGTTCCTGTTTATTAAACGTATGGATTAATGCAAATATACTGGTTTCAGTCGGACCATAGCCATTTATAATAGTAGGAGCATCTTCACAGCTTAGAACTTTTGATACGGCATCTTTGTGAACCACATCACCACCGACTATTAAATAGTTTAACGCTGCAAACAGATTAGGATGACTATTCGCATGAAGATTAAATAATCCCGCTGTTAACCACATATGGGTAATACGCTCAGCGCTCAATTTATTGCGCAATGATTCCACATCTAAGATAGTTTCTTTACTGAAAATAACTAAAGATGCCCCGTTATTCCATGCAAGCCAACACTCTAGCTGTGCAGCATCAAAGGCTTGGTTCGCAGTTTGTGACACATTATCCCCTACCTTAACATTTACGAAATTTGGTGATTCGACCACGCGAAAAATTCCTTTTTGCAATAACTTAACACCCTTTGGAGTACCGGTCGATCCTGATGTATATAAGATACAGGCAGCATCTTCCATTGAGGTGTTCAATGCAGGTAGGTTCGAATTGTGATTTGAAGGCTTTTCATTAATATCAATACAATTTAAATTCCTTCCTTTTCCTTTAAGATTTTCTATAAATACTTTTTCTTTATCACTATCCAGAATGAAAAAAGTAATTTTTGCATTTTCAATAATTGAGTTTAAACGTTCAAAGGGATCTTGTTTAGAAAGAGGAACAAAAACAGCACCTATTTTCAATAGAGCTAATTCGGCTATAAAGAATAAATGCGTAGGATCCAAGTAAATTCCTACTAAATCACCTTGTTGAACCTCTTTTTCATGTAAAGCAAGCGCTAATTGAGTCGATTGACTGTCAACCTCTCGATACGTAAGCTTGGTATCGTTATAACAAAGGGCGCTATTAATAGGATTTTTTTTAACATTTTCTTGAAATCTTTTTACTAAACTATCATTTTTATCAAATATTAGTTTAGGTCCTTCACTTAACTCAAACAATTTATTTTTTTCTTCATCACAAACCACTGATATTTTATGGACAGATTGGTTACGGTTTTTACAAATATTCGTAATTGTATGGCATAAATTATTAGAAATTTTTTTTATGTAATTTTTAGAATATTTATCTATCGCATATTCAAAAACGAATCGATATTTTCCTTGATTTTCTTGTATAAAAAGGGTTAGTGGACTAAATCGACAATATTCTCTTATATCTAAGATAATAGATTTAGGCATAACCAATTTAGCTACTTGGTCATTAAACACAAATTCAGGATCCTTATTATTTTGAAAAACAATGGCAACAGTTTGATCGGCATTATAAGGAAAATATTTTTGAATCTCTGAAAAGGGTGTATTTTGAAATTTAATTCCATTTAAAATATTTTTATGGTTTTTAACGAAAAATTCATTAAGCGTTTCTTTTTCTCTCAAATCAAAAGCATGGATAAGTAAATTTACAAAAAAACCAGGAGTAGATGAAAATTTTGGTTCTCTTCCTGAAGCAACAGTAATAATAGGTATTACTTTATTATATGAATAATTAGCTATTAAAATACTAAATAAACTAATCATTACATTATAAACCGTTACTCCATTTTCACTAGCTATGGATTTTAGTGCTTCCGAATCTTGTTGAGAAATTTCAAACTCATATCGATCTACCTTTAACTCGGTGATTGATTTAAACTTTAAAATATTTGATTTATCGGGTGGAATTTCAACTGAGTTTTCACAGATCGAAAGGTGTTGGGACCAAAATTGACTAGCCTCAGATTTAAATTCATCATTGTCAGTTGTATTTTGATAGTCTACAAAATGCTGATAAGATACCGGTTCAGTTAATTTCAATGGCATGGATCTTGATTCAACATTATAAAATTCAGATAAAGTCTTTAAACAGATATTTAATGAAAACGCATCGAAAATACAATGGTGCACATGAAGAAAAATATAGTGTTTCTTATCTGTTTCAAAAATAAAAATCCTAATAAGCTCATAGGAATTATGCATGGTCAAAGATTTTTTTACTTTTTCTTTAATTTTATCCTCTAATTTAAATTCTCCAATAATTTTTTCATGAAAAAAATTAATTTTTCTTTTTTCTGGTGATAAGATAGTTTTTTTTATTTGGTCGTTAATTATTGAATAATAAAAACCAAAGACATCATGATATTTTATCATTCTTTCATAAGCACTTTTAAGTTGCTCAATATTTAATTCATGAGCTAAAAAACAAGCAAGCATATGAAATCGAGTACTATCGACAACTCCCTCACTTTGCTCAGCAGCAAAAATTCTTCGCTCTTGCAAGGAAAGTGGTAAAGAACCTCTATCATACTCATGAACAGTAGGATTTTTTTCTATAGAATTTGGTTTATCTTTTTCTTTATTTATATGATTTATTAAACTTTTTACCGACATGTTAAATAGATCATAATACTTTATCTCGACATTTTTTTTATCATTTATGTAAGTGCTTAAATACACTACATCTAATGAGCTTAATCCTAAATGGGCTAAAGTAGTCGTTTCAAGATCAAACGATTTATTAGTAGGCGCTGCTTCTAAATCTATTATTTCTATAATTGATTGATATTTAGATTTAATAGAAAACCTTTTAACTAAGGGGTCAAGTGTTGCAGTATCTTTCTCTAATTCAGATAAATACAACTTAGCATTAGATAAGTCTTGCTTGTTTAATAATCTTTTGCTTGAAATATTGTTATTTACTTTATTTGCTTCCATTGTTTTACGTGTTAATACATAAGGATCTAATTGAGCTAACCAGCGAGTAGGAAATTCAAAAATTATTTCCTCATTTAATTTCTTATCAAAATCCTTCGGAAAAAGACCTGTTTTTTTAAAAACAAATTTAAAAAACGCATGAAATTGTGAGGTTTTTTTAGTATGTTTTAATAAAAATCTTATTAATGAATTTTTATAATATTCATCACATAGAATATCTATAAATGTTTCTGCTAATTTATTAACTTCTGTTTTTATAAATTTTATCTTGATTTCATTTAATTGTTTCGCATCGGCATATATAGCAATATGCTTTATAAGCGCATATTCAATCTCAAGCCCTGTGTTTCTACAGCTCTGAAAAAAACCATCTACTAGTAAATGGTCTGTATTAAGTTTACAAATAGCTAAAGCAGTCAAGTCTCCTTGAACAGAGTAAGAGTTAACTTCTTGATTTTTTTCAGAGGCAGTTTTATTTTCATTCTCTATTGTGCCTATGAAACAAGTTATCTTATCCGTTTTAATTAAACGCTTTATATCTATATCTATTTTTTCATCACTCCTATAAGAAAGTGGAAAAAGATTAAATTGATTAATTTTTTTCGGCATTTGTACAATTCTTTCTATTTCAGCAGCTTGACTGTTCTCTACCTTACTGATAGTCAAAGGGTTTCGCTCTCGTTTTGCTTTTATACGTTCAATAGGATCTTCGATATTAGAAAAAATCTGCGTTAAATTTTCCGCTTTCTGCATTAACTCGAGTCTGTTTCTATCTGTTTGTGTAATAGATCGATATTCATCGATATCAAATGACCAAATTTTAATGAATTCCCTGTGAGTTTGTGGCATTTGGACACATAAAATTTCTTGAAAATTTTTTCTTACTTCCTCAATTTCTCGTTCAGAATCATCAATAAAGATCGCATTTTTTGCATTAGCGAAATTTAATTCTTGCAGAATTGCTTCGATATTGTTAGATTTAGTATCACGATTAATCTTTTTAATCGCTATATTTGACATTTTCAATATCATTTCTTTTCCTCTTTGAGAAAAGACATTATCCACTGTTTCTTCCTCATTTTTGCTACATAAACAAATAAGCACTCCTTGTTTTTTTTGTGCAACTAAAAATTGTTGTAAAGCTAAATTATGTTCGCCAAATTCGACATTTTTCACGCCTATATCACCTGCAATTCCTGTCCATAAGGTATTATCGCAATCTACTATCATCACTTTATAAGGTGGCAGTGTAATACTATGAAATTTTCTTACTAATAAATTACCTAAGGCAATGTAATAATTGAAATTATAAGGGATGTGCGTTTCGCCTTCTGCTTGATTTACAATTTTAGATACAGGAAGATCATAATAAGCTTCAATATCCGCATGAGAAATAGTATGAATTTTATTTTCTTTCATACTATCCAAAAAACTTTGTTCATATTCTTTAATTTTCTTACAATTTTCTCGTAACTCATGATCATTTATATTGTTTTTATATAAACTAGGACAAAGCACCATAATTAATTGATTTTCTTTATTTTTTTTAAGGTTAATAATTAAATTAATAAATTCGTTATTTTCATTAAAATTAACTTTAGTTTTTTCGTTAAGATCTAATAAATCAAATAATCTAAAAAAAATTACAAATAGACCTTTTTTGCTTTGTGATAATTCTGAAATTTTTATCGTAAGATTTGTATTCGCATAATCTAAAGTTACTGTATTCGGATAGAATTTTTTAAGTAAATATTTCAGTGGTTCTTGGAGGGGAGAAATGGTAAAAGAAGAGAGAATATACATATTAGAATTTCCATTTTTTGTTGTAAGAATTCACGCAAGGCAAATTATATTACCATTTTAAACATATTAAAAGTATTAAACCTTTAAATACATTAAAAATTATTAATAATTTTACTACTTAATTAAATTAAACTCTGTACGGGACAAAAAATTGAATCAGCTCGATGAGTAATCCAGAATTCGTGTTTTTCCAACCAAAGAAAAGGACACGAAAAGATGGAAACC